>Ga0310695_10004482_pt1 | contig 25682 bp, 15 predicted proteins | sample RumenRJG_04DNA_FD_203882 | JGI IMG/M metagenome (GOLD analysis project Ga0310695, IMG submission 203882) | Bovine rumen microbial communities from Lethbridge, Alberta, Canada - RJG_04 (v2) (version 2) | ecosystem: Host-associated > Mammals > Digestive system > Stomach > Rumen | place: Canada...
GATAACCAGAACGCTACTATATATAATAATGTACGCGTTAGAATTAGTATTCAGTTTCATTTGGTACCTCCTCTCTTCAAACGTTTAGAAATGTTGTGCTCTACAACGAAGTGATCGATGGTAGGAGCAATCATGTTACCAAAGAAGATGGCAAGCATCATACCCTCAGGATAACCTGCATTCATGACACGGATGATAACTGCCATAGCACCGATGATAAATCCGTAGATGTACTGACCCGTAGTCGTACGACAAGAGGTAACAGGGTCGGTAGCCATGAAAACGGCACCGAAAGCAAAACCACCCATAACGAAATGCTGACAAACAGAAAGGTCTGACTTGCCCGTTGTATTAAAGAGATATGCCAACAGGGCACCACCTACGAAGACGCTCACCATTGTACGCCAAGAGGCAATGCCTGTCCACAGCAGGATGACAGCACCAATGGCGATAGCGATAACACTGGTCTCACCAATAGAACCTGGAATGAGTCCGATAACCATATCCATCATAGATGCATCAGGACTGATGCCCTGAGCAATCTGACCTAAAGGAGTAGCAGCAGTGAATCCGTCGGGCAAGTTGTTGCCAAGTCCGAAGATGCTTTCCTGAGCCACCCAAACCTGATCGCCTGTCATCACTGAAGGATAGGCGAAGAACAGGAACATACGAGCGGCTATGGCGGGGTTGAACATATTCATACCCGTGCCACCGAAAATCTCCTTCACGAAAATAACACTGAAGGCACAGGCCAAAGCCAGCATCCACAACGGACAGCCAATAGGAACAATCAGCGGGATGATGATACCAGAAACCAAGTAGCCTTCCTGGATTTCCTCGCCTTTCCACTGTGCCCAAGCAAACTCAATGCCCAGACCTACGATGTAGCTAACCAGAATCTTTGGCAGCACAGCCAGGAATCCATAGAAGAACACCTCAAAGAAAGAAGCTGTAGCCAATGTGCCGGCAGCAGCATAGTTCTGGTAGCCGATGTTATACATACCAAACAGCATGGCAGGCATCAGGGCGATAACCACCATACTCATAATACGCTTCGAATCAATGGCATCATGGATGTGGACACCCGTCTTCGAAGTATCATTAGGCACAAGCGCAAACGTCTCAAAACCGTCGAAGACACTACGGAAAGCATGTAGCTTGCCACCCTCTTCGAAGCTTGGCCTCATCTTGTTAAATAAGTTTCTTATAGCACTCATGTCTTTATGCGTTTTCTTTACGTAAAATGTTCAGTCCTTCACGCACAATGCGTTGCAATTCCAACTTGGAACTATCCACAAACTCAGCCAGTGCGAAGTCCTCAGGACTTACCTCATAGATACCCAAAGCCTCCTGACGGTCAATATCGCCGGCAATGATAGCCTTGATGAGGTATTCGCCATAGATGTCCATAGGCAGCACCTTGTCGTATTCGCCACTCATAATCATATGGCGCTCGCCACCTTTGATACGGGCATCAAGCGCATAGGCCTTCTTCTTGCTACAGAACCAGGGATTCTGCAACCAAGAGAAATAGCTGCGGTTGACGGAGAACTGCTTGAAGCGGGGAAGAATCCAGCCCAGCATCTCGTCGGCGTCGTCGCCCTCAGGAATGACGGTAATCTCAGAGGTATGTGCGCCCAGGAAACCTTCCTTCGTTGTGGGACGTCCTGTCAGCACATTACCATTAATGATGCGAACATGATGGTCGGCATCATAACTGTTAGAAAGCAGGGTAGAGAGTTCTTCGCCCACCAACATATCAACATAAGCGGGTGTTTTCACCTCGCTGCCGCAAAGAGCGACACGACGACGCAGGTCAACCTTACCCGTATTGAACAGACGACCGATGAACAGCACAACCGTAGGATCGCCAATGGTCCAGACCACCTCACCCTTATTCACAGGGTCAATGTGGTTCACCTGTACTCCCACGTTGCCTGCAGGACACTTGCCGTCAAAAATGGTCAATTCTGCATACTGGTCTATACCTAACTTGCGGATTTCCGTCTGGAAGTCAGGCTGAATACCCAGACCCACATGCGTCTTGGCAATCTTCGACAATGCCATGATACCTGTCACAAAGTTTTGCTCCTGACCTTTTGCCTCAAACTGGAAGTCAGCAGCCAGTGGTTTGTCGCGCAAGGCAGATACAAAAATTGCCTTAGGCTGAACAGTAGGATTGGTTGAAACAGCATAAGGCAACTGATTGATATAACCGAAGATACCAGCTTCGAGCAGAGCATCGATAACCTGCTGGCCATTCATCTTGGCTACATCCTTCTTGCCAAAATCAACCTGCACTTGCTGAGCGTCGGCTTCCACCTTTACGCAAAGCACTTTTCTTCGTTCGCCACGCACCACCTCGCGGACTGTTCCACTGACGGGTGAGGCAAACTTCACTTCGGGATACTGTTTGTTAACGAACAAAGCATCCCCGGCCTTGACCTTATCACCTTCCTTGACAACCACCTTGGGAGTGACGCCCTCGAAATCGTCAGGAACCAATGCATATAGCCCCTTCGACTGGAGTTTGATCAATTGCTCTTCGGCTTTGCCTTGGAGATGAATGTCCAAGCCTTTGTGTAACTTGATTACATTTGCCATTATAAAACTGATGAATTTGAATAGTTTCTCTATAAGAATGCTGCAAAATTAATAAAAAATAGGCATAATTGTTTCAAAAAAACAGCTAAATATTCATCTTTCCCAACTTTTTAGTGTAATTTTGTACCAAAATTGAGATGAAATAAAAAATTTGCTATCTCTAATTGCCAGTTTTGAAGATTATTAAACGCATATTGACCACTACAGTATGGACCCTATTAGGTCTATACCTATTGTTATTGACAGTAACCAGTTTGCCCATAGTACAGGAATCTCTGGGCAACAAGGTGGCTAATCTGCTGGAAGAAAAGCTTGGAACCAGTGTGAGCATTGGAAGCGTAAGCTTTGGGTTCATGTTGAACGAACTGACACTGAACGAGGTACAGATAAAGGACCAGAAAGACAAGGAAATGCTGTGGTTTGGCCACTTGTCGGCCAGAGTAGAACTATTGCCACTCATAGATGGCAAGATAGTCATTACCAAGGCGCAAGTGTTCAGTAGCTATGCAAGGCTCTATCAGAAAACAGAGAAAGACCCGCTGAACATACAGTTTATGCTGGACTCATTGGCATCAAAGGATACAACTAGCACTACTCCACTCGACTTACGCATCAACTCGCTGATTATGCGCCATACCAGCGTAAGCTACGATTGTTGGGATGCTCCTAAGACGCCCAAGCAGTTTAATCCCAAACATCTATGGGTAAAGAACATCACAGCACACATCACGCTGAAGGCACTGAGAGAAGACTCCATCAACTTGAATGTGAAGCGATTAGCACTGAAAGAACAATCCGGTCTGCACCTGAACCGATTATCTTTCCGTCTGAGGGGAGGACGAACAAACTGCTTGCTCAGGAAGTTTATTCTTAGAATGCCAGGAACAGATGTTCAGTTAGGGGACTTACGTGCTTCTTATCAATTCAAAAACGACAGCATAGACATCTCCTCGTTGAAATACACAGGAAGTATCAAGCCTTCAACCATCACCTTGTCCGACTTGGCTTGTTTCCTTCCTTCACTGAAGACGTTTAACAGCACGCTGACTATAGAATCGGCATTCAAGGGCAAGGGTGAAAACGTAGCTGTAGAAAAGCTGGCCGTAGGTTCAACTACAGGCGATGTAGGTCTGAACTTAACAGCATGGATAAGCGGTATCAAACAAGCCCAGCCCAAGTGGCAAGCGAATATCGAGCAGTTAGACCTTTCGGCAAAGACCATCAATTTCATTTCAGAGAACCTGAAAGGCAAAAAGGCAGAACTCCCACCCATCGTAAACCGCATAGGGCGAATGACGCTGAAGGGCATGACTACAGGACAGGGGTTGCAGAACATCACGACACATAACCAGTTGAATACGGATGCAGGAAACATCGTTGTAAACCTGACTGTGGACGAGCAACGCAGACTAAGTGGTGACATCAACACCCAAGGCATAGACTTGAAGCGACTACTCGACAACCCACACTTCGGACAAATAGCCACTAAAATTGCATTAAGTGGACAACTGCCCAAGAATGGCGATATCAGGGTGGAGGCCGATGGAATGGTAAACACTTTTGATTACAACGGATACCAATATAAGAATATCAAGATAAATGGTCTATACAGTAAAAATGATATTCATGGTACGGCAAGTATTGACGACCCGAACGTGGGCTTTGAGCTTGAAGGAATCATAGAAAAACAAGGACGTCAGCATAATGTGGAGATTACGGCATTGGTCGATCACCTATTACCAAAGAACATCAACCTGACGGATAAATGGGATGATGCTAGTTTCTCTGGAAAAATGAGCGCCCACTTCACAGCCAGCAACGTGAACGATGCTGTGGGAAGCATTGACTTGAACGACTTCACAATGATTTCGCCCACTGGCAATTATGCTCTGCAGGCACTGCACATTGAGTCGGGCTATACTGAGGAAATCCACCACATGACACTGGAAAGCGATTTCGGTAATGTGGAAATAACAGGCGATTTCGATTATGAGACTCTGCCCCAGAGCTTCACCAACTTCCTAGCCGTCAAATTGCCTACTCTGCCTGGTATTCCAAAGGTAAATCCGAACACCAACAACAACTTCGTTATCTCTGCTAATATCCATAAGTCCGACTGGTTGGAGAAATTGTTGCAAGTACCTGTAAAACTGCCTCAGCCACTATACCTGCAAGGTATGGTGAACGATCCATTACAGAGTATTGAATTGGAATGTCAGATTCCACAGATGTACTATAAGGAGAGTCAATACACCGATGTCTTAATCAACCTGGCATCGCCAGGCGATTCTCTAAAATACGACATCAGCGTTACAAAACTGATGGACAATGGAGAGAACTTTGACCTAAAGGCTGTGGGCAATGCCGTGAACAATAACCTGTTTACAGCCTTTACATGGGACAATCATGAGCCTGCACCTATGAAGGGACAGTTGAATGCGACCATCAGTTTCGACACCTCTATAGACAACAAGCAAATGGTGTATATCAGTGTGGAGCCTTCGCAGATGAGTGTCCACAACCAGCAATGGAACATTGAACCATCATTTATCAGTTATTCAAAGAACCATGTAGGTATTAGCAATTTCTCTATCCGCAACGAGAAACAGTTCCTGACGCTGAATGGTACGGCGTCAGAGAACCCAGCTGATTCGCTAAGTATAAAGATGCAGGATGTCGACTTAGAATATGTGCTGGACTTGGTGAATTTCCATGCAGTAGAATTTGACGGATATGCAACAGGAGGAGGTAACGTAAGGGGTGTCTTTGGAGACTTGGAAGCCGACGGAAAACTGAAGGTAAGAAACTTCAAATTCGAGAATGGACGAATGGGTACGCTGGACGCTAACGTCAACTGGAACAAAGAAGAAAAACAAATTGATATTCAAGCCATTGCTGATGATGGCAAGGATGCCATGACGTATATCGACGGTTATGTTTCTCCAGACAAAAACTACATTGATTTAGGGATACGCGCAGAAGGTACACATTTGGATTTTGCCCAATCGTTTACCAGAAGTTTCCTAAGCAGTGTAAAGGGTCATGGACATGGCGCTGTAAGACTGGCTGGTCCGTTGGATGCTATCAACCTGACGGGTGAATTGACAGTAAATGGAAATGTACACGTCACCACATTAGGCACAGACTATGAGTTGCGCAATGATACTATTCGTATGGTGCCCAACGAGATTGAGTTCGTCAATTGTTCCATCTATGATGTCAACAACCACCAGGCCATCCTGACAGGAGGCATCCATCACAAGGAACTGACAGATATGACCTACGACATTTATGTCGATGCCAAAGAGTTGCTAGCCTACAACTTCAAGGATTTTGGCGATGAGACTTTCTACGGAACCGTTTATGCAAATGGAAATGTAGCGATTCACGGACGAGACGGTAGCGTGGTAATAGAAGCCGATGTTACCCCACTCCGCAATTCTGTATTCGTATATAACGCCGCCTCACCAGAGACTATCGGCAATCAGGAGTTCATCCGCTGGAACGCACCAAAGGATATACTGGATTCTGACGAAGACCTATCTCGATTGAACACTGACTATCGCTCTGACATGACCCTGCGACTAAAGGTGAATGCAACACCACAAGCTGCCATCCGATTGTTGATGGATCAAACCACCAACGATTACATCACATTAAGGGGCGAAGGCGAACTGCACGCCACTTACTTTAACAAAGGTGGTTTCCAAATGTTCGGCACCTACCGAGTAACTGAGGGAACCTATGGCTTGACCGTACAGAACGTCATCAAGAAGAACTTTATCTTCAATGAGGGAGGCACCATCGTCTTTGGTGGCGATCCTTACGATGCCCAACTAAATCTGCAGGCCCAGCATACAGTGAATGGCGTCAGCCTGTCAGATCTGAATGTAGGACGCAGTTTCTCTAATACGGTTCGCGTAAACTGTCTGATGAACATTACCGGACAACCCCGAGCTCCCATCATTGACTTTGACTTAGAGATTCCTAACGTAAATGCTGACGAAAATCAGATGGTGCGCTCCATCATCAATGGTCAGGAGGAAATGAACCAGCATGTAGTTTACTTATTGGCAGTAGGACGTTTCTATCCACAGGGCGCCAACAATGCAGACACAGGCAATGAAAATGGTCCCAGCAAGACTTCGCTAGCTATGCAAAGCTTACTATCAGGAACCCTCAGTGGACAGATTAACAGCGTGTTAGGACAAGTTATCAAGAGCAACAACTGGAGTTTTGGCGCCAACATCTCTACTGGCGATGAGGGCTGGAACAATGCAGAATATGAAGGACTGGTAAGCGGACGATTGTTTAACAACCGACTGCTCATCAACGGTCAGTTTGGCTATCGCGATAACACAAAGACAGCCAATCCCTCGTTTATCGGCGATTTCGACATTCGTTACCTGCTCTTCCCCAATGGCAATCTGGCACTGAAGATATACAACCAGACCAACGACCGCTATTTCACCAAGTCGTCATTGAACACACAAGGACTTGGTATTATCATGAAAAAGGACTTTGATGGCATACGCGACCTTTTTGGCATCAAAAAAGACAGAAAAGCAAATAAACAAGAAGCTAAATAAGTCTAAAAATGTTAAATAATTCAAACTAGACATTCATTTCTCATTTTCAATTCCTCATTTCTCATATAATAATAGTACCTTTGCACCCGCTTTGTCCCCGAACGGGGAAATAGGAGCCGGAACAGGCGCTGACTCCTATCAACAATTAACCCTTTAAAGATGGTCTGGTAAACGTCTGTTCAGACCTCGCCCCGACAAACAAACGAGGGGCACAAACAAATTTATTATTATGTCAGAATTAACTAAGAACGTCCAGCCATTACAGGACTTCAATTGGGATGAGTTTGAGAATGGCACAGTGGCTAACGTCAGCAAGGAAGAGCTTGACAAGGCGTATGATGAGACGCTGAACAAAGTAAGCGAGCATCAGGTTGTTGACGGAACAGTCATCAGCGTGGACAAGAAAGAGGTTGTTGTAAACATCGGTTACAAGAGCGACGGTATCATCCCCGCTTCTGAGTTCCGTTACAACCCCGACCTGAAGGCAGGTGACACCGTTGAGGTGTATGTTGAGAATGCTGAGGACAAGAAGGGTCAGCTCGTATTGAGCCACAAGAAGGCCCGCATGTCTAAGAGCTGGGAGCGTGTGAACGCTGCACTCGAGGCTCAGGAAGTTATCACAGGTTACATCAAGTGCCGCACAAAGGGTGGTATGATTGTAGACGTATTTGGTATCGAGGCCTTCCTGCCCGGTTCACAAATCGACGTTCATCCCATACGCGACTACGACCAGTTCGTAGGCAAGACTATGGAGTTCAAGGTTGTTAAGATCAACCAGGAGTTCCGCAACGTTGTTGTATCTCACAAGGCTCTCATCGAGCAGGAGATCGAGGCTCAGAAGAAGGAAATCATTGGCAAGCTTGAGAAGGGTCAGATCCTCGAAGGTATCGTTAAGAACATCACTTCTTACGGTGTATTCGTTGACCTGGGCGGTGTTGACGGACTCATCCACATCACCGATCTCTCTTGGGGCCGCGTAGACGATCCTCATAAGGTTGTTGAGCTCGACCAGAAGATCAATGTTGTTATCCTCGACTTCGACGATGAGAAGAAGCGCATTGCTCTCGGTCTGAAGCAGCTCACTCCTCATCCTTGGGATGCTCTGGATGCTGACCTCAAGGTGGGCGACCACGTAAAGGGTAAGGTCGTCGTTATCGCTGACTACGGTGCATTCGTTGAGATTCAGCCTGGTGTTGAGGGTCTCATCCACGTATCAGAGATGTCATGGAGCCAGCACCTCCGCTCAGCTCAGGAGTTCCTGAAGGTTGGCGACGAGATTGAGGCTGTTATCCTGACCCTCGACCGCGACGAGCGCAAGATGTCACTCGGTATCAAGCAGCTCAAGGAAGATCCCTGGGAGGCTATCGAGGTTAAGTATCCTGTTGGTTCTAAGCACACCGCTAAGGTTCGCAACTTCACCAACTTCGGTGTATTTGTTGAGCTCGAAGAAGGTGTTGACGGCCTGATTCACATCAGCGACCTCTCTTGGACCAAGAAGGTTAAGCATCCTTCTGAGTTCACACAGGTTGGCGCACAGATCGACGTTGTCGTTCTCGATATCGACAAAGAGAACCGTCGTCTCAGCCTCGGTCACAAGCAGCTCGAGGAGAATCCTTGGGATGTATTCGAGGATAAGTACACCGTTGGTTCTATCCACGAGGGTAAGATCACTGAGCTCCTGGAGAAGGGTGCCGTTGTATCACTCGCTGAGAACGTAGAGGGCTTCGCTACTCCTAAGCACCTGCAGAAGGAGGATGGTTCACAGGCTCAGGCTGGTGAGACTCTGCCCTTCAAGGTTATTGAGTTCAACAAGGACTCTAAGCGCATCATCCTCTCTCACAGCCGTACCTTCGAGGATCCTCAGCGTGAGGAGAAGAAGGCCGCTGCTAAGAAGGCTCGCGCTCCAAAGAGCGATGCTCCAAAGATTGAGAACGTAGCTGCCAGCACCACACTGGGCGACATCGACGTACTCGCTGAGCTGAAGGCTAAGATGGAGAAGGGCGAGTAATCCCCCACTCCACACTTCACAATAACAAGGCTGTCCTTTTTCACAAGGGCAGCCTTTTCCTTAGAAGATATTAATTATGAGTATAGAATATATGTCGCAAGAAGGCTACGACAAGCTCGTAGCTGAACTTCGTCACATGGAGAGCGTGGAACTGCCTCAGGTAAGGGATGCCATTGCCGAGGCTCGTGACAAGGGTGACCTGAGTGAGAACTTTGAGTATCATGCTGCCAAGCGTGAGCAATCACGACTGCTGGGAAGAATACGCTTCAAGCAGCGCATACTGGAGAATGCCAGAGTGATTCCTGCCGAGCGCCTGAAAGGTGACACTATCGGTTTGCTGAGCAAGGTGGAGATGACCAATCTGGCAAACAATGCCCGCATGACTTACACGATAGCAAGTCCACACGAAGCTAATCTAAGAGAAGGAAAGATTTCTATCAAGTCGCCCATCGCAGAAGCACTGCTCAACAAGAAGGTAGGCGACGAAGTGGAAGTTCGCGTTCCTGCAGGACTGCTGAAGCTACGCATTGAAAGCATTCAGCAGTCCTGAGGACTACGCTATCGGTTTTAGAAGTCGAGTATCAACGACTGACGACCTTTCATCTCAAAATCCTTTGAAAGGTCATAATAACGATTGGTAAGAATATCCTTGGCACGCTTGGTATTGCCAATGATTTCAGCATAGCGCGACACTTTGAGTGTGGCGGGCTTGGTAGTACCGTTAAGAATGGTCATCACGGTACGTCCCTTATATTGACGGGCAATCACGTAAATGCCATTGAAGGGAATGAACTGAGTCTGCTTACCCTTGGTAATGCACTCGTTGCCCTGGCGCCAGTGAAGCAGTCTACTGGTCCAACGGAACATATCATTCTCGGCCTTGGTGCGTCCCTCAGCTGTAAAGGCGTTATGGTCATCGCCAGGGAATCCACCAGGGAAGTCCTTGCGCACATAGCCATCCGTTATCTCTTTGGTGCCATTCATCAGAATCTCCGTACCATAATAAAGTTGTGGTATACGACGCACGGTCATAAGCAAAGCCAGTGCCTGCTTGAGCATCAGTGAGTCGCGACCATTACCCAGGAATCGGTCAGTATCATGGTTATCGACGAAAGCCATCACATGGTCTGGGTCTTCATAGAGATAATCATAAACGAACGAGTTATACAGTCGGTTCATGCCCTGCCACCAAGCATCCGTTTCTTCGTTTTTGGCCATCGAGAGCTTTTCGAAGAACGAGAAGTCCATCACCGTCTTCAGATACGAATTCGTATCAGAGAGTTTGGAGTTTTTCTGCCAAGCAGCCGTATAGGCAGGCTCAGTAACCCACGTCTCACCCACAGTGTTGAAGTTAGGATATTCATCGTCCAGTTCCTTCATCCAGCGAGCCATTCCCTTAGCGTCAGCATAAGGATAAGTGTCCATGCGAATGCCATCAATACCTACGGTCTCTATCCACCACTTAGAATTCTGGATAAGATAAGTCATGAGGTGCTGATTGCGTTGGTTCAGGTCGGGCATAGTGGGTACAAACCATCCATCAACTGTTTCCTGCAAATCTACCTTAGAAGCATAAGGGTCTTTCACAGGAGTGAGTTTGTAGCTGGTCTGCAGGAACGAGGTGCCTCGAGCTTCAGAAGTACCATTCGATTCAACAAGCCACTGGGGCAAGTTAAGCCAGTCCTTGGTAGGCATATCCTTCGTCCAAGGGTGCTCGAAACCTGAATGGTTGAAAATCATATCCATTACCACCTTCAGTCCCTTCTGATGAGCCTCATCGCAAAGGCGACGATAGTCCTCATTGGCACCAAAGCGAGGGTCTACACGATAATAGTCTGTTGTAGCATAACCATGATAGGTAGAGAAGCCGTTGGGCGAATCTGGCGAATCGTTCTCCAGTACAGGGGTAAGCCAAAGGGCTGTTACTCCAAGGTCCTTGAAATAGTCCAGATGTTCGCGAATACCATTCAGGTCACCACCATGACGCAATGAGGGTTTCGTACGGTCTTCCACATAAGGACGCATACCCTTTACCTGAGGATTGTGATTGGCACCCTGTGCAAAACGGTCGGGCATCAACATATAAAGCACGTCGGCATTGGTGAATCCCATGCGCTTGCTGCCACTCATCTCGCGGTCCTTCAACGTGTACTCAACCTTTTTTTTGTCGAACTTCAAAGTCATGGTGCCTGCCTTCGCATCGCTGAGGTTCATGTACACCAACAGATAGTTGGGCGAATCGAGGCGCACCACACTGTCAATCTTTACACCAGGATAGTCGGTTGTTACGTCCTTCACTGTGGCAATGTCCTTGCCATACACCATCAACTGCACCTGCGGGTTCTTCATCCCCACAAACCAGTTGGTTGGGTCAATACGGTCAATCACTGTCTTTGCTGCACTCATAGTCGTCATCTGTGCCGTAAGGGCAAATAATAATAGGAATCGTTTAAGCATTGTTTTGGGTTTTAAAATTCTAAGGGCAAAGATACACATTTTTCTTTATACGATGATGCGCAACATACATTTTTCTTTTCTATTGATGCAAAATCGTTTGCACAAGTGTCTAGGTTTCAAATTATTTTTGTACTTTTGCCCTCGATTATGGCAAAGGATAAAATCATGTACGTCTGCGACAATTGTGGACAGGAATCGGCCAAATGGATAGGCAAATGCCCTTCATGTGGCCAGTGGAACACGTTTAAGGAGATTAAGGTGGCTGACACGAAGAAGCAGGTGATAGCTTCTACGGCAGCAGCCTCAGCAGGTCACCAACTGCGCCAGAACAAGGTGCTTAGGTTGAAGGACATCTCTGCACACGACGACCCTCGTATCGATATGCACGATGCGGAGTTAAACCGTGTGCTGGGTGGTGGTTTGGTGCCAGGAAGCATTGTGCTGTTGGGTGGTGAACCAGGCATCGGAAAATCGACGCTGTCGCTCCAGACCATGCTGAACATGCCTGAAAAGCGAATCCTCTACGTGAGTGGTGAGGAGAGCGCCCATCAGCTGAAGATGAGAGCTGAGCGCATTACTGCTGCCAGCGGTTCTGTCGCTGACGATAACTTCATGATTCTATGCGAAAATTCGCTGGAGGCTATCTTCGACCATATTAAAGAGGTGGAACCCGAGTTAGTGATTATCGACTCGATACAAACCATATCGACGGAGGATGTTGAGTCGAGTGCTGGTTCAATAGCCCAGGTTCGCGAGTGTGCCTCCGCCCTACTCCGCTTTGCCAAGACCTCTGGAGTGCCCGTCGTCCTGATAGGTCATATCACTAAAGAAGGCACGCTGGCGGGTCCGAAGATTCTGGAACACATCGTGGATACTGTCATTCAGTTTGAGGGCGACCAGCATTACATGTATCGCATTCTACGAAGCATCAAAAATCGATTCGGAAGCACCTCAGAGTTGGGTATCTACGAGATGCAGCAGACAGGGCTCAGACAAGTGTCAAACCCTTCGGAGTTATTGTTGACGGAAGATCACGACGGTCTTTCAGGCGTTGCCATCAGTTCGGCTATTGAGGGTGTTCGCCCGTTCTTGGTTGAAACGCAGGCGCTGGTGTCATCAGCAGCCTACGGAACACCTCAGCGCTCTGCCACCGGTTTCGACCAGCGCAGGCTGAACATGCTGTTGGCTGTGCTGGAAAAGCGTGTAGGTTTCAAGTTGATGCAGAAAGATGTTTTCCTGAACATTGCAGGTGGACTGAGGGTCACAGATATGGCGATGGACCTGAGCGTAATTGCTGCTGTACTCTCCTCCAATGTTGACACGCCGATTGAGAGCGGATGGTGTATGGCTGGCGAGGTGGGACTGAGTGGCGAGGTACGCCCCATAGCCCGTATCGAACAGCGCATTGCGGAGGCTGAAAAGCTGGGATTCCAGCACATGATTATACCTAAATATAATATAGGTGGACTGAATCGCAAGAAATTCAATATTGAGTTGGTACCAGTGCGCAAGGTCGAAGAAGCGCTAAGGGCACTCTTTGGATAAACAAAAACCGAAAAGACATGAGACGATACCTACCGATATTACTGCTGTTCGTATGTCTGCAAACGGTCAGTGGCGAGAATAGCGAGAAGGCACAGCAACAGCGCAAGACGCCCAAAGTAGGATTGGTGCTGGGTGGTGGAGGCGCCAAGGGCGTAGCCCACATTGGTGTGCTGAAAGTGCTGGAGCGTGCAGGATTCCCCATCGACATCATTACCAGCACGAGTATGGGTAGTATCGTGGGCGGAGCCTATGCCTGCGGTCATTCCTCGGAAGTACTCGACTCAGTAGTCCGTTCGCAAGACTGGAACATGCTGCTTTCCGACCGTGAAAGTTCAAGCGACCAGGACCTGCAGTTGCGCGAAAAGCAAAACACCTATATTCTGACCAAAGCACTCACGCTGGGCAAAAAGAAAAAAGTGGGCAACGCAGAAGGTGGCGGATTCCTCAGGGGCAAGAACATCACGCCCCTTTTCAATAGGATTACAGCTCCTTACAACGACTCCATTGACTTCAACACACTTCCCATCCGCTTTGCCTGTGTGGCAACCAATATTGTTGACAACACGGAATACGTGTTTCATAGTGGCATACTGAGTCGTGCCATGCGTGCCAGTATGGCCATTCCTGGTGTTTTCGCCCCTGTAAGAATGGACGGCATGGTGCTGATTGACGGAGGAATGCGCAACAACTTCCCTGCCGACATTGCTCGTGAGATGGGTGCCGACTATGTGATTGGCGTGGATGTGCAGGATTTGCCAAAGGGTGCTGACCAATTACAAACAGGTACACAGATCTTAGGACAAATAACCAATTGGCTCTGCATGAACAAATATGAGGAGAACAAGAAAAAGACTGACATCGTGATTCGTGTAAATACCGATGGTTATAGTGCAGCCAGCTTTACCGAAGCAGCCATTGACACCCTGATACGTCGAGGCGAGGAGGCTGCAATGGCCCATTGGGACGAGCTCGTGGCTTTGCGCCAAAAGCTGGGATATGTCAGTCAAAAGCGAATCACACACTCCATGCCGTTGGCTACACCTTCGGATGAGGAGCAGAATGCCAAGCCTAAAATGAGGAAGGACCCACAATTCAATCTGGGTGTGCGCTTCGACAACGAGGAGGCTGTGGCATTGCAGGCTAATGCGCAGATGCCCATTCAAACCAAGATGCCTATGGACCTTGAACTGACCCTGCGTCTAGGTAAGCGAATCAAGGCACAGGTTGACTGGACACTGCACCCCACCCACTTCTTCCAACCCACCATTTCGTATATCTATCGCAACAACGATATGGATTTCTACGAATATGGCGATAAGGTCTATACCCTAACCTACGATCAGCATACGGTGAAGATGTCGCTCTTCAACTTCAACGTGCGCAACTTCAATGTCAGCATCGGAGCCAATTGGGACTATTATAAATACCGTTCGCTGTTGGGAAACAAGGAGGTTCAACAGCACTTGAACGATGAGAATGTCAAGAACAAGGGCTACATCAGCTATCAAGGCAGGGTGTGGTATAACAGCGAGAACAAGTGGTACTTCCCCACCAGCGGTGTGAGGTTCCAGGCTAGGTTTTCTTACATTACCGACAATTTCATTAAGCTGAACGACAAGGTGGGTATCACCGAATATGCTGCCATGTTCCGTTCCAACTTCTCACTGAGCAGCAAGTTGTCCTTCCAACCCATGATTTACGGACGTTTTGTTGAGGGAACCGACATTCCTTTGGTGATGAGCAACTTCATGGGTAGCGAATGGTTCAATCAGTATACGGATGGACAAGTGCCCTTTGCGGGTGCAGGCAATCTGGAGATGGCTTGGCAGAACTTGGCTGCGGCACAATTGCAAGTGCAGTTCAATCCCACCACCAACAATAACATCCTGTTAAGGGTGGCTGCTGGACAAGACGCAGAGAAACTCAAGGACATCTTCAGCCACAGAACGATGCTGGGTGGCACCCTCAGCTACTACTACACCACAATGCTAGGTCCGTTGGGAGGTTCCATCGGCTACAGCAATGTGACGAAGAAGTTCTATTATTACATCAATCTGGGCTTCGTGTTCTGATGGGCCGTTAATCCTCGTATTCCGTTGTATCCTCCACACCGGCAAGTGCAAAGGCCTCGCGACGTTCTACGCAGGTTCCACACTTGCCGCAATGTTTTTCGCCACCCTTATAGCACGACCATGTCTCGGCGTAGTTAATGCCGAGCGCCTTGCCCTTGGCAGCAATATCGGCCTTGGTGATGTTGGTATAGGGCGAGCGCAGTTGCACTTTCACATAAGTTCCTGCTGAAGCAGCCTCATCGAACGCCTTCACAAACTCAGGTGTGCAATCAGGATAAATGGTATGGTCGCCCCCATGATTAGCCATCATCACATACTTCAGCCCGTTCGACTCAGCTATACCCACAGCAATGGAAAGCATAATGCCATTGCGGAAAGGCACCACGGTCGATTTCATGTTCTCGTCGGCATAATGCCCCTCGGGAATCTCCTGGCCCCCCTCCAACAGCGAGCTCACGAAATACTTCGTCATAAAGTTCAAGGGTATCGTAATGTGCCTGATGCCCAACCGTTCACAATGCATACGGGCAAAAGGAATCTCCCGGGCATTGTGCTTCGAACCATAGTCAAACGAGATGGCCAGCGCTATGCGCTCCTGCTCATCATATAATAAGGTGACAGAGTCCACGCCACCACTTAATATCAAAACCGAATCCTTCTCCATGAACGCCAAATCACTATCGACCTAAACGCAACACGGCGTTTAGGTCATCTGTTCTGCTTTCCAATCTCTTATCGGGGTTGTTGTACTGGTTAATATCATTCAACATACTCTTAAATCCCGGCTCAAAACGCGTGCTGTATAAGGTATTGATGAACATGATAAGACTTTCGGTCAGCTTACCATCTACGCCAAGCGTTGCCGCCCTGTCACGCAGCATCTTCTCCAAATTGCTCTTCAGCTGGTCTTCCAGCCCTACAGCCAGAGAATTCTTCCACTCGTTGCCCTCGTTATGAATCATATACACCTTGCTCATCTGATCGCCGAGGTATTTGGTCAGGAGATCAGTGAGTTCTTCGGGCTTTTCAGGAATAAAGTTATTTGGTAAGCCCATAACAACCAGGAAATTACGATACGACTCCACATTACTCCAGGCATCTTTGATGTGCCAGCCCAGTCCTCCTTTGAGATTGTCGTTGAGGCGTTTGCGGCACGTCGCATTCACGTCGCTCAGCGAAGGAATGGACGTCACGTATTCGGTATTGATCTGCCACTCCGTGAATTCATTGTTTACCTTGATTGTGCGCCATGGGTTGGGGTAAGAGATGGTGGATCCTGTAGCCACGTCAACCAGGCTGTCGGGCTGTGCATTGTCTGCTATGGTGCGATACTGTGCAATGTCTTGCAGATGTGTATGTCCAGTAAATGCCATGTGTATGCCATGCTCCATGAGCTGCTTGCTTACCTTCTCGTAGTCCGCAACGATGTAGACGCCTTGCAGGGTACTCTGGGCATCGTAGTGCTGTACGATGTTATGGTGCTGTACCAGCACGACCTGTTTTCCCTCGGCGCGGGCCTTGTCAGCCTCTGCCAGCATCCAGGTCAGCGTAGCCGGACGGATGCGTCCTGCCGTCTGGTTGTAGTTTTTCTCATCGCCCTTGTCTATGTATTTATTTTCTTCATACTTATTCGTGTCGATGCACAGCAATACCAGTCCTTTCAACGGTTCACAGACGAACGACAGTGAGGCAGGGTCTTTTGCGTATGCCTGGTTGTAGCCGAAGTCGGCATACAGTGCCTTGAACTGCTCTGGCGATGTGCGTTCTGCCGGGCGCGTGTTGTCGCCGTTGAAGTAATAGCCCTCCGGATTGTCAATGTCGTGATTTCCCGGCACCACGATGACCGGTATGCCGGCACTGCGCAGTTTTCCGAGAATATTCACCACCAGCTGGTGGCTCAACAATTCACCGTCTTTAGTCAGGTCGCCTGGGATGATGACAAGGTCGGGGTTACGCTCCAGCGTCTTTTCTACCAGACATTCCAGCACCTCGCCGCTGTATTCCAACAGCTTGGGGTCCTGATTCAGATAATTATCATAGGCCGTACCTTTTTTCTCCAGCAGTTGGGGAGCCATTACGTGAATGTCACTCATCACAATAATGGACTTGAAGTTTGGGTCTTTCTCAGGAGTATTGCCGCCTTCGCTGGGATTGTCGGCCACTCCCATGTCATTAACACAACTAGTCAGGCTCATGCTGAGTGCCAGCAAGACCATCGACAAAAAATTTGTAATTTTCTTCATCTCTCAGTTTTTGTTTTACAAAGGTACAAATTATTTCTGAATGTGCAAGCAAAATAAAGAAATATTTTTTGATGTCCTTCTTCTGCAAGGAAAAGATTTTCAACTTTTTCTTGCATTTACCTGATTGATATCTGCCGTGAAAATGCTACTAAAGGATTGCGATTTTGTTACTTTGTTATTTGTTACTTTGTTATTTTTTCCCATTTTTTTGTGTTCCCGGGGAGAGGAAAAATGGAGGGGGAAGAAAGGAGAATAGGAAATCATTATATAATTATATAATATATATCTTATTAATTTTATATATATTATAATATATATAAAATCATTGGCACCCTCTTTGCGCAAATTGAAAACAGCAAAAAGTAACAAAGTAACAAATAACAAATAACAAATAACTTTTTGCTGTTTCACTAAAAGACCGAATGATTTATTTGCATTTTAAAGGCGAAAATTAGGCTTCAAAAAGTATGGTTTTTCGATGTTTTATTTGCAAGGCCTTTGAAAATTTCGTACCTTTGCATTGTCAATAGGAACGATGGATTTTGAGCGCAGGGCACCAAAAATTTGTTTTCAGGCCTGACAAAATTTTCTGCCTGCCCAGAGCGTAAAAAAAGTAGTCGCGAATGGAGACGAGGAAGATTAAAAAAATAAAAGATTAAAAAATTAAACAAAAACTAAACTAAGAGGAGACAATAAGGCGAACAGTTAGCAACTAGATTTATTAATGCAAGTTTCTTTAAAACGCTAAAAAAAACGTGATTTGGCTTGCATATCTAAAAAAAATGTTGTATATTTGCAACATCATTACTACGAATCTAAATAAAGAAATGAATATGAAGACAAAAAAACGTAATTACATTTTTCTTGCAGTCCTAATGATGGGGATTGCGACGATGATGACAGGCTGTGTCAAAGAAGACATAGCCAGCATTGATAACGGTGGCGGTACTAATCCTACCGATATGAATGTGGACGAGTTGAATGTCAAGGTGACTGCCGACATGCCGACAGCCGTGCTGAGTTCGTTTGACGAGAACTCTATGGGTGCAGCCTTAGTGCGCCGTCTGAACATCAAGACCAACGAGGTGACCTCAGACACTAAGATGATACTCATCAAGGGTGAGGACATCAAAAGCCGCCCAATTACTGAGTGGATGCAGGCAGCAAAGATATACCTCCAGGGAGGATATATCGCAGTAGAGAAGCCTCATAATGCGCACTTGGTAGAGGTGGCAGAGCAGTTATCTACTAAATTAGAGCAGGCTACCATCGAGTTGATGACACAGAGTGGACATGTAACAATCACTCCTCCCAATCAGCAGTCTGGCAATGCCATCAATTCTGATGCAGCGAGGATAAACGCCCGCGTTGCCAATATCGCTGCAATAGCAGGCAGACGAGGTGATGCCAGCGGAACAGATGCTGTTGCCGAGATGGTCATCTTCTCACCAAGGGGTTACTACCAGTGCGAGCCTCACCAGGGTGTCTTGGTCAGATCCTCACACACAGACAAGGATGGCAACGAGGTTGTAACAGAAGAGATAGACAATCCCGACTACACCAAGCGCAGCAGCGGTTGCCTTGCCGACGGTGCTGCCATGTGGCTTAACACCAAGAATGCTCAGACAACTACTAACAGAGTCACCAAACGCGCTGACGCTCAGGGGGCTATCAACGAACTGATGAGTGCCAGCGAAGAGTATAACTATCAGAGAAGTCTGATGGCTCATGATTGGAATGGAAAGACACGCAAGAAGTCTTTTGGTTATATTGAAACCACCCGCGTGTGGGGTAGCCACAATATGAAGACCAACAAGGACTATTACTTCGTGGAGCAAACCGCGCTGTCAGCCGTGGGAGGTCAGCAAGAGGGTGATGCCCGCTTTGATCCCAACAAGACTCTTTATGTAGGTCCTTACAAAGAAAATGAATGGCTGGATGGAAGTATCGACTTTAATGGCAGGCATTACAGTGGATACTATGGTGCATATTGGCATGATGCCGAATTCTCATTGAACCTTGTTGGTTCGGGCACCATAAAACTGGAGGATGCCCTTCCTACGACCGACAACAACACCATGAGTACATCTATAGCTGTGGGCGAGACGCATTCCCAGACAAACACTGTTGGTGCCTCCGTGGGCTTTGTAGGTTGGACACTTTCAGGCAGCGCCAATTACTCGCACGGATGGACGAATGGCACCAGTTATACCATGACCACTACCACCAATACCAAGGAGATAGCGGTACAGAAGATCACTGAAGTAAATAAGGTTACGTGGAAATACCAAATGGGCCAGACGCCCTACGCTGATATGGATTATGATGAGCACAGGCTGGCTCCTGCGGCAGTCACCACCGATGTAAACATGGACAATCAGGCATGCTGGTCTGTAGAAAAACCTGAAGGGAAATACACCCTTGAGGTCACAAGCTTTTCAAATTTGCAGAGTCTATGGTCGAACAGAGACAACTGGAGATTCCACAATGTGTGCTCGCCAAGCACAGAGCATAACAAATATGAGCTCATCGAGCCTAACCGTGCTGAGCAGACATGGCACATGGACGTCACCTTCCCAGAGATTGGTCAGGAGGGTCATGAGGGACAGAAGGGCCTGCTCACCCAATACTTGGGAGAACAGTTCCCAGACCTCTACCAGACAAAACAGTTGCTTGCCGACAAGACGGCAGAGAGCGAGAACACCATCAAGATATTGGTCGCCCAGGCAGATTATTTGCTCCACAACAGCGATGGCGGTCAGACGCTGCGCGAGTATGCTCTCGACCTCGGCATCTCTCAATATACCATCAAGTGGTTTACTACCGATGGCAAGCACAGCGAATATAAAGTTGAAGTTAAGGCAAAAGAATGAGTAACAAGAAATGCGTAAACATAATTATCAACAACTAAAAAAGTACATGACGACATGAAAATTATTGATTGTGAATTTCATTATTATTTACCAGAGTTGATGGACTATCTCGCTACGAGAGATCAGGCCATGAGGTATTATCCGGAAACAAAAGTTCTGGAAGTGAGGGATAAGATCTATGCCCATTTCAGCGGTGTGACGAACTCTTATCCCGTGATTGACGAGTTGATGAACTTCGGAGCAGAGCGCGTAGCGGAGATGGACCGTAACGGCGTTGACGCCGCTGTGATGTCTTCTTCGCCTGCGTTGGAGGAACTGCCCGAAAAGGAGTGCGTGTATTTCGCTAAGAAATCGAACGACGCTGTAGCAGAACTCATCAAGAAATTTCCCGGTCGTTTCTTTGGTGCTGCCGTGTTGCCGACGCCATACGTCGATGAGGCCATCAAGGAGCTGGAGCGTTGCGTCAAAGAGTTAGGATTCAAATACTGGCACACACATTCCAATTACATGCACGAGCACCTGTATGAGGAGAAATACCTGCCGCTGCTGGCAAAGGCTGAAGAGTTGGGCTGTGCCGTCTATGTTCATCCGCAGGCTTCTGACGACAAGGATATGAAGGACATGGGCTATGTGTATTCTTCGCCAGGTCTCGGCTTCGGACTGGATGCCATGAAGACGTCGTTGCGACTGATTCTGAACGGCACCTTCGACAAGTTCCCCAAGCTGAGAATGATTCTCGGCCATTGTGGCGAATACTTCCCATTCATCATCGACAGGGTTGACAACCGTTTTGCATGGATCAAGGACGACGAGGTGAAGATGAAGCACACGGTAGCCTACTACTTCCAGAACAAGAACGTAGTGATGACCACCAGCGGCATTATGTCTAAAATCACCTTTGAGTGTACCAAACAGGCTTTTGGCATCGACAGCATCATCTTCGCCTCAGACTATCCCTACGAGTGTCTGGCAAACATGATGAAGTTCGTGAAGACGCTGGATCTGACAGAAGAGGAGAAAGAAAAGCTCTTCCACCTGAATGCCGAGAAGTATATTTTAAGTTAGTCAAGGTGTGCACAGCGGAACCGACCCCGTTTGTGCACACTTACTCCGAATAGAAATTAAAATACTCCGAAAGTATTTTTTGTTACTCCGAAAGTATTTTTTGTTACTCCGAAAGTATTTTTTGTTACTCCGAAAGTATTTTTATTATTTGACTACGAACATCCTTTTAGTCCGTAGTGTGCGAACTCTCAGTCCGACCCGAGCGGACTCGCAGTCCGTAGGGACGGACTAGATGCTCATCAATGGTGAGATATTTAAAATTGCTTAGTTGGTTTCTTGCATATTTCAAAACAACTTGCTACCTTTGCATGCAAAATATGCAATGAATGAAGAATCTGCACAATAGATTCGACTAAATTGACAAGGCAAACCCTTTTTAAATAATAAATAATGTATAAACCACTTTTCAATCAGCGCAAGGCGCTCCGCTTCCGACAGTTTACACGGAAGGGGTATGCCCTGTTTGCCTGTTTAGGAAAGGTTGTCACCATTGGGGTGCTGAGCGTGGCCACGCTGCGCGCAGCAGCAAGCACCACTGCCGACGATTTGACGGTGGCTGGCACCTCAAGTGTGGTTGGCGATTCCGTCGCCAGCTCTCCAGACAAGGAGGCAACGCTCGACGATGTCGAGATAACAGGCTCACGCGCACCGCTTGCTTTGGGGCAAGCAGCGAGAATGGTCACTGTACTGAGCCGCGAGGAGATTCAGGCGGCGCCAGTACAAAGTATTAACGATTTGCTGAAAATGGCCGTTGGCGTGGATGTGCGCCAGCGCGGACCCATTGGAGCCCAGACAGACGTCAGCATCCGAGGGGGAACGCAGGAGCAGATAACGATTCTGCTGAACGGCATCAACATCTGCGATCCACAGACAGGGCATAACGCCTTCGACTTGCCTTGCGACATCAGCGACATAGAGCGCATAGAGGTGTTGGAAGGGCCTGCAGCCAGAGTGTTTGGTACTTCGTCATTAGTCGGAGCGATTAACGTCGTGACACGACGAAATGAGAAAGGAGAAATGAGGAATGAGAAATGGGAAATGAGAAATGAAAAATGGAAGGGAGCGGCACGGGTAGAAGGCGGGTCGTATGGTTATCTGTCAGGCGCAGCTAACATTTCTCACTTCTCATTTCTCACTTCTCATTTGAGTGCGTCAATAACGCGCTCAGATGGATATAGCCGTTCGAAGGTTGGACATCTGAACAGCGACTACCAGGGTGGCAAGGTTTTCTATCAAGGAGGCTACAATGGTGAGCAAGTTCAGTTGAACTGGCATGCAGGGCTGAGCATAAAAGGCTTTGGCTCGAACACCTTCTACAGTGCCAAATATGACGAGCAATATGAGAAGACGACCAAGTTTTATACAGCCTTGCAGGGTGAGACTAAGGGTTGGCTAAAGTTTCGTCCATCCATCTATTGGAATCGCTCGTACGACCGTTTTGAACTGATTCGCGGTTTGGAGGACAAGGTGCCCTTCAACCATCATCGCACAGATGTGTTCGGTGTAAACCTGAACAGCTATTTCGATTGGCAATTAGGACGTACGGCCTTTGGTGCCGAGTTTCGCAACGAAGACATTGTGAGCAGCAACCTGGGCGAGCCCTTGCAGGAAGAGAAAGGGAAGTATCGGTATGGACTGAACCGTTCGAACCTATCGTTCCACCTGGAACATAACGTCCTGCTTCAGAACTTCACACTTTCTGCAGGATTCATTGCCATTAAGAACACGTGGAACGAGATGCCCTTCACGCTCTATCCAGGCATTGACGCAAGCTATAGGATAGGCAATCATTGGAAAGTATATGCCTCGTACAACGAGTCGCTGCGCATGCCCTCGTTTACAGAACTCTATTATAGCGTGGGTGGACATAAAGCTGATAAGTACCTGAAACCTGAGGAGTTAAGAGCTGTGGAAGGAGGCGTAAAATACAGTGCGAGAGGACTGAACGTGAAGGCCAGCATCTTCCACCATCATGCCCGTAACATGATTGACTGGGTGATGGACACACGTGATGCAGACCCCATTTGGCAGAGTGTGAACCATACGAAGGTGAACACGTTGGGAGAAGAGATAACGGTTCAGGGTTCAGGATTAAGGGTTAAGGGTTTTCTGGCTTATTGTCATCTGCATCAGTCGAAACAGGAAGCTGACTACCTGCAGTCGCAATATTCACTGGAATACCTGCGCCACAAGGTGACAGCACAACTGACCGCTCTGCTGACGGAGAAACTGGAAGTGACGATGGGCTATAGATACCAGGACCGTATGGGCAGCTATACTACCACAGAAGGTGAGGTGAAGAGTTATCACCCCTACTCCGTGATAGACGCAAAGGCAACCTGGAAAGAGGACACCTATTCTATATATATAGAGGGAAACAACCTGACCAATCACCGATACGTCGACTATGGCAATGTGCCACAACCAGGCGCATGGGTGATTGCCGGTATCAAGATAGCATTAAACTAAACAGAAGTCAAGGTCGGCAGCAATCTGCTCCTTGTCCAGATGTTGGCCTATGAACACCAGTTTCTGCATACGATCGCCATACTGGTCGTCCCAGTCGCGACGCAGCTGGTCGTTCTGGGCCATCATCATGTCTAGCTCGTCCTTCGGCATGGTGGCATACCACTGACCCGCATTGGTCAATGACACCTGATGACCTGCCTGCTCGAAAAGGTAGCAGACATCTTCCTCGCCCTTGAAATAGCAGATACCCTTGGCGCGGATGATGCTCTTAGGCCACTTGCGAGCCACAAAATCGTCGAAGAATCCAAGGTTGAAGGGGCGACGGGCGTAATAAACAAACGTACCGATACCATATTCCTCTGCTTCGCCCTCATCGTCGTGATGGTGATGATGATGGTGGTGTTCGTGGTCATGATGATGCTCATGGTCTTCGTGATGATGGTCGTGATCGTGCTCATCATCGTGATGGTGGTCATGGTCATCATCATCGTCGTCATCATCATCGTGATCATGTTCCAATTCGTGAATCCAAGTGGCTGAGGTAGCTACTTCGTCGAAGTTAAACATCTCCGTATGCAGAATCTTGTTCAGTTCCACATTGCCATAGTCGCATTCAATGATTTCGGCCTTGGGCTGGATGGCACGAATAATCTGCTTGACTTCAGCCAATTCCTCCTTAGAAACCTCAGAAGCCTTGTTCAGCAGAATCATGTTGCAGAACTCAATCTGCTGGATAACCAGATTCTCAATATCTTCCTCGTCAATGTGTTTGCGCAACAAATCATTACCGTTCTTGAACTCATCACGCATACGAAGGGCATCAACCACCGTAACGATGCAGTCGAGCTGAACGTAGCCATCCTTGATATATTCAGGTCCTAGCGTAGGAATGCTGCAAATGGTCTGGGCAATAGGCGCTGGCTCGCAAATGCCACTAGCCTCTATGACGATATAGTCGAAGCGGTGCATACGGGTTATGTCGCGCAACTGCTCAACCAAGTCCATCTTCAAGGTGCAACAGATGCAACCGTTCTGCAGAGCAACCAGCGAATCGTCCTTCTGACCTACTACTCCACCCTTCTCTATCAAGTCGGCATCGATGTTCACCTCGCCGATATCATTGACAATCACAGCAAACTTAATACCCTCCTGATTCTTCAGGATGCGATTCAGCAGTGTAGTCTTACCACTGCCCAGATAACCCGTCAAAAGCAATACGGGAATATTCTTGATTGGTTCCATTTTCTTTATTCGTTAATTCTGTTTTGGCGTGCAAAGTTAATCTATTTTTATGAGTTTTGCAAACTCAGCCTTACATTATTTAAATTGGTTCGTAAAAAACTCTTAAATTATCAATTCTCAATTATCAATTCTCAATTAAATATTGTATCTTTGCAAAAGTTTTTGCGAGAACAGGCTGCACTCAGCATAACAAGCAAGCTTGATTCTGCATTCGTTTGCACTGTCCTTGCAATCGTTTTTGGAGAAGATAACATTTTTAATAATACAAAGCATTATGACAATCAATGAATTCAACTTTGCCGGTAAGAAGGCAATCGTACGTGTAGACTTCAACGTACCCCTGGACGAGAATGGTAAGATTACTGACGACACCCGTATTCGCGGTGCTCTGCCCACCCTGAAGAAGATTCTGGCTGACGGTGGTGCTGTCATCATCATGAGCCACATGGGTAAGCCCAAGGGTAAGGTGGACATGAAGAAGTCGCTGGGTCAGATTCGTGAGGCTGTAGAGAAGG
>Ga0310695_10004484_pt1 | contig 25677 bp, 19 predicted proteins | sample RumenRJG_04DNA_FD_203882 | JGI IMG/M metagenome (GOLD analysis project Ga0310695, IMG submission 203882) | Bovine rumen microbial communities from Lethbridge, Alberta, Canada - RJG_04 (v2) (version 2) | ecosystem: Host-associated > Mammals > Digestive system > Stomach > Rumen | place: Canada...
ACACGCTTGTCAAGGAGATCTTGGGCGAGGAGTGGTTGAACAATGGTCTGTTCCGCATCGGAGCATCGAGCCTGGCTAATGCCTTGTTCGCCTCGATGACCGGCAGCGACCAGAAGCCGTTCTAATTCTCTAGGATTTCTAGATTTTCTAGGCCCTCTAGAGATTCTAGATATTCTAGACCCTCTAGTGCCTCTAGAAAGATTTAAAAACTATCGAGCGAGTTAATCCCATACTAGCCCTCCAGCGGCAACGAGCGTTGTTGCAGCTGGAGTTTGAGCACGAGCGCGACGAGTTCAAGCGCCTGGGCGAGGTCATCGGTGTGGGGCGCAAGGTCAAGCGCGGCGACTGCTGGTGGCCCGTCAGGGTAGGGCGCAGTTACTATAACTCGCTCAATCAGTTGGTAGTCGAGGTCTACCGCAGCGAGGACGAGGACATTGAGCACAACTTTGAGTATGGCAAGCAGGTGATGTTTTTCCGCACCAGTGGGCTTGACAGTATCACCTACTACGATTTCACAGCCACCGTCAGTTATGCCGAGGAGCACCGCATGGTGATTGTCGTGCCCGATGGCGGTGCTGTGCAGCAGTTGCAAGTGGCCGAGCAGGTGGGTGTGCAACTGTCGTTCGACGAGACCACCTACCGGCTGATGCTCGAGGCCATCGATCGCGTGAGCCGAGCCAAGAACAATCGGCTGGCCGAGTTGCGCGACCTGTTTTACAACCCCGGCAAGGCCGAAAAGTTCACCTTTGCGCCGATGAGTTTCCCGTGGCTCAATCCCACCCAGGAGCGAGCCGTCAACGAGGTGCTGTGGGCCAAGGATGTGGCCGTGGTGCACGGCCCGCCCGGTACGGGTAAGACCACGACGCTGGTCGAGGCCATCTACGAGACACTGCGGCGCGAGAGTCAGGTGCTGGTGTGCGCCCAGAGCAACATGGCGGTCGACTGGATCAGCGAGCGGCTCATGGACCGTGGCGTGGACGTGTTGCGTGTGGGCAATCCCACGCGCGTCAACGACAAGATGCTCTCGCAGACCTATGAGCGCCGCTACGAGGCGCATCCCGACTATCCGCAACTGTGGGCCATGCGCAAGGCTCTGCGCGAGGTGCGTGAGCATCGCCGTGGCACCGAAGCCTATCACCAGAAGGTCGACCGGCTGAAGAGCCGCATCACCGAGTTGGAATTGCGCATCCACAACGACCTGTTTGCCCAGGCGCGAGTCATCTCGTGCACGCTGGCGGGTAGTGCGAGCCGCGTGCTTGAGGGCATGAAGTTTGCCACCCTGTTTATCGACGAGGCGGCACAGGCTCTGGAAGCGGCATGCTGGATAGCCATCCGCAAGGCGGGTAGGGTAGTGCTGGCGGGCGACCACTGCCAGTTGCCGCCCACCATCAAGTGCTATGAGGCACTCAAGGGCGGACTGGGGCTAACACTGATGGAACGCATCGTGCAGAGCAACCCGCAGGTGGTGACCCTGCTGGGCGTTCAATATCGCATGAACGAGCAGATTGTGCGTTTTTCGAGCGAGTGGTTCTATGGCGGCAAGGTCGAGAGTGCTCCCGAGGTGCGTGACCGTGGCATCCTCGACTGGGACACGCCGATGGTGTGGCTTGACACTGCCGACCTGGACGGCAAGGAAGAGTTTGTGGGCGAGAGTTATGGCCGCATTAACCGCGCCGAAGCCGCCCTGACGATGCAGACGCTGCAGGAGTACTTTGACAAGGTCGGCCGTCACCGCGTGCTCGACGAGCGGCTGGATGTGGGCATCATCTCGCCCTATCGAGCCCAGGTGCAGCACTTGCGTCGGCTCATCCGCCAGAGTGCCTACTTTAAGCCCTATCGCAGCCTCATCACGGTCAACACCGTCGATGGATTCCAGGGGCAGGAGCGCGACATCATCGTCATCAGTCTGGTGCGTGCCAACGACGAGGGACAAATAGGCTTCTTGCGCGACCTGCGGCGCATGAATGTCGCCATCACCCGCGCCCGCATGAAACTCATCATCCTGGGCGACGTGTCCACGCTCACGCGCCATCCCTTCTACCGCAAACTCTATGAGCACATCTGCTCAATACAAAATACTTAGTTGATTGATGCACAATCGCATGAAGAACAAACTGAAGTCGCCGTTGCTTGCGGCAGTCATCAACATGGCTTTGGCCTACGTGGTGATGATGCTGACGCGCATCATCTTCTTTGTCGAGAACTGGTCGACGTTTGCGCCCTACATGTCATGGTCGTTGGCAGGCTCGATGCTCAGGGGGGCACTAGTGTTTGACACCAGCGCGTTGCTCTATGTCAACGCGCTCTATCTGGTGTTGACCCTGCTGCCGTGGCACGGCAAAGAAACGCCTGGGTTTCATCGCGCGATGCGGTGGCTCTATGTGGTGACTAATTCCATCGCTGCGGGCAGCAATCTTGTTGATTCGGTTTTCTTTCAGTACACCGGTCGGCGCACCACCGTCACCGTCTTCAACGAGTTTGGGGCCGAGGGCAACATCACTGGTATCATCCTCACCGAGGCTGTGCGTCACTGGTATCTGGTGCTGGCCTTCGTTGTGCTGGTGATGATGTTGTGGTGGTGCTTTGTCATGCCGCGCAAGGGCGTGCGGCCGCCGCTGTGGCGCTACTATGCCACGCAAGCGGTGGCACTGCTGTTGCTCACGCCGCTGGCCATCATCGGCATCCGAGGCAGTGCCACGGCCGGCACTCGCCCCATCACCATCAGCAATGCCAACCAGTATGTCAATCGCCCTGTCGAGGGTACTGTCGTGCTCAACACGCCGTTCAGCATCATCCGATCCATTGGCAAGAAGGCATTTGTCACCCCCGACTATATGACGCGCGCCGAGATGGAGCGTGCTTTCCAGCCCATTGTGCATCCGGTGACCGACTCGCTGTCACACGCCGGCAAGAATGTGGTCATCCTCATCGTCGAGAGCATGGGCAAGGAGTACATTGGTTCGCTTAATCTCGACTTGGATGGTGGGCATTATCGTGGCTATATGCCCTTTATTGACTCGCTGGTGGCAAAGAGCCTCACGTGGCAGTACAGTTATGCCAACGGGCGCATCTCGATGGATGCCATGCCGTCGATATTAGCTGGACTGCCCATGATGGTCGAGCCGTTCTTCCTCACGCCGGCCTCGCTCAACGACGTGCGCGGCATCAGTGCCATGTTGCGTGACGAGGGCTACGAGACCGCATTCTTCCACGGCGGGCACAACATCAGCATGGGCTTCAGCGCATTTGCTCACAGCATCGGATTTGAGCACTACTATGGCCTGGACGAGTACTGCCAGAGCGATGACTATGGTGGCATGGACGACTTCGACGGCAAGTGGGCCATCTGGGACGAACCTTTCTTGCAGTTTATGCTCGACGAGATGGATGAGCTGGATGAGCCTTTCCTGGTGTCGGCCTTCACCGCATCGTCGCATCATCCCTACAACGTGCCCGAGCAGTATCGCGACAGCCTGCGTGACGAGGGCGGGCAACCCATCCACAAGTGTGTGCGCTACACCGACATGGCTCTGCGCCGATTCTTCGAGCGGGCCAGTCACGAGCCCTGGTACCGCAACACTATCTTTGTCCTTGTGGCCGACCACACCAACCAAGCCTCGCACCCTGTTTATCTGACCGACCTGGGTCGCTACAGCATACCCATTATCTTCTTTGCTCCCGATGGCTCAATACGCCCAGAATTGCGCCGTGACGCCATCGCGCAACAGATTGACATCACACCCACGCTGATGCATCTTTTGGGCTACAAACGGCCATTTGTGAGTTTTGGCAGTGATTTGTTGTCGACCCCGCCCGAGCAGACTTGGGCCATGAACTACAACAACGGCATCTATCAGTACCTGCGTGGCGACCTGATGATTCAGTTCGATGGCGAGCGCACCACGGCAGTCTACAACTACCGCACCGACCCCCTGTTGCGCCACAATCTGCTGGGTACCGTCCAGGTCGACTCGATGCAGCACACCCTGCAGGCCATCATCCAGCAGTACATGAGTCGCATGAACGACAACCGCCTGACCCTGCCTTAGGGTGAAGACCAGGCAGGTCTGGCTAATGCCTCCATTTGGCTCTGCTGCAACCGACGAAAGTTGGTGAAAATGTTGCGGATGTGCCGTTTTTGTTTTAACTTTGCAGCAAACTTTGTTCCTATTGTCGGCTGTGAGTACTTTCTTGCGGTCTATAAATAGGTGTATTTCAGCGAAATAATAACAATAACAAATAAAGTATTACAATGGGAAGAGCATTTGAATATCGCAAAGCAAGAAAACTGAAACGCTGGGGCAGTATGTCTCGCACGTTCACCAAGATTGGTAAAGAAATCACGATGGCAGTCAAGGCCGGTGGTCCCGACCCGACAGCCAACTCGCGTCTGCGTGCGCTGATGGCCAACGCCAAGGCGGCCAATATGCCCAAGGACACCGTGGAGCGCGCCATCAAGAAGGCTAGCGACAAGGATGCCGGCGACTACAAGGAGGTCATCTACGAGGGATTTGCCCCTCATGGCATCGCCGTGCTGGTCGAGACAGCGACCGACAACACCACTCGCACCGTGGCCAATCTGCGCAACTACTTTAACAAGAAGGGTGGTAACCTGGGCAACTCGGGCACCGTGGCTTTCTTGTTCTCGCACAAGTGCTACTTCCACGTCGCTCCCAAGGATGGTGTCGACCTGGACGAGTTGGAACTCGAATTGATTGACTGCGGAGCCGAGGAGATTGACCAGGACGAGGAAGAACTGCTGATTGCAGGTGCTTTTGAGGCCAATGGCGAAATCCAGAAGTATCTTGAGGACAATGGTTTTGAGATTACCAGTTCGGAACTGGTCTATGAACCGTCGGAGTACAAAGAACTCACCGCCGAGGAGCGTGCCGAGGTCGAAGCTCTGATTGAGGCTGTCGAGGAAGATGATGACGTGCAGAACGTCTTCACCAACATGCAGGCTGGCGACGACGAGGAATAGATTTCAGTCGTTAGTGGGAGCCCCCTATATCCCCCCTAAAGGGGGTTCCACTATTCACTCATAACTCATAAACCGTAAACGAAATGACTCCACACAACAACGCGCCCGATGGCGCATTTGCAAAGACCGTGCTCATGCCGGGTGACCCTTTGCGCGCAAAATTCATAGCAGAGACATTCCTTGAGGATGTCGAGTTGGTAACCTCGGTGCGCAACTGCCTGGGATTCACAGGCAAGTATAAAGGTGTGCCCGTCTCGGTCATGGCCAGTGGTATGGGTATGCCCAGCATCGGCATCTATTCGCACGAACTCTACGCATTCTACGGCGTGGAGAATATCATCCGCATTGGCTCGGCTGGCTCTTACACCGACCGTCTGGCTGTGCAGGACGTGGTGTTGGCCGACTCGTGTTACAGCGAGTCATCGTATGCCTATGTTCACAACCGTGTGACCGACAAGGTGCTCTATCCCAGCGAGGAAATCAACAAGGTGATCTGGGAAACGGCCGAGGAACTGGGCATCGAAGTGCAGACCGGCGAGGTACACTCGAGCGACGTGTTCTACGGTGGACCCAAGGCCGAGTCGTGGCAGTCGCTGCGCGAGCGAACCAGCGTCGACTGTGTCGAGATGGAGAGTTTTGCGCTGTTCCACAACGCCAATGTGCTGGGCAAGCGCGCCGCATGTCTGTTGACCATCAGCGACTCGTTTATCAATCACGTCGAACTCAGTGCCGAGGAGCGTCAGAACTCGTTCCGCACGATGATGACGTTGGCTCTTGAGTCGGCCATCAAGCTCTGATCGATGAAGCGCATCGCTATTCTGGCATCAGGCAGTGGCACCAACGCCGAGAACCTGGTGCGATACTTTACGGGCCACCCCAGCATTGAGGTGGCCGTTGTGATTTGCAACCGTCGTCAGGCAGGGGTCTATGACCGCCTGCGCCCACTGGGCATCGAGGTTGAGTATTGGGGCAAGGAGCACTGGCTCGACCCCACTCGCGTCACTGCCTATCTGCAGGAACAAGGTGTCGACCTGGTGGTGCTGTCGGGTTTCCTGGCAGTGATTCGTGAGCCGATGCTCACGGCCTATCGCGACCGCATTGTCAACATCCATCCGTCGTTGCTGCCGCGCCATGGCGGGCCTGGCATGTATGGCCACCATGTGCACGAAGAGGTGTTGGCCGACGGCGACGAGCAGAGTGGCATTACCATCCATCTGGTCAACGAGCAGGTGGACGGTGGGCACATCTTGGCGCAGTTCACCTGCCCCGTCATACCCGACGACACGCCCGACACGCTGGCCGAGCGCATTCATCCGCTGGAGTATGCCCACTTCCCGCCCACGATTGAGCGGTACCTCGGCTCGATCTAAGGGTCAGTTATTTTGCGTGGCCCATACACTCACAGCACGAATTATCGCAAAGTGGCCTTGAATGAGGTGTTATTTGCTTCTCACAAATGATATGGCTATTTGTGATAATTCGTGTTTTAATATGATAGCCTGACAACAATCATCCACACATGCAGGTTGTGGCTGAACAACCGAACTACAAAAATGAAACAAGCACTAATCATCTGTTTGTTGTTGTGGGCATTGAGCCTATCGGCAGCCGACACCAAGAATGTACGCAAGTCGACCATTCACCTCAAGAGCGGCGAATATGTCACCGGAGTCATTACGGCCCGTGACGACCAGACGGTCGAACTCACTACCGATGATGGCATGCACTATGTCTACCTCATGTCCGAGGTCGACTATATCTCGCACGAGAAACGTAAGAAGAACTATGACACCAGCCACTTCCGCGGCTTTGTCGACGTGGGTTACGCGCTGGGCTTGGGTCCGTCGCGCAACCACTATTGGCTTATCGAGACCTCGTTTGGCTATCAGTTCAATGCCCACTACTACCTGGGTGCCGGCATCGGGCTGCACAACTTCAAGGCACAGGTCGATACCTATCCCCTGCGCAACGACCTGGCTGTGCCCGAGCACAATGACCCCAAGTGGGACTTCCCGCTTGTCCCCGTCTATGTTGAGGGACGTTACAATCTGCGCAGCGAGACGATGGGCACACCCTGGGCCAGCCTCAAGGTCGGTGCCAACACGTTTAACCATAGTGGCTTCTTTGCTTCGCCGTCGTTGGGCTGGCACTTTGCCGCGAGCCAATATTTCTCGTTCAACGTCGGCATCGGCTATGCCCTGCACACGGCCAGATACAAACTGTGGTGCACCGGCGACACGCCCGGTGCCATCCCCGACAAGAGCGGGCACAGTTACCTGGACAAAAACGGTGTCTTCCACAACGCGTTTGTCAAGTTCGGCGTCGAGTTTTGATCCACGCTTCAGTGCGTTCAAGTAAAGTCAGAAGATGCTCTGGCGGGTGTGGGTGGTGAGGAGTTCCAGGGCTTTCATGCCCATGACCGAGTTGCCCTTGGAGTTGAGGCGCGGGCTCCACACAGCCACTGAATACCGACCGGGGAAGACGGCTGCGATGCCGCCGCCCACGCCACTCTTGCCCGGCAGACCCACCAGATAGGAGAACTCGCCTGCCTCGTCATAGAATCCGCACGTCTGCATGATGGCGTTCATGCGCTTGACCTGCGACGAGGTCAGCGAGAAGCCGGCGTGATCGAAGGGGTCGCGGTGGTTGGCAAATGCCAGGAAAGCGTGTGCCAGTTGCCGGCACGACATCTCGATGGAACACATCATGAAGTAGAAGCGCAGCACACGGTCGATGTCGCCGTGGATGTTGCTGTGATACTTGAGTAAGTTGGCGATGGCCGTGTTCAGGTAGGCCACACTGTGCTCCGAGCGCGCGACCTCGAAGTTGTAGTCGATGTTGGGGCTGCCGCTCAGTTGCCTGACGAAGTTGATGAATGCCTGCTCGGGGTTGTTCAGTCGCTCAACCAGGATGTCGGCCATGACGATGGCACCGGCGTTGATAAACGGGTTGCGGGGCTTGCCGTGCTCCAGTTCCAGTTGGATGAGCGAGTTAAATGCTGTGCCGCTGGGCTCCTTGCCCATGCGCAGCCACAGGTCATCGCCCTCCAGGCTCAGCGACATGGCCAGGGCGAAGACCTTGGTGATGCTCTGTAACGAAAAGGGTACATCCGAGTCGCCCAGGGCATGCTCGGTGCCGTCCAATGTGTTGATGCAGATGCCCCACTGGTCGGGGTTGACCGCCGCCAGTGCAGGGATATAGTCGGCTTGATGACCCACTTGGGCCAGTGGCTGCAGGTCTTGCTGAATGCTTTGCAGTATGTGTTGATAATCCATGTCGGTGTTTGGTTTTTCTTGTTGATGGTGCAAAGGTAATGCTTTTTTGCTAGTCAAGGGGTGATTGTGCAACAAATTTGTGTGTAGTAACACAAATGACCGAAAAAATCACTTACAACTTATTGGTAAGCATTAAATTATCAAAAAAATCACGAAGGAATGTAATATTTCTTAAATTATTAGTCTTGTCTTTGTGTAAAATTGATGCCCTTGTCATTCGGCATCAGTTTATGTGTTTATTTCTAACTCTATAAATGACCTAACAATGAAATAAACCTTACGCTTACTGGCTGTGTTTGTCATGCTCATGACAAGCAATGCGCTGGCTTGGGCGGTCAACCCGTTCTCGGGAGCGATTGACACCCTGGGCGACAGCGACCAACCCGTCAAGTACTACGACTTGCAGGGCCGCCAGATTACCGATCCGTCGACCGCCACTGGCGTTATCATCGTCAAGCGTACTGACGGCACGGCTACCAAGGTGCTCAAGCGATAACGCTCTTGTCAGGAGGTGTGCCGGTGTTTGGCATGCCTCCTGAGTTGCAACATCAACAGCATTATGCGAAGCAATTGTTGGATTTGCTTCGCATAATTTTTGTCATGATTGATGCTCGTTGTGGGAGTTCTATGGGGTGGAAAATGTTTGTCGGTGAGTAAATTCTCAATTGCTGGTTGTCAATTTTCAATTAATTATAGTATCTTTGCGGTTGGTTTAGAAATAACCCACTTCGATAAAACAATGTAAAATCGTCATACTGAAATGCTTACACTACAATTCATTAATGAGAATCCCGAGCATGTGATTGAGCGTCTGGCCGTCAAGCACTTTGACGGACGTGAGCCCATCATGCGCGTGGTCGAACTCGACAAGCAGCGCCGTGCGGCACAGAAGCAGCGCGACGACAATGCCGCTGTACTCAACAAGATGGCCAGCCAGATTGGCGCACTGATGAAGCAGGGCCAGCGCGATGAGGCCGAGAAAGTCAAGGCCGAGGTCGCTGCCCTCAAGGCTGCCAACAAGGAGATTGACGACCGCATGACCGCCGCTCAGGACGAGATTACCGAGATATTGCTCTCGGTGCCTAACGTGCCCTACGAGGGCGTGCCCGAGGGGCGTACCGCCGAGGACAACGTCGTGGAGCGCACCGGCGGCCCCATGCCGCAACTGCCCGAGGGTGCCATGCCCCACTGGGATTTGGCCAAGAAATATAACCTCATCGACTTTGACCTGGGCGTGAAGATTACTGGCGCCGGATTCCCCGTCTACATCGGCAAGGGTGCCCGCCTGCAGCGTGCGCTCATTCAGTTCTTCCTCGACGAGGCTGGCAAGGCTGGTTACACCGAGATTCAGCCGCCCTATGTGGTCAACGAGGACTCGGGCTACGGCACAGGTCAATTGCCCGACAAGGAGGGGCAGATGTACCACTGTCAGGTCGACAACTTCTACCTCATTCCCACCGCCGAGGTGCCTGTGACCAACATGTATCGCGATGTCATCATTCCGCAGGACCAACTGCCCAAGATGAACTGCGCCTACTCGGCTTGCTTCCGTCGCGAGGCCGGCAGCTACGGCAAGGACGTGCGCGGACTCAACCGTCTGCACCAGTTCGACAAGGTCGAGATTGTGCGCATCGAGCGTCCTGAGGACTCCTATGCTGCCCTTGAGCAGATGAAGGATCATGTGCAAGGCTTGCTCGAGAAACTCGAACTGCCGTGGCACATTTTGCGTCTGTGTGGCGGTGACATGAGCTTCACCAGTGCCATCACCTTCGACTTTGAGGTGTGGAGTGCAGCCCAGGAGCGCTGGCTCGAGGTGAGTTCGGTGAGCAACTTCGAGACCTATCAGGCCAACCGCCTGAAGTGCCGCTATCGTGGCGATGACAAGAAGACCCACCTGTGCCACACGCTCAACGGCTCGGCACTGGCTCTGCCGCGCATCGTGGCGGCTCTGCTCGAGAATCACCAGACGCCCGAAGGCATCCGCATCCCCAAGGCGTTGCAGCCCTACACCGGCTTCGACATCATCGACTAGTTTCCCTAGGGTTAAAGATTAAGGGTTAGGGGTTAAGGAAACTTCGCTGCAACCAAATTGGATGCCGAAGCACAACCTTAACCCCTAACCCTTCAACCCTAACCCCTAACCCCTAACCCTTCAACCCTAACCCTTACTCAGGATAGATGAGATAGGGCGCGCGCTGCTGGCAGAAGCGGGCCACATCGTCGGCCCAGGTGGCCTTGATCTCGGCGGCCGACATGCCCCGGGCAATCATGTCGCGGATGTCGCTGCGGCCCATGAGCTTGTCGAAGAAGTTGCTCTTGAGGTAGAACTGCTTGCCCTGCGCCGTGAGGTCGCGATAGGCATCGATGACATATTCCAGGTTGATGCCCTGGGCGATGGCAGCCTCGGCGTCCATCGTGTGCAGGTCCACGCCGTGACACAGGTGGTCGAGTTGCGGCGGATTCTTGGCTCCGGCACGGCTGCGTGGTGTGAAGTCAAACTTGCGCCCCGTCATGTCGGGGTGACCATAGACCTGGAACGGCCAGTCGGTGCCGCGTCCCAGGCTCACCGTGGTGCCCTCGAAGTAGCACGTCGACGGGTACAGATAGATCGAGAGCATGTTGGGCAGATTGGGCGATGGAGCGATGGGCAGCGCATAGCGTGTGTGGCGCGTGTAGCCCGTGCAGGGGATGACCGTGAGGTTGATCTTCTTGCCCTCCTTGAGCCAACCCTCGCCGTTGACCATCTGCGCCAGCTCACCCATCGTCATGCCATAGACGGTGGGGATGGGCAGGCGGCCCACACCGCTCTTGAGACGCATGTCCAGGATGGGACCGTCCACGGTCATGATGTTGGGGTTGGGACGGTCAAACACGACGAACTCCTTGCCGTAGGTGGCGGCGGCGTCCATCAGGTTGACCATGGTGACATAGTAGGTGTAGAAGCGCAGGCCCACGTCCTGAATGTCGACCACGATCACGTCAAACTTGGCCATGGTCTCGGCACTGGGCATGGGGCTCTTGCCGTCGTAGAGCGACGCGATGGGTATGCCGGTCTTCTCGTCGACGCTGCTCGACACGTGCTCGCCGGCGTCGGCTGTGCCGCGGAACCCGTGTTCGGGCGAGAAGATGGTGGTCACCTGCAAGCCCTTCTCCAGCATGATGTCCAGCACATGGCGGTCGCCCACCATGCCCGTCTGGTTGCTCAGCAGGGCGATGCGCTTGCCTTGCAGCAGGGGCACATAGCGCTCTGTACGGGCTGCGCCCACCACGACTGGGCTCTCGTCCTGTGCGACCTGCGTTGTGGCCGTGGAGGTCGTTTTTGGGGCATTTGGCGGCATTTGTTGCGTGTTGCGTGCCGTGCAGGCACAGGCGGTTGCTGCCACGGCGAGGACAGCCACTGCCAACTGGGATAATAGTCTAAATTTCTTCATTGTCATCAGATGTTAGTTTTTCTGTTTGCAAAGGTAGCAATTTTTAATTAAGAATTAACAATTCACAATTAAGAATTTGCTCCACGCCCTTTTTATCTCCCGCAGATCCCGCAGATTGGTGTCTCACGCAGATTCCGCGGTTTCTTTTTGGCATGCAGATTAAGCAGATTTTTTCAGATAGGCTATCTCGCGGATTTCCGGTCCATAGATTACACTGATTAAACGGATTATTCTTTCTTGTTCGGCGGGATTTTGATTCTGTTAAATCTGCGGGATCTGCGTGAGATAAAGAATCTGCGGGATAGGCATATCTGTATAATCTGCATGATCTGCATGCCTAAAAAAAGAATCTGCGGGAGAAAAACGAGACTGGCCGCATTTCACAATGCAGCCAGCCTCTAGATGATTAAAACTATTACTATTTACTCTGATTAATGTCGCATTATTTCACCACCTTGGTGGTCGACATCGACCCGTCGCTGTAGCGGGTGATAACCATGTTCACGCCACTGAACGGACGGCTCGACTGCTGTCCCAGCGGGTTGACGTATGTCACACTCACCACCTCGCGGTTCAGGTCAGCCTTCACACCACTGATGCCCGTGATGATATTGCTACCATTGCTAGTGATTGAGAAGGTCGTCTCACCTTCAGCCACATAGTAGTCGTAGTCGTACGCTGACTTCTGTTCAGCCTCAGCACGGCGCGGTGCATTAGAAGAACTAGGCAACTCAGTCACTGTTATGACACCAGCATTTGCTCCATCAACTGTGCTGACTTCGTAATTTGTCAACGTCAACTGATATGTCTTACCAGCCTTGGCCTTGAAGCAGTTCCCGCCATTGTAGTAGTACTTAAGTTGAACATTTGAGGCAGGAACATCCTTCTGTGCTTCTTCAGGTTGAATGCGATTGCTTGCAATCTGATTCCAATCGTTAGGATCAGAAGACAATTTGTTGGTTAAACTAAAGTAGCCATAACCATCACCTGCATCATTTGGTGTAAATGTGCCTACATAAGATCTACCGTCACGGCAAACCAACGTAGCCAGTGCTTTATTGGGAAGCCACTTAGCATTCTCCTGTCCCTCTTGCTTCGGTTCGTTACCAATCACATAGAGTTCATCAAACTTATTAATTAGTGGATTGCTCTCCTTGGTGAAATACGCGCGGACCTTAAATGATGCGTCCAAAGTATAGAAGTCAGTGAGCAGAGCATCGGTTGTTAGGCGCTTAGCACCAAAGGTGGCACGCTTCTCATAGCGGATAGCTGCCTCTTGATCAGGTCCGTAGACCCACTCTCCGTCATCATGAGCAAACACAGAGCCGCCACCCGTTCCGTCAGGATTTGTCGGTTTGCCAATCTTAGTTGAACGTTCACCAAGAATATGTTTGCGTTCCATGAAATATTGTGCACCCATCAATTTATTGGGATCACCAGACATATCCAGCGGGTCGCCGAAGTTCATGTCCTCGTACATGTACCAATCTGTGCTGGGGTTGCCATCTTGATCAACTGGGATACGGACTTTGCGAGTTTCAAGTTGCTCACCAAGATCATCCTTATTAACCTTGCGCCAAGCGCGCACCTTGTAGAGCTTGTATCCCTCAGGTACACCCAGTGCCTCAAAATTCAGGTAGATGTTGTAGTAACTGTACCACACACCATTATCATCCTGCCATTTGTGTTCGCTCATCAGCGAGTAATCTTCAATAACCTCTTGAGTGTCTGGATCAATTTCAGGCTCCTTTGGCTCTTTTACACTCACCTTCAGTTTGCCCACAGCTGTGTTCTGCAGCGGGCCACCATAGGTGTTGTAGTCCATGCGCTTGATACTATTGCTATCGTCATGCGAAGCATAACCCTTCGAGAAGAGTTCGATTACAGGGGCATAGGTATAGGCTCCAGCCTCAGAACTCATTGTCGGATATTTGTCAACAAACGTAGCCCAGTTAGTAGGATTCGCGGTGTTTACTGCAACATTGCTACCCGAATCATAATAGCTCGTACCAATCTCGTTCATTGAGACAGAGTAGTAGTCACCTTGATTGCCTGCGATGCCGGTGGGAGGAACGTCTTCTTCTTCCTCGTCGTTCTGGCCAACCTTGTCAAGGATATAACGGGTATCACCTTCGTCCCAGCGATATGCATCATAACGCAAGAGGTTTGTCTTACTGTTCAACCTCACTTGTTCTTGGAACTCTACCACATCGGCAGGCGCATACTCATCGTCACACTGCGTGTCATTCAACACCTGGTCGAGTGTTAGAGGCTTACTCATCTTGGTGTCTGTCTTATGGACATTCACTGTGAAGTTATTGCTGTGCGCATGGGTGCTGTTAGTTCCATCGATGTTGCCAGGAGTCTCAAATACCACCTCATAGACATACTGTCCAGCATGTCCGTTCTCCGAGACATCCACCACGAAGTTATCCCAAATGATGAAGTTGAAGTTGGCATATTCGACACCATTCACAGTCTCCCTATCGATTTCTGCAGTAACAACTTTGTTGGCATGATACCCTGCGCCACGACCGTCGGGCTCGCTTTCTCCTCGGGGATACATTGTCTCAGGGCTTTGGAAATCTTCGTTAATAGAAATTTTAATTATATCGCCCTCCTGGACAGTTGCAGTAGCCACAGCATCGGTGTGAGCAACCGTGTTCTCGCCCACGCGCTCGTTCCACTTGCGATTGATTGTGAACGTAGTTCCGTTAGGGATATAACTGCTGCGGACGCTGTTGTCGTTGCTCTTGACCTCAATCTTGTTGCTGTAGCAGTTGTTCACCTCTTGTGGCTCGAAGCGGCTGTAATAGGTTGCACTAGTGACATGCAGAATCTCGGTGGCATCAGTGCCCGGGATGAAGAAACTCTCCTCATTAGACATCTGCAGTGACAAGAAGTGGTCGGCATCCTGTCCACGGACAGCGAATGTCACTGTCTGACCCGAGGTCTGCTGATCAATATAGACATTCTCGTATTCGTGTGCTGAAGTAGCGCCCATGGTCAAGACGACAGGCACCTTGTTGGCCTCACCGACAGGATTGCCGTCCTTGTCGGTGTATTCGCCCTTGTCATTGCGATAGTAAACTGGCACATAAGTCTGGTCTCCGAAGTCATCGGTAACCACCTGGTAGAGTTGGTACTCTTGCTGGTCACTCGGCAGGAAGTCATCCATGTTGCTCTTCCATGTCAGTTTCAGTTTATAGAGTTTCTTGTTATCAACCTTTGCACCCGTTACAGGATCTTGTTTGATGACATAGATACCCATTGTAGGCTGATGGTCGGGATGATATTTAAAGTAATCCTGAGTTTTGTATGATGTACCAGAGATGGTCAATCCGTTAAAACCACGATTAGGATGATTCATCATGCGATAGTCAGGCACAAAGAACACCATGTCACGCACGTCGGCACAGTCGGCTGCTTCTGAATCTTCGCCATACATCATAAAGTGGTGACCATTCGACACGAACGGTACATTGGGACAATCGTGATCGACACCAAACGAAGACATTTGAGTTACTAACAGATTATACACATCCGACTTTGCTTCGGTTCCGTCAGCAATCACGGGACTGAATTGCTCAAACATGTGGCCCAAGAAGAAATATCTGTTGATAGCAGGATCAACATATTTATCATAGTTATTAGATCTATAAATATAGCAAGGTTCTCGATAGAAGTCAAGAGCTGAAGTAGTTTCAAACATCACACTTCTCATCCACTGCAATTGTCCTTTAGCAATCAGATAGAACTTGTTCATCTTGTCGCAATCAATCTTAAACAGTGTTCCAGAAGATTTGTCGCTAGTACTACCAGTGCGCTTCGCTTCAGTTACAACACGTGCTGATTTAATGGTTTTAGCAACATATTCTCTGAGTTGCTCATAGCCACTTTGTGCCACAATTTCAATAAAGTTAGGATTAAAGTCGTCGACCATCTCGAGCAGCAACAAGGTCACACCCTCTTGGTTAGGCCTATACTGCTCGGGGTCCATGTTCCAATAATAATAATTATTAGAAGTTTGTCTGTTACTTACTGTTCCAGGTATGTTCCATCCATAAGTGTCATCATAACGTGCACTGTTGTTTCCAGTTCTGACAATAGTGCCAGCACCCGTATACTGGACATTGTAGTTTGCAACATTGTTTGTCTCAAGATTGCCATCTTGGTCATAGCCACGATAGTAATTGCCAGGAATATTCTTATCCATATAGACCTTGCGCAACATGGCAATAATCTGGTCGGGGTCGGTAGCAATCTGATCCAGTGTAGATTTTTTCTGTTGAGACTCATTAACATTGATGGGCCAAGAGTACTCAATGCCTGCAAAGAAAGCCGAGTCGCGGGTAGCGATTTCACCATTTATGTTGAATACACCCGTCAACGGAACACGGGTCACGTGTCCATCCACGTCGATCACTAATGTGCCCGTATAACTGGCTGCATTCGTTGGATTGAACGTCACAGGCACAGTGACAGTTCCATCATTGCCATTAACAGTGACAGTTGTGTTGGCAATGCTGAATGGCCCGTTCTCGGGTGATATACTCAGATTTGCCGTCACTGCATTAGCATTAATGTTAGTCAAGGTTACATTTTTTGTTTGGCTAGAAGTCACTTGACCGAAAGCAAGAGGACTGGGGGCAGCCTGCAAGGGCACGGTAGTGACACCTTTACCTCTCAAGGTCACGGTGTGTTCGTTGCTGTTTATGTGGCCCTCTGAGTCAGTATATGTGTCATATTTGATTTTAAAAGAACTAGAGTAGGATTCCTCATCAGTTGGTTTGAAAGTGACCGTGTACTCACGTTCAGCACCAGGGATCAACTCTCCTGTAGTTCCAGTGATCTCAAAAGCAGACTCTCTCTCTCTGGGCTGTGTGAATGTCGGTGTAATAGACAGAATTCCAGTACTAGTAACTTTGACAGTAGCCGTATAGGTGCCACCGACAAGCACCTCACCGAAGTCCACGGTAGTCGGTGTGACATTAGCATCACGAGCGGCTACACCTTTGCCTTGAAGGTAGACGCGATACGTTGTCAAATGTGATGTGATGACTAGATTAGAAGTCATGGTTCCAGCCGTGGTACCTGGCTTAAATACAATAGGAATGGTAACAGAACCACCTGCTGGTATTGTGGTGGCAGTTACATTGGTGCTGAACTTGTCCTTAAATGTACCTGTAAATTCCAATGACAGGTCAACGTCATTAGAATAGTTGTTTGTTATCGTGACAGACTTGGCAGCAGCGTCTCCACATGTGACAGTTCCAAAGTCTAGATTCTCTGTGCTTATTTGATGGTTGGAAGGCACTAAGCCGAATGAGACAGTCGGCAAAAACTCTTGACGGCTGTATTGCATTGCACCGGAAAAAAATCCCGATTGATAATATCCGTTAATCGATTGTTGGGTACTTGTGCTAATGCCACTGAATTTAGTATCGCCACTGGTACCACTGGTTGTAACAGTCACATCAACCAACAAGTTTCCTCCATTGTAAGTGAAAGGTGAATCAAATTTGACGGTGAAAGTTTTATCACCTTTCTTGGGAGTGACAGTTCCAGATACTGCTGTTCCAGAGAAAGATTTAGTAGTATTGCTCGTAAAAGAATTTGCGTCACATTCTCCTAGTTGAATGGTCAATTGCCCAGAAGTCCCGTTAGTATTACCAAATTGAATGCCATCGGGAGCGTAAAACGTCAAAGATTGGATTTTATCTCCAACCAGAAGATTAGCCAGCATGTCAGCAGGGTAAATCATCTGCCCCTTTGTTCTGCGATTATAATACGTTTGACCATTATTGTCATAATAATAACCATAGATTGGAACAGAATTATTTGTCTCATTACCCTCTGCTACTGTGACATCTGCTATCACAGGTGCTTTTTGTGGGCCACGATTGACTTTGGCATGGTTTCTGGGGGAGCAATCCAAATCCAATGCCTTAACAAACACTTCGGGCTGAGTAGACTCATCTTGCGCTGATGAGATTTTCTCAACCTGCACAGGCTGAGTAGTTTTCTCAACCTTTTCTGGCTGCCCTTGGGCCATGGCTATAGCGGGCCAGGCTAGGGCTGCTAGCAGCAGTAATTTGATTGATTTTTTCATTGTTGTAATAGTATTTTAATGATTTGTATAGTTTGTTTACTAGTTGAAAAGTAGAAGGGAGTCGTTGTGGTCGCGGCTTTTGCGGCCTGGTGACTGTGGGAACAGGGACAGTTTCAATCGTTGGTGAAATGCTGTGGCACAGCGTTATGCCGCAATCGAGAACACCATAATGTAAGTTGAGATTATTTGTAATAATAGTCGTTTTAATCTCATGATAGATGCCAATAACGAAATCTATCAAATGCAAAGATATATATTATTTCTAACATGGATGACAGAAATATGCAATATTCGCGTATTTTATAGAAACTTTAACACGATATGCATAAAATTAACACTCGTTAACCGACTGTATGCAGATTGTCTCACGCGGATGAGTTCTTAGGGCATGCAGATCTTGCGGATTTCCTGTCCACAGATTGTTTTTAGGGCATGCAGATTAAGCGGATTTTTTCAGATAGGCTATCTTGCGGATTTTTCGGTCCACAGACTTTTTTAGGCATGCAGGTTAAGCTGATTTTTTCAGATAGGCTATATTGCAGATTTCCTGTCCACAGATTTTTTAGGCATGCAGATTAAGCGGATTTTTTCAGATAAGCTTATCTCGCGGATATCTCCAGTCCACAGATTCTTTTTAGGGCATGCAGATTAAGCAGATTTTTCCAGATAGGCTATATTGCAGATAATTTTCAGTGTGATCTGTGGACAGATAATCCGCGAGATAAGCTTATCTGTATAATCTGCGTGATCTGCATGAGTTAAAGAATCCGCGGGATAGGCATATCTGTATAATCTGCAAGATCTGCATGAGGTAAATAATCTGCGGTATCTGCGTGAGATAAAAAATGGCAGGGCATGTGGGTGCCCTGCCAGGTTGATGCGGCGAATGGGATGGGAATCAGACGGTGAGGATCTCTTTCTCCTTGGCGGCGAAGAGTTCGTCAATCTGCTTCATGTACTTGTCGTGGAGCTTCTGCACCTTGTCCTCGCCATCCTTCTGGACATCCTCGCTCATGCCCTCCTTGACGGCCTTCTTGAGCCCGTCGATGCACTCGCGTCGCGCGTTGCGCACGCTCACGCGGGCCTTCTCGGCCTCGGCCTTGCTGTCCTTGACCAGTTGCTTGCGTCGCTCTTCGGTCAGTGGCGGAATGTTGAGGCGTATGACCTCGCCGTTGTTGATGGGCATGATGCCGATGTTGCTGTTGATGATGGCCTTCTCAACCACGGGGAACATGTTCTTCTCCCAGGGCTGGATGGCGATGGTGCGCTGGTCGGGGGTCGAGATGTTGGCGACGTTGCCGATGGGCACCTTCGAGCCATAATAGTCGACGCGGATGGGGTCGAGAATCTTCACATTGGCCTTGCCGGCGCGGATGTGTGCCAGCGAGTCATCGAGGAAGGCGATGGCTTCTTTCATGCTCTCCTCGGCCATGTCGAGATAGAAATTCAGGTCGTTCATTGTGCTATATGTTTTAGAGTGATTGTCACATGTGGGTCGTCATTGACGAGTGCAAAGTTACAGATTCTTGCCGAACCAGCCAAATAATTCACGAAGATTCTTTTTTAGGGCATGCATATCTTGCGGATATCTCCAGTTTTTTAGGCATGCAGATTAAGCTGATTTTTTCAGATAGGTTATCTCGCAGATTTCGGTCCACAGTTTTTTTTTAGGCATGCAGATTAAGCTGATTTTTTCAGATAGGCTATCTTGCGGATTTCCTGTCCACAGTTTTTTTTAGGCATGCAGATCTAGCAGATTTTTTCAGATAGGTTATCTCGCGGATAATTTTCGGTGTGATCTGTGGACAGATAAACTGCGGGGTAAGCTTATCTGTATAATCTGCATGATCTGCATGAGTTAAAGAATCTGCGAGATAAGCTTATCTGTATAATCTGCGTGATCTGCATGGGGTAAAGAAACTGCGAGATAAGCTTATCTGTATAATCTGCGAGATCTGCATGAGGTAAAGGATCTGCGTGATCCGCGTGAGGTAAAGGATCTGCGTGAGATAAAGCGTCATCGGTGGGAGACGTAGTGGCAGACGGCATCGACCTGGGCGGCAAACTCCTGGCCGAAGCGGTGCTCGAAGAATGCGCTGCCGATGGTGAATGCCCATGCTCCGCTCTGGCTCACCTGGTCGAGGCGTTCGCGCGAGTCGATGCTGCCCGCCATGACAACGGGCACCGTGACGGCAGCGGTGACTGCCTGCATCAGGGCCACCACGTCGCCGGTGTAGCGATAGGCCAGCAGGTCGATGCCGTCCACGCCCTTGTCGACCAGGGCACGCGCCTCGGCCACGATGTCGTCGATGGTGCCCTGGAGCACCGACGGACGGCCAGTGACGGAGCCCACAAAGGGCATGTAGCGCAGGCCATGGCTGTGGCAGTAGTCGCGGATGGTGTCGCTATATTTCGTGCCCATGACGATGTCGCACTGGCACTCGGCGGCCAGTTGGGCGGCCTCAAGGCCCTCGTGCTCGGTGTAGGCCACAACCTCCATCAGTGTGGTCTTGCCGCAGTCGTGCATGCGCTTGTAGAGTTGCCGCATCTGCTCGTGTGGCAGTGGGTGCTCCTTGAAGCCCCAGTAGTGTGCTGCCGAGTCCTTGCATTGCTCAAACACCTGAGCGGCGTTCTCGACAGTGTAGTCATGCCAGGTGAGCATGACAATCAATTCGGGATGTTTGTTCATGATGGTTTATGAAATGGTGACGGCAAAGTTACTGCAAGCGTCACAAACAGGCAAGAAAAATCGTGTTTTTCTATTCGGTCGGGGGTGACTTGGGGACTAATCGAGCAGTTGGCCGCGGGCGACGATGCAACACTGTCCCCCCACCCAGATGGTGCCGTCGGCATGGAGTGATGTCGCCACCACCGATGGACGCTGCATGGCCTCGCCCTGCATGAATCGGCATCGGTCACCCGACGCGATGAGGCCGCGGCGGTGCAGATAGTGGGTGAGTGCGGCATTGGCGGTGCCGGTGGCGCTCTCCTCGGGCACGCCGTAGAGGGGACCGAAGTTGCGCACGTGTGCCGTCAGTCCATCGTCGGTGAGGGCAAAGGCGTGTACGCCCGTGACCGCCAGTTGGCTGCTCAATGCTGCCAGGGCGTCCATGTCGGGGCGCAGGGCGTTGAGCGCGTCGACATCGGCGACCGGCATGATGATGTCGGGCAGGCCGGTCGACACGATCTCGACGGGCATTGCGGGCCACCGGTCGAGCGAGTCGCCCGCCATGATGTGGTGCAGCCGCCTGGTGTCGACGGCTGTGTCGATGACTGTGGGCGTGGCCATCTGCATCATCACCTGTTGCCCGGCGATGACCTGCAGGTCGCCCGCCAGGGTGTGATTGAGGCACCGGGTGCCCTCGGGCACGATGCCCTCGCGGGCCAGCGTGCCGAATGTGGCGATGGTGGCGTGTCCGCACAGGTCGACCTCGGCACGGGGCGTGAAGTAGCGCACGGTGAACTCTGCGGGGCCGTTCTGTTGCACGAATGCGGTCTCGCTGTATCGCAGTTCGGCAGCGATGCGCACCATCAGGTCATCGCTCGGGAAGGCTCCGTCCTGCCCCAGCAGCACCACGCCCGCCGGGTTGCCCCCGAACGGCGTGTGGGTGAATGCGTCGACGATGTAGTATTTCATTTTACTTTCTAAGGTGGCTTCTTGTCAGTAGTTAAGGAAGTTAAGGAGTTAAAGAAGTTAAGACAAATGCTCTTGTTGCACCAAATTTTCCACCATTTTAGTATTTGCCAGCCAGTCTGTAACATACTGCCACGACTGTGTGACGTCTTAACTCCACTTGACTACATAACTCCTTAACTATCGTGAGTTCGACGAAAGTAAAGTGCTGTGAACCAGTTCCTCCCCTAAGTTAGGGGAGGTGGCGCGTAGCGCCGGAGGAGTGTGTGGTTGCAATCAGGCTGCTTGACACACGCCCCCGCCCTTCGGGCACCCCCTCTAACTTAGAGGGGGATTTGCTAACGCATTGATTTCCAGATTTAAATTTCATCGAACTCACGTTAACTACTTCAGATACTTGAATATTTCATGATGATTACCAGTTGGCTATGAGGTTGGCCAGGGTCTGGCCGACGGCCTTGAGCGTGGAGGGGTCAATCTGGTCGAGGGTGTCGTGTGTGGTGTGCCAACCATCGAAGAAGCCCGTCTCGCTGTCGGGCCTCATGTCGATGATGTCGATGGTGGGTATGCCGGCGATGCGGTTGACCATCACGTGGTCGTCGGTGATGGCACCACCTTGCTGATTGACGAAGTAACTGCCGTATCCGGCCTTCTTGGCTGCCTCCCACACCATACCGACAACGCCCTGGGCATACTGCAGCGAGAAGTACTCATGGCTGAAGCGTGCTCCGCGGGTTCCCACCATGTCGAGCAGGATGCCGAAGTTTGCCTTATATCCCGCCACATGCGGGTTGTTGGCCCAGTGTTGTGTGCCCAGTGCCCAGGAGTCCTCGTCCTCGTTCTGCCCCCAGTCCTCGACATCGACCAGCAGCAGGTCGACGCCTACCTCGGGTCGCTTGTCGGCCATGAGGCGCGCCAGTTCCAGAATCACAGCCGTTCCGCTGGCTGCATCGTTGGCTCCCATGACGGGCTGTGTGTGCATCGCGGGGTCGGGGTCGTTGTCGGCCCAGGGCCGGCAGTCCCAGTGTGCCAGCAGCAGGATGCGGTCGGTGGCATCGGGGTTGAATGTGCCCACGATGTTCTTGCATGTGAGCGTCGTACCGTCAAATGTGGTGACTGGTGCCTGCTGGACGATGACTGTGTCGCACCAGCGGCCCAGTTGTGCGGTGAGCCACTGTGCGCACTGCTCGTGCGCCGGCGTGCCTGGCACGCGCGGTCCCATGTCGCACTGTTGCTTGACATAGGCGTAGGCGCTGTCGGCGCTGAAGGTCATGGTTTGGGTTGTAGTCTGGGCGGTATTGTTCTCGGTGTTAGTGGTGGCATTGTTGCCGCTGCCACAAGCCATGGCCATCATGGCCATCCCCACCATTGCATATAGCATCTTCATTCCTTAATTGTTTAGATGACGGCAAAGCCGCGGCCGACGATGCCGTTGACAGTTCCCTTGAGTTGGTGATTCATCCAGATGCGAGTGCACCAGGTGTTGGTGTCGAGGTTGTGCTCGACAGTCATGACGTAGACGTCGCTGCCGTAGACCAACACACTCCTTGCCTCGGCCTCTACGTTGCCATCGGGCTGCCAGTAGGTTCTGACATTGTCCTCGTTGGTCGACGAAGTGATCCAGACGGTGGCGACCTGAGTGGTGCTGTTGCTGCGGCTGCCGACGGCGATGATGTTCTGGTTGTTGTGTGCCACGTCCATGGCTCTGCCGCTGCTGTAGGTGTGGTTGTTCTGTTCCTTCTCGGTGAAATTGACATCAAGGCTGGTGGCTTTGGCTTGTCCATTGACCCACAAGCAAGGTGATTGAACCTCAACACCATTGACAATGCTGTGGGTGTAGCCCGACACATAGTATGTCACGCCCTGCGCATTGGACAGGATGTCGGTCCCTGTGGCATGTGCGTTGGTTGATGCCGAGTTGGTATAGTTGTTGTTGAAGATGAATGCAACACCATCGTCCGTATTACAAACCATGCCATAGTGCTGGTTGTTCCTGATGATGCCAACAGCGCCGGACAAATCTTTGTTCCACGATTGAGCCATTTCGCCATTGACCATCAACAGAGCCTCGGCATCATTTGCGCCCATGACGATGATGTCATTGTGATTGCGCACGATGTCGTGCGAGTAACCGTTGTGCCCCAAGCCGACAGCACTGCCATTGGCCCAATAGGCCATCTGGCCATTATCGGTCTTGCCTGTGGCGTAGTAGTTCTCGCCGTGCATGGTCATGGAGGTGACCTCGGTGCAGCCAGGCAGTGTGGCGTAGACGGCACCGCCCTGCATGTTGTAGATGTAGCCGTCGCTGGCACCGATGAGCACGGTGCGGTCGGCCTCTTCCTTGACTTGGATGACGTTGTCATCGTCAATAGTGGGCTTGGGCTCGTCGCCACAACCAGCCAGCACTGCTGCCAGGGTGAGTATTGCAAATATCTTGAACTTCATATATACTTATTTAATTGAAAATTGAGAATTGAGAATTAAGTTTAATTGAGAATTGAAAATGGTCTACTACCCGCTGCCAGCGCGCTCTTAATTCTTAATTATTCATTCTTCATTAAATTGTTCCTTGCTCCACGCGTGTGCAGATGCGCTCAATCATCGCGTCGTCCTTGTTCTTGTTGGGGTGATAGCCCTGTTTGAGGCTCACGCCGAAGAATTTGCCGAAAGTCTGCCAGAATCCTGCCCGGAACGAACCGAGGAACGCCTTGATGATGTGGTAGCTGTCCTGATTGGTCTCGCGATAGATGAGTTTGATGAGCATTTTTCCCTGGTTCTTGGTCATCTTCTTCATCACGGGCTTGTATTGCTTGAAGATTTGCTTCTCAAACTGCACCATGTAGGCCCGCTTCTCCTTCTCGTTGCGGTAGGTGCCCATGTACTCGTAGGTCTCGAGCAGTGTGGCGCTAATGAGTTTGGCGTAGGGCAAAGTCTTCTTGATGTCGCGCACCGTCTTCCAGTAGAACTCCTCGTCCTTCTTGTTGCGGAATCGCTCGCGTGGATAGACGCGGATGGGGTTGAACACCATCATCATCAAGGTGTCTTGTGTCTCGGCCTCGACAAAGTGGTAGTAACCCGCAAAAACCTTCTGCAACGCCGAGGGGACCTCAAGTTGGTCAATGGCAACCTGGGCCTGCACCCGCTGGGGCAAGCACCATGCCACTAAGGCCATCAATGTGAGGACAATCCGTTTCATCGCTGCAAAAGTAGTTATTTTAATTGAAAACCAAGAATCAAGGAATGATATTTTTCTGTTATTGTGCAATTTTTGTGCCAATTAGGGCACGAGCGACGAGAGCAGGCCGCTATAGGTGACGTTGACCCCCAGTTGCATGCCACTGACGCTGGGCACCACGCTCCTGTGGCTGATGTGTGTCACCCAGGGGGTGATGCGCAGCGACGAACGCAGGCGCTGCTGTGTGCCCAGCACGTCGGTGTAGGCATCGTGCAGGCGGATGTCGAGGTCGACCGAGGCTATCCAACTGATGCGCCCCTGCGAGGTGTTGTGTGTGTCGGTGACCTTGAAGTACTCCTCGCCCTGCTCATCGGTGTCCCACTCGATGTCGTTCAACCGCCAACTGTAACGGCTGTAGTAGAGACCGGCAGCGGGGGTGATGCTCAGACGGCCCATGCGTGCCACGGTGTAACCCACCTGTGCCGAGAGGCCCACATGCGATGCGTTGGCGACAGCATTGAGTTGCGCGTCGCGACCCTTGGCATCAAACACGCTGTACATGTTGCGATTCTTGAACGACGGCTGCCCGTAGGTCACGTCGGCCTTGAGGCGCAGGCGTTGCCAGTCGGCGGTGATGCCGGCAGTGAAGCCCACGCAGCCCTTGAAGTTGTCATTCAGCGTGCTGGTGGTGGTGTGGGCGGTGAGTCCCGCCTGGATGCCGTAACTCCAGGGACTCTGCTGGGCCATGGCTGTCACCGCCATCATCAGGCACGACACCATGGTCAGGATCTTGTGCATTGTCATTGTTCTTGCTGTTTTATTTCTAGAGGCACTAGACCATCTAGAATCTCTAGAGCATCTAGTGCCTCAATTGTTGTGGTAGTGGGGGAGTGTGAATCTCCCTTGTCGGGGCTACTTGTTCTTGAAGTAACGGTTGTACAGACCCTGGAAGCCCTGTCCGTGGCGAGCCTCGTCGCGAGCCATCTCATGCACGGTGTCGTGGATGGCATCCAGGTTCTGAGCCTTAGCCAGTTTGGCGATGCGGAACTTGTCCTCGCAAGCGCCAGCC
>Ga0310695_10004485_pt1 | contig 25677 bp, 16 predicted proteins | sample RumenRJG_04DNA_FD_203882 | JGI IMG/M metagenome (GOLD analysis project Ga0310695, IMG submission 203882) | Bovine rumen microbial communities from Lethbridge, Alberta, Canada - RJG_04 (v2) (version 2) | ecosystem: Host-associated > Mammals > Digestive system > Stomach > Rumen | place: Canada...
GTTCGGGAAAATAAAATGCCGCAAACTCGGGAAAATAGTTTGCCGCATTTCAGGAAAAATAAATGCCATTTTTTCGGGAAAAGTACTTGCCGTTTACAAAAGACTCTTCCACAGTTTAAACATCTGTGAACAGGTAAAAATACCAATTTCTCTGGTTTATCAAATGGAACCCCAAGCCTCTCCGATATGACTTCATGATTGTTTCGATTGCACGAAATACTTTTAAGATTGTAAAATGCTCGAAGGCGAAAAACACTATGTCTCTGGATATCTTTGTTGACAGAAATGTTTAATGTGTTACGCTTCTGATCCTCTATTAAACGTATTACATGATCCTCAATTTGTTTTTCAATTTCAAGAAACTTTTCTTTGTAGTCCTTAAATTGATCTCCCGGCTCTCTATCACTGGCATATTCTTTCCAGAAAATATACGCATTCACACAAAGTGTCAGTTGTTCAATAAATTGAGCGAAAGAAAAGAATTTCCATGTGTATCTCGGAATCAACAAACGTGGACGAATTTCTTTCACTTTAAACATCGTGAAAAAGCGTCGTACAATAGTGCCGTTAAGTTTGATTTTGGGGAATTTATCCGTAAATGCAAATGTAACTTTCCATAATGACCGATTAATCCTCTCGCGTACCCTTTTAGCTGCATATTGATCGTATTCATACCATTGAAGTTTCCTGCCTTGATGGGCTTTATCTTGTTTTATTATAATGTCCTCATATATCTGAATGACATCAGTATAAAGACTTAAAAGCTCATCATAAATGCCAAGAAATACCATCTGATCTTTGGTTAAAACAAAATAATCTTTCTTCATTACCTTACTTTCTCATTTCTTTACTTTTTCCGGTACCTCGGTAAAGATGAACCATGTTCAATGGTGGAAGAACAATCCTGATTGTAATGATATCAACTCCAGTTGAATGCTTTTATCTGCTCTGGAGTTTCTCCCTGGATTCCTATATACCATGGTCTTCTCACATTAGCCGCTCCCGTAGCGCTTGCAGGCAAGGATTAAATGATTCGAATGCAAAATCGCAAGTATTATAAAATCCTGTCGTGATTTGCTCTTTCTCATGCACGGTATGATTGTCGCACATGTTGATAAATATCTTACAATCGGCAGAATCCAGAACAAGATCGTTAATGAAGACGCGAATCCGTTCATCCCGTGAATTGATACGAAACATATAAACTCGGCGAGGCTGTCGCTCATCAGTCGTGAATATCACACGATTCTGGCGGTCGTGCCAATCTACACCTAAGAGGCTTGCGAGTTGCGTGATAGATTTATGAATTTCTGGATTCATCATAATATTGTATTGTCTCCATTAAGGAATTACAGGAATATATACTTGTTCTAATAAATGATTTTTTACATTTTATATTCATCCCTAAGCTATTGATCATTAGGTTTTATCGTTTTCTCAACATAGTCCAGGATACCATCAAGCGTGTCATAGAATATTACTTCTGTATCGTCCATCTTCTTTGCAATATAGCAATATCCATGGTTCGCCTTGTTTTTATAAACGACATGAATCTGCTCGCCTTGGTTATTCTCGTAGAAGGCGTACTTTTCAGCATTGTCAGTGTACTCTGCTTTATAGCTGACATTCAGTCCTTTATGTCTGGCCTGCAGGAATAATACATACGAATATAGTTCGCGGTTGATGGAATTGGTCTGTCTGAGGGTCAGAAGGAGGATATCATCATTGGAGTTTTTCCGGATGAATCTCTGAGGATGTGTAAACACCCAGTCCCCTTGAGGATCTCTTTTTCCTTCCTCATTAGAGCGGATGGAATTAAGAATCTCCGGCATTTTGATGAAATGCTGTTTCCATCTGTCCTCTTCATCAAATGTCTTTCGGTCTATGATTTCCTGTAATTGCTCAATGATTGGTCTGTCGACAGAAATGTCATCCATCAGTTCTTTCAGGTAGCCGCGCTTTCCTTCGTTATCATCTCTAAGAAGTCGCTGGAAACCAAAGTCACGGTCTTTGTTGTCCAGGAAGCTTTGGCGTGCCTTCCCGGGAGGAAGCATATAGCTGTCATTGCCACCGTAGCAGAGCAAGGCACGTCTGAATATTGCAGACTCTTCCAGTTCTTTCCTTACACCATCAACGGAAAAAAGCATATTGAATTTTTCCAGATAAGACATGAAGGAAGAGAAGTAGAGGCTATTTTCATCAGCGGCCGACAAGATTACTGTATCATTATCCACACAAGTCGCATCTGGATTATTCTCCTGATATGCGGTTATTTCCTTTTCATATTCATCAGTAAGTCCTGTAAATGCAAACAACGCGCCGGTCTGACCTTCCATAAATGTCTGCTCGGACGCAACGATTGCGCTTTTCCATAATGGACTTTTTTTCATCAGTATGGACTTAATTGATTCCTCGACCACCTGCATCTCAGTAAATACGAACATTTCGCTCTGTCTGTAGTTTTTACGCAGAAGGCTGCTCATATAATGATCGCATTCCAATGCAGAGCCGTTTTCAACCAGCCGGGAGACTGAACGGATCATTCTGAAAAATACATCCAGCTGCAGGTTCAGGGTGGGCTTAACAAGATTTGCAATGAGGCGGAGCCATCTGTTTAATTCTTTCTCTCGTGAGAAAGTGCCATTATCGTTTGCATACTTGGTCAGGAATGCATATTCAGCGAAGAGAATCACCTGCTCTTCATATGACAGTGAGCGCTCGTCCGAGATTCCAATCAGCCTTTGGAAAGCTCTCGTTTCATCTATATATGTTTTTCCATACTCTTCTGTATCAGCAAACATGATGGATCCAGTCTGCTTCTGACGTACGGAAAAGGCATTGATCAGCCTGTTAATCCGACGGAACGTATCAATGGTCAGTACAGGTTTTTCGGATTTTAAGAGATAAACGTCCTTGAATCCGTCTTTAAATAGCCTGGAAGTAAACCTGTAATCCTGCTCCTTGATCAGATTACGGAGTGTATCTCGAACAGCCTTCTGGCTGTTGACGACAACACTGTCATCAATGTTTGCGATATAATCCATCATCATTCCAAAGCGGAAGAACTTCATCATCTGGGCATCAAATGTCGTTTCCCGCACTTCTTCCCCGGTTGATGGATCTTTTATCATTCTCCGGTATAGCGGATTCCAAAAAAATTCAGACCACTTTCCGTTGATATTATCTATAAACTCATTTGCAAAAGATTCATCCGCAGATAAATAATCCCGCATCTGCGCCTTGAAATTTTCGAAATGTGTCAGAGCCTTTCCTCTGGCATTCATCTTGATATAGATGCTGTCTGTAAGGCCCACATCGTCAATGTTCAGATACAGAAAACGAATTGGGGCCTGTTCTGAGATAAGAAGATCAAAAACATTGTCGAGGGATATTCCAGCTTTCGTATATTCCCGTGCCTTGGCATGTATGGAATTAATCATAACCAGCATCCCCCTAACGGATGCATCATTCTCAAAATCGGAAAAGAACCAATAGTAGTTTTTGATTGCATCGGAAACACTTTTGTCTTCCGGATAAGTCTTCAGATCGATGCGGACATATTCAGTCAGATTCCTGCAGAACTTTCCGGTCACATTTCGGGTTTCATACTGAAATTGCAGAAGACGCTTCTTCACCTCCGGATCAGAGTCAATTTTCCCGGAGTAGACAGCAAAATACCAATGCAGCAAAAACAAGGTCGTAAGACGCTGTTGCCCGTCAATTGGGATGAACCTTTTCTTCCCGTCTTCTGTCTCAATATTTCCGTATATAAAGTTTATATCCAGGCATTTCCCTGTTTCCTGAAAATGAACAAGACTGTCAAAAATATCCTCTACAAACCTGTCTCTGATTTGCCTTGTAGCATCATCCGTGCGTCCCTGCGCATAATCCCTTTGTATCCTGGGAATATAGATTGCAAATTCATTTCCGGACTTGCTGAGCATACTCCAGAAGCTTTCTTCTGTCGCGTTTGTTCTGGTCTGCATATCATTGTTCATTGTCGACATCCTCCAGCTTCAGGTAATTACAAATACAATTAATGATTTCTTCCGTATACGCCTTTTTATCCACATCCCTCCATCGCAGAAGGTCACCGGATGCCGCAAACCCTTTCATGAATACTTTTCGTGTACAAAGTGGAATAAACACATCACTCAGTGTTCGCTCCAAAATGGTTTTTCTCTTGAGCGGAAACACATCATTTTTGTATGAACGGTTTGTGTTGCTATCCAGTAATGTGAGATTTCCGATAGAATGATCTGCTTCACCCGTACCACCAAAATAGTTGATCACAGCCTCATAGACCTGTATAAAATCCCTTGTATTTTCCTGGTACTTGGCAAGGTAGTACTTTTTATCAGTAATTGTATGTATCAATGGCAGAACAGGCTGTCCGTCAGCAGTTACAATCTTCTCTATCTCAGGTATACCCGTCGCCTTTTTCAGCCATTGAAGTCTGTTGTTGTCGTCAGAATCACGTCGGTCATCATCCGGCCTGGTATCGGAAACAGCATTAATATGCTCAATATCCCACATTTGAGCATGATTTTTATACTTTTCAAACGGGAAGCGCCCGTTTTCCTGGCAGGACTCCAGGTATGCGATATTATACAGAAGTAGAGTTTTCCTGATGTCATCCGCATCATGTTCATAATTCAAGTCATCAATGAAATCCCTGTATTCCGCTCTTGTAGGAATATCTCCGCCAAAAACGGTCTTCGATATTCTTTCCCGCATTCGACGCTCAAAATACTCTTTATGTCCCTCTCCATTTTCATTTGTGCCTTCACGATACAAACGGCTCAATTCGAGGATTTGGTCAATATACTGTTTGCTGGAGGTCTCTACAAGAAAGCCGATCATATGATACCAATGGATGTTCTTATACCAGTCCTTGAACATCCTGTAGTATTCGCAGACGCCATCCCAAATCTTATCAATATAATTCTGGTCCTCGTCAGCATTTTCATCAGGGTGTTTCTGTAATAGACGCACATAGTTGCTGAATACATAGAAGGAAAACTTATCCCTGTTTACACTCTCAGATACCGTATATGACTCTTCATTCGGGAAGGCCTTATTGGCTTTCAGCAGGGTATTGTCATTAAGTTCCCGGGCCATAACACGAAAAATAAAGTCGATTCTCGTTGCATAGGCCGTTTCATCAGCCTCATTTACAAGAAAGCTCCAGAATCCATCTTCCGACAGCTGTGATTCAATCTCGTCCCATTTCACAGCAATATTGGTCTGTGTTGGGATCAAGGCATCAGAATCATTTCCGTCTTTCTTAAGGAGGAGTGCTTTAATCAGCTCTGCATTTGTCAGAGCTATTTTTCCCATATTGATCTTCGAGAAAACAGCCACTTCTGTAGAAACATCACAATCAGTGATCTCATACCAGATGATCTTCATAAACGTATCGAAGACCTTCTTCATATCAGTGATCTCGTTTCTCGTATAAGGATCCTTTCTAAGTTTCAGGAAATAATCACAGATGCACTTGTAAGATTCAAGAACATAATAACAATCGATATCATTCTCGTATTCCGGCATCACCTGATTAATCTGCCCTGAACTGGCAAATTCTTTTTCAGTAAATATTCTCAGGCATTCTGCCAGCTTTGGTTTATTGCTATACGAAAGATCAAAGGGAAGGTCATCCCGCATAAAGGCATTGCCTGCAATGACCCAATAGAAAGAATAAATCAAATAGATGGTGGTCAGTCTCTGCTGTCCATCGATCACCTTCCAGGAAATGCCATCCTCCGCCTGTGTCACAATGATCGGCTGCAGGCAATAGAATGTATTATCATCCGGTCTTTTTGAATGGCTAAATTCCCGTATATCATCCAGCAGATCACGTACTTCATTTACCGTCCAGCGATACCCCCGCTGATAAGCGTCTATTAGAAAATGCGCTGATTCATTCTGCAAGTCAGCTATTGTTTTAAGCTTTACGATTGTATCGCTCATAAATGATAGTCTCCGTTCTATTATTACTTAATTTGGTCAAAGAACTGCCAGTGATGAAGTTGAACTTAGTACAAGAATTATATTTAGCAAAGTTTTAAAGCTCGTCTCAAAAAATCTTCCTGCCTTTTTCCTCAAAGCGTCTTCTTCCATCTTTACTCTGTTGGAACACATACAGATGCTCGACATTTTCTCTTTCGCCTAAACCAAATGCTCTTTTTCCAATATGCTTTGTATTCATTGGGTTAGTGGTGGCATAAATATTTACCGACACTTTCCCTTTTAAGCCCCTGACACACTTAATTATTGTCTCAATAAACTTTTGGCTGAAATGACGAGAATTGTCTGCGCCACTGTTTCTACTGATTTTGATTGTCCGATATCCTCGTTTCGATTTCGGAATCTGCCGCGCTTCAATTACATAGGTGTCTTCCAAAACAAGATTGATTTCCTTGGTCGAATCATCTTGATTCGTTTCTGAAACTGAACTATCTGATTCGTTCTCTACAACCGGATATTCCGTTTCATCCAGTGGGTATTCTGGAAAAGTAGCTCTTATTACCAATTTGAATTGCATATGGATTGGTACGAGCACTAAATCACAACTCTTGATTCCAAGGATTTTTGCACAGAACCAATACCAAGCATAACAGTAGTCATGATAAACACGTTTACTGTTCATAACGAATCCCTGATTAAATACCCTAATCCTCATGAGGACGAAAAAGACCAATATGATAGATGCTACGAGGTTGCCGCTTCTTAATGTAACTTGCCAAAGAAATTCATCGGGAGAAATTGGATGGTTAGACAAATATTCCTTGAAGATCTCCTGTAAATCAACAACCCACGGTATAGAAGTCACAATTATTAGAACCACTGTCTCTAATAGCTGTCTCCCGTTACTTGAAATTACTTCACGAAGTTTCGTCATCTTGCAACACGCTCTCTTTTAGATATATTCCGTTCGCATCTTTTTCACATTCAAATGCCTCCTGGATTTCTCCAGTCATAAAATCTCCAACCCAAAGTCGCCATTCATCAGTACCAGCTATAACAAAAAAGACATATTGACACCCAGTCTTATCAAAACGTATAGTTTCTTTCCAGTCATTCCAATCAATATCTGACGGAACTGGAGTTTTTTGTGGATGCGTATGCCATACACCCATATAATAGCTCTTATGACGCCTGGCCTTTTTCAAGAATAGTTGATGCCTCGGATCTCGTATATCAAACCTTACACGATTCTTTATATCCATAAAGTACGGATGTGATACAGCTTCTAAAGAAACATTTCCCGTATGTTTATGCTGATACCCTACTATATATCCGCCGCTTTCTGGCTTGGAGTAATCATCCTGTATCCATTTACAAATCTCATCCAAAACCGGACTGAGAACATCAACTACTTTGCCATTCGGAAGACAGATTTTTACACATTTGCTATTTTGTCGTATCTCCACAACAATTACATGCCTCCATCGGGAATTCTGTGTCAGAAATAGTGATTCTTTCTGGTGATATATCTATCAGAGTATTCGCTATAATCTTATGCTCATCATAATCCCGTAATATATCTAACAAGGCTGCCGTTGTTCTAAGAAGAATAGTTGTTCCATAGGCAGCTCTTGTACCTCCACAACCATTTCGAATTATGCCATTTTCCGCAACAACCGTTGAATTCTTTCTTGCCCTATTATTAACGTAATCTCCATTTGAATCTGTATACAGGCATTCAAAACATCCCGGCTTTTGATAATTGATAAAAAGAATATGGCTGTTAGCCCCACCTTCTTCAAGCCAGACAAATATCGCAGGTATGGGGCAGTTTGCTTTTTTTAAAACGCTATTCAATTTTAACTGCTCGTCGCTACTTCCAACGGTAAATATAATCAAATCCTTGTCGCAGATTTCTTCCATCAGAGAATGCGAACTTATATTCGATTCACATACTTCTAAGAAAATTTCTGGATGAAGCAACTTTAGCAAAAGCTCAATAGTCGTTGCTTTGTTTAAGCCTTTGCCTATGCCTCCATATGCCCATCGAAGAACATTCTCCTCTTCAAGTTTGTCGCCATCATATATCTTCAAGTTTTTTGCACCGTTCTTTACAAGCTCAAATGCAACATAACTCCCTAACGAACCAGCCCCAATAAGCAAGATTCTCTTTTTCATCAATCCTATATCATTCCCTATCTGCTCACATAAAAATGAGTAGTCCTTTCTTTCCGTATAGAGAGGTTCTAATGCCACAATATCTGAGAGTATTTTCTCCAGTAATGTACGACCGTTGCCGTTCCTACATTTTATTTTTAGAGCAAACGAAACATTTGATTGATCCGTTCTCATTCCGAAAACAAGAATTATATCTTGTGTTTTTGGAATTATGCTTTTGATTGATTGGAAAGTATCGTCACTAATATGTTCGATTTGTTTTCCGTAAATGATGTCTTGAACTTCAGTGGGAGTCCATTGGTAACCCCTGTGTGGTGGAAGAATTCCTCGACTATCTGTTATCGGAATATAGAACACATCATTTTCAATATGGCGAATCCACCTCCTCTTAGTCTTATCTCTATCATCTATGTCTGTGAGTGTTAATCCTCGCTGGATTAGGCGAACATTTTTTACGCTGTAAAATACATCCATTTCTGCAAACTGCGTAGCCTGATCTAAATACACAGTGAACTTTTTCTCCCCAACAGATTCGCTATTCCAGTAGTACATGAACTCCTTCTGAAATTCTCTTTCCTGCTCTACTGAAGTCATAGACAGTAATTCAATCAGTCTATCAATACAATCGATAATCTTATCTTCATATGAGATAATCGTGTTCACCATGCTGTCTTGTTCAAAAAGGCATATCCATCTATATGTTCCGTTTGGGAGATCTTTTACTTCGGTAATAGTGTTTTCCCGAAGCATGATATGGGGATAATCCAAAAAGTTGTCATTATATAGATATACGGCAGCCTTTGAGGAAGGATCATTTTCTTCAGGAGCGAAAAACAGGAATTTTTTCTCAAACAAAGTAAAGAAAAGCATTCCTTCAAGGATTTGCTCCTCTACAGTAATCTCTTCGTATGATTCCAAAATCTCTTTTATAGTCATATCTTATCCAAAACTATGTTCTCGCTTGTTCTGTGCAGATGCTGCAACTGCTTCTTTAGCTGGAACTGCGAAACTGTCTCCCAATACTTTCTGAACATATTCACCGGCATCGTGTGCAGACTCAACGTTCACAGCGTTTGTGAGATTATCAACGGCTTTTGAAAGTCGATTATAGAAAGTTGTAATGTATGAGCTGCTACTGTCTTTCATCTTCTTAAAAACATCCGTATATGGAGAACCCGGAAGATATCTTATTATCGTTTTTATCAGATTTCCATCATTGTCAACCGTACAAGTGAATTGATCCAGAATGCCTTTCATCGTCTTTTGCAGCGAAAGCAAGTCATCGTCCCCTTCATCCGTTGACTGTGCTGAAAAGCAGTCGCAGGCAAGAAGTGTCAATCCTATACTCGGAGGCACTTCATGATCATTCGTTGATCCGGAATACTTCTCATTCCGCCATTTTTTTATAAAGCATATGATTCGACGTAGCTGATCATTACCATTTATCTGGCCGCACAGATAATCATTTAGGCCATCAGGATCCGCAATTTCCCAAGAATAGTTGCTGCTGGACTCTTTCCCTCTTGCAAGATAAACACAACCGCCGTCCGTTGCATAAAGAGGTAAATCTATATGGAGCCATTCTTCTCCGTTTTCATGATACGAAGCCCTGACACAGGGTTCTTTAATTGTTACCGTGCGAGGAGAAATGTTGATAGCATCCCGTAGATATCCTTTGATTTTTCGGGGGTCTGAATTAGCCGAGGTATCCAACGGTATCATTACTGCAACATCGCGATCTACGATATTATCTTTAATCGTAGTGTTATATTTGTAGCTTCCTTGATCAATCATTCTGATGTCACTTCTGTTAATGCTGATATTGTGATCACCAAGGATACCAGGAAGCTTTGTTTTTATATCCTCTTCCAGCACTTCTCGTTTTTCTTTCAAGGCATGAGTCTCGCTATCAATCCGAATTTCTTTATAAAAATCAGTAAACTCTTTCTTTAATTTCATAAATATCCTCATTCCACTCCCAGAGCCTTATACACTGCGTCCTCCGCACTGCTGTAGAAAATCAGGTTAAAGCTCCCGATCAGTTCAGCAGGAACGGTTCCTAAGTCTGCTGCAGATGTGATCGGAAGCAAGACTTTCTTTGCTCCACTGTCCAGGCACACCTGGAGGGCATTTGCCAGCTCATCCACTTTAATCAGTGTTCCGCTGATACTGATTTCACCGAGTACAGCGAGACTGCTGACTGTAGGTTTTGCGAGGGCAATGGAGCAAAGAGCGATCAGTGTCGGCATGGCCAATTTTCCTGTCATACCGATTCCCTGCAGATCCTGATAGTTGACGATATAGTCTTTTGTAGTGGTGCTGATGGCTCCGCTGATGCGGTTTCCGTTTGCTTTCAGGAAGTTAAAAGCTGTATTGGAGGCTTCGCGGCAATCACGGTCGGATCCAAGACCGGTTCGCTCAAACTTTCCATTGCCGGGCAGCATCTGGGACTCAAGGCGGAACACACCAATCATCCCGGATTTTCCATGTGAAACGGTGTAGACCTGGCCGGGGTTGCACATGCCTTCAGGGATCAGTTTGCCTCCACCCTGTTCAGGGACGCTGACGTATTTCTCCTCAAAGGTTTCATTATCAATATAGGAGAAGTTGACATCATAGAATTCCATTCCGCCCAGCTTCTTCAGCTGCTCTTTGACGCGGCGGCGCATTTCCAGTGAAATAATGAGGATCTCTTCGATGTCTTCTTTCGTAAAGGTTCCATCCGGATAAAGGAGTTTTACGAAGCCTCCAACCATCTTCCGAACAGCAATTGTATCGCGCTGATTCAGATTTTTGCCAAGGCGGAAGTATTTGTCCAGAGCATCGCCGTACTGCTCTTTTCGGAGTTCACGCACGAATTCCGCCAGGTAATCTGTGATGAATCCATAATCATCTGTGAAGTGTTCCGGACGGAACTTTGGAATCTCCCAACCTGGAATATAGCAGTGCATGCGGTCGAGGAAGGCGGTATCGGTTCCCATCTCCGGGGGAAAAGGATCAAAAAGACTGGATGTCTTCAAAAGTACATCCACACTCTGATTGATATTTCCGACAAATACCATAGAGGCTGATGCGGCCTTTTCCTCTTTTCCGCGGGCAAAGGATCCGGAGGCCATATAGTCCTTCATGATCTGGATGCCGTCTTTGTCTTTGAAGCGGATACCGGCAACCTCATCGAAAGCAACACAGTCCCAAAGACCAACAAGGCCTACTGTCTTGCGGGCCATATTATAAAAGAGGTTCGCGACAGTGGTCTGTCCGCCGGAAACAAGGATACTGTTCGGAGATATCTCCTTGTACAGGTGCGATTTACCGGTGCTTCTCGGGCCAAGTTCACAGAGATTGAAGTTATTTTCAATCAGCGGAAGCATACGGGCCAGGAGCAACCACTTTTCACGGTATTGTAGCTCATCTGGCTCCATGCCAATAGAACGGAGCAGAACATCAATCCACTCGTCTTTTGTAAAAGCCTTGCGACCTTCCTTTAATTCAACGATGTCAACATGAGGCATCTGTATTGGTGTCAGCTTGTGAATCTGAATCGGAGTCCCGTTTTTATCTTCTTCGACATATTCGTATTCAAGCTGTACAATACACCAGATTCCACCACAAAGGAGACGGTCATACTTTGTTGGGTATTCTTCGCTGATGGGTATTCCCTTAAGTCCAAGATTGGAGAATTCAGCGACGTAGCAGTCATGTTTGATATCCAGGCTGACAGTAATCATATCAATTACTGTATGACGGCCGTTCTGCCGAAGGACTGAAAGAATCTTCTGGGCTTCATCAGGGCGCACAAAGTTGTCCGCCAGAATCTTTTTTACAGATTCAACGCCGGCTTCTATGTCGTCTGGATCGTCCGATGAACAATATGTACCAAGAAGGAACTCCAGTACATAGACAGGGACATTTGCACCTTCTTTAATCTTTTTTGTCAAATCCTTTCGGACGATTTTTCCATCAAAATACTGCCGAAGCTTGTTTTTTATTGTTAATCTAGGATCTTCATTATCAGATAATCTGTTCATGTCGAGCTTCCTTGTATAGCAATCAATACTGAAGAATAGTATCCTTTGCCTTTAACGATATTTTATTCATATCGTCGAGGTTCATTTTAAAAAGATACTTCTCCTCTTTTTGTATAAGATATATTTCAACACTAGAATCGTGTTCCCGTAAAATATATATGCTATCGAATCCTTTTGATGTACCGAAATTTATTGTTTTTATTTGAGAAATCATTTTTGACAGATCATCATCATCACTTAACCATGCAAAAACAAATAACTCATTCGTGTCAAAGTACCTATATGTGGAATTTAGTTTCTGAATTTTATCATTTAGCACTGGCGCGATATCAAATGGATCCCCCCACATTGCAAAGCCAACTATCAATCGTCCATCAACAAATTGTTTGATTCTAATATCTTGATTACGAATAGGTTTTAGCTGCTTTTCCGTCAAATCCTCCTCCAGCTTTCCACATATTCCGGTGGCAATGGATTCTCTTTCTCTAAATAGTTGTGCCATGCAACTGGTAACTTCAACTCCAATGCCAGATTCTTCACATATAATATCCGGGCTTTCCGATAAAACAGCACCTCTATATCTATCAGGCTTTATATGCAGCAGGACAAGGCGTGCGCGTTCTTCTTCAAATCTTGTTTTTTGTCTATTGTTATAATCTGCCAATTATAACCCCCTCATGCATAAAATAGCCATTGCATTAGAATCCAAACCCGAAATCATCCGCAAAGGCCAGGTCCATAATGACCGGGTGACGGAAGCTTTCAAGTCCGGTTGTATCGTCGTAAGCGACAAGGTAGTAATGCCTGTTCTTGTCGTATTTCTTATTCTTGAAGGTGAACCGCATGCGGAAGATGCGTTTTGTGGCATCCGGGTTGCGGCTGTCAGCTGTATAGATGTTCTCGTTGGAGATCTTCTCGTTGTCCTCAGAGATAAAGTACAGCTTGTAGGTAGCGGGTTTGATGGTGTCGCTGACAGCGTCGGACTGGATGAAATCCATGGTCGTAATCAGGTTGGTGATCTTCTGAACCATGCTGACAAGTGCGATCTGGGCAGGCCGGGTCTCCATATGGCCGCGTTCCATCTTGATGTCCAGGACGGGGACCAGCATTTCCTGAGGAGAGGAACCGCCGTGGACGAAGTTCTGTCCGCCGCCGGCAACTTTAAAGACATTGCTGCTCACAGGGAAAGATACAACCTTGGCATCGTTGTTTCCGAGTATATAGGACATGGGAAGGGAGCTGACTCCCTCCTCCGCAATAGGAGTATCTGCGACTATAAAGCGACGGTTGATAAAGGCTTCTTTCCCACTCACGCCGCCAATTTTGTCACTTTCCGTGAGTTTGTCACGTTTGTAAATAAAGCCGTGATCGGCTGTCACAATAAAATGATGGGTGTTGGCATTTGCATTGATCTTGGCAATCAGAGCGACTATTTCCCGGATAGCTTCTTCGCAGGCGACAAATACTTCATCTTCTGTATTGGCCTTATCTCCGCGCGCGTCAATCTGGTTGTGGTATATATAAACGACCTGCTTTCCGGTAAAGATATCGCGAAGCTCGTTCTTTTTCAGGTTCTTGATATCATCAAACTGTACGCAGGTACTGTTTTTAACATGGTTCTGAAGGACTGTCTGGCGTCCGGCCAGGTTGTCACAGAGAACATTGTCCACCAGTACGCGGAAATCATCAGTCATCTCAATTGTAGTGTGGGGGAGCAGTGCTGCCATCCCCAGCCGTGTGTAAGACGGCAGGACCGAGAGCAGCACATCGATCTTTGTTGTACACTTTGGATCATCCTGCAGTATGCGTAAGAGTTCCTGGCCGACTTCATAGCGCATTGCGTCGGAGATAATCACAACGGTGCGTTCCTTGACGTTGGCAACATGGCGATTATAGAAATGATGCTGCGGATTCAATTCCAGCATCGCACTTTCTGCAAGTATCCCTTCGTTCCATTTCGGAAGGAGTTTGGCCAGATATTCATTGGTATAGATGTTCTCCACAAGTGTCCGGAGCGTCTCAAAAGCACCTGCATCCTCCAACGCATCATAGCAAAGATAGAACTTCCTGTACCCCTGATCAATCTTCATATCCCGACTTATATAGCGGTCAGCGATGTTTTTGAAACCTTCCGGAGCTATATAGTCAACTGCCTCGATCAGGTGGAATGCACTGGTTAAAAGCTGGTAGGTCTTTTCTGTCCTGCGGCCGAAATGCATTTTCATGCGCTTATCGCAAAGGGCGGGGATATCATATTTATCCAGTTTCGCACCGGTATCCTCCGCAGTCAGACGTTCCAGGATCCACTTTACGAGGATATAATCTACGGAGAGGAAGGTGTCACAATCAAGCAGGTTTTCCGGAAGAATGTCCGCAAAAGCGCCCTGCAGATTCAAGCCTTTCGCCACATAATCAGAAAGCTGATCATAGCGGTCGCGGTACAACACACTGTTGGAAAGGTTATCCAGAAAAGCAATGATATTTCCGGATTTATAGGATACAAAGGATTTCCAGGGCTGCGGTACAGAGGCTCCGGACATGGAAAGCTGCCTCTCTGTAGCAGTGACAAACATAGTCACAAGAAGTTTTTCCAGCGTCGGCTTAGGATCCGTATAGCCAAAGTGCTGCTCACAAAGTTTCCAAAAAGCGCTGAGCAGATCATATTTGTCCATCTCTGAGAGATATTTGTTTACGGTTCCTTCTGAAGTGACGGACTCATCTGATGAACCAGCTCCTATGTCCGAATCGGATAAAGAACCATCCGTCAAAATCACCCGCACGACTTCCTCGAAGGAACAGGTTCTGGTACGGCAGAGACTGGCAAGCATACCTGTCAGAATGTTTTCTTCGTTGAAGTTTTCAATCTCCAGATCATAGAAACGCTGCGTGCGGTCTTTGCTCCCAAAAAATTTGATATGTGCCTCAATGATTGGCTTATATTTCTCATTGATTCCCAAATCCAGTGACAACAAGGAAGCACGGTCCGCAAAGAACCTCCTGGAGTACAACAGAGTGTCCTCCAGGTGGTTGTCTTTCACATCCGGCTTGGGAAAAGGTGCATAGATCAGATAATTAGTCGTCGTATCCTCACGTTCCAAAAAGCGCTTTGTATAGAACTGATTATCCTGCTCCAGTCGGTAGACCTTTGCATTTTCCAGAACGACGCTGTCGATATCCTCTGTAAATTCCCCTTTGTCATCGTACCAGAAAACGAGCTTGCGGGTATCTCCCGTAAACTCAGCATTTAATCGATCTATAATCTGTTTCAGGTTAAGCTCTGCCATAACCTATATCCTCATTTCTTTGACATAATGTTCTTTGAGTCTGCCAGGACTTCATAGAACTTCCCATCATTGGCTGTCTGCAGCTTCCTGTAATTAACTTTCACACCATCATCCAGGTCAAGTTCAATTCTGGAAAGAGCAAGGTGCGCCAGCTTCTCATCATATTCCCGGCATTCCTTCAGCTGTTTGGTAAGCTTCTCCCGGCGCTTTGTCGCCTGGACAGCCTCTCGAGCGCTTGTACTATGCTCGATCATATCCTGCATCCGGTTAATCTCACTCTCATAAATGCGCTGCATACGATGTAAATAGTCAATGCGCAGATTTCCGATTGTGTCTGCAGTGTAGCGATGAAGATAAATCAGTGCTTTAAAGCCGTTCTGTTTACCGGAGTCAAAAAGCCAGTAAATCGGTCGCTTACCAGAACCGGTAACCGAATATGTCTGACAATGATCTTTGAAGAAGTCATTAAGGAAGTAATTACGGATGATATCTCGACTAGAAGTTCCCTTATTGCCTAGTGCTTTTGCTATGAAATCGAGGTTTTCCTCTAATGTTTCTTCGCAGTAGACGACCTTGAGCCAGGCGCAAAGGCGTGAGACAATATCATCTTCAAGGTATTCCTCATCTGTAATAGGAATCACATTATCCTCATCAGGTAAAAAGCTTATATACTGATCCTTATTCCACATACCACCCGCAAAAGATAATCCTTCATTATTCAAAGAATATCTCCCAAACATACAACCAACAGCATATGACAAAAATGATTTAATGGTGTCACTTATTGTGGGGATATTAACTGTAACATCATTGTCTTTAACATTTGCCTCTATTTCGTTATCTAATCCATATATTTCTGCAAATATCTTGTTTAACGATATTTCGTTTTCTTTCAGTTTCATAAATCTAAGATTACATTCTCGATACCATTGCTTATAGCCTTCTTCAATTAACATTAAAGTATCATTAGTTAAAAGTGGATGTTTGGAAAAATCCCATGAAGTTTCATAACTATCCCAGTCATCTTTTGAGATCATAACATTTTCGTTAGCCAACCTATTTATATCTTGAACACGCTCAACCAATAAAGGTAAGCTTCCTATATTTCCGACTTGAAAAGTGGTCGTAGGATTGAGCATTTGTAAATAATAAATTGCTATTTTACTATTTAGGAATGCCATTATATAGTTCCTATATTCTCTTGGAGGATATGTTGAAGATCCTTTAACATCACAAATAAAACCTTCAGGAAGGTATCTACAAGCAAACCTAGTTGAAGCGATATCTGACCAAGATATACCTTCTCTACACAGATTATCAATATTTTGGATATAGCGTGACCAATGCTTGCCATGATTTCTTATAACCGCGTACTCTTTTATCTCCTTTCCATCGTTTTCCCAGTTAACAACTCTATCAAAGTTCCCATACCATCTTCTGAAACTTCCCCCTTTATTATAAGGAATCCATTTATATGAGGTCTCTTTTAGCTTTTCATGAGTAATGTTAAAACCTATTTTATTAATTGCAATTTCATACCATAGCCTTAAAAACCGCTCATTATCTCCAGTATTTTGTCCTACACGAGGCCTAGAGTATTCTATAAGCGGACGTGCATTATTAAAATTTTCCAATGCCCTTGAGGAAGCCCAATATGCAAATGGTCTACCTCCAATACTCTCGAACCTTTCCTGTGACACATGGAATATATCTTTTTTTTCCAAGAATTTTTTTTCTTTTTGCCTTTCGTTATTCCCATCCACAAGGCGACAAAAAGAGCTTATATATTTAGGGAGATTGCACTTTAAATAAACAAAACTAGATGTCTGAACTACTTCTCCACTAATTTCATCAAACGCTCTAGGACCCAAATGTGTCATATTAATAATTACTTGTCTTGCCAGTTTTATGCGCATTTTTTCAAAGCTTGACAGAAACATCCACGAATGCTGCGTAATCATTGATTGGAATCCCTTATTACGCGTCAAATCGGCACATTTTTCAATGAATACAGCAAACATATCTGCTTTACTATCCGGGTATTTCTTTTGCACATAAGATAATAAACATTGGTCCATACTTTTATTACTCATGTAGGGCGGATTTGTAATTGTTATCTCATATTTTCGCTCTAAAGTCCTACCCTGTCGTATAATCTGGATTATCCTGGCCTGAGTTTCTTCTATTCCATCAAATTCAAATTTAATTTGCTCCGGCTCATCTATGTTCTCTATAAACTGTATCAACAAATCCCAGTCATAAAAATCTACGTTCAGAATAGAGCCATATTCTTTCGCATCAACAAATGTATCCAACAACCCCATAATTTGGTTAATAGCATTATTCTTCTCCAGTTCATTCAAGCCTTTTCCGAAATATTTAAGCTGGTTCCGATTAATACCGTTGCTTTCCTGGATGGAGTACACGTTGGGCCTATACTCTCCATTCAAAATCCGGCGGTTATACTGCCTGGCTTTCATCATGACTGCAAAGTATGCCATCTGGAAAGCTCGATCATCAATATCAAGACCGTATATATTATTCTCGAGAATGTTTCTTGCAGCGTCACGCTGGCCATAGCCAGCACTCTTATAGATCTGCATGAGTACGTCAAATGCATATACCAGAATATGACCGCTCCCCATGCAGGGATCGATCACCCTGATATCTTCAGGATTGAGTTTTGCATATTCTTTTCGGATCTCTTCGAGCTGCGCAGCAACTTTCGGCTCCTGTTCCGCCTCCTCCAGATAGTATTTCCAGTTTGACTTGAGTTCCTCGTTGGGATGTCCTTCCACCCACAGTCTGCCCAGGCTGTTTTCAACCATATAACGGACGATCCAGTCGGGAGTAAAAAGTTGAGTCACAGCAGGGACTTCGTCCTTGGTAATCTTTCCTTTCTTGGCAAAGGCTTCATTTTTGGGCTCAGTGTTGTAATACTGGTAAAGCCAGCCTATAATCTCAACCTGACCGCCTTCCCCCACATTGAAATCGGCTTCAGGAATATCGTGTACCAGATGCCAGACGACGCCATCCTGGTCAATGACAGACAGATTGAGCAATAATTCTGTATAGTCACTGGTCTTCTCGAAAAGAGCAGGCAAAATCTCGTTTAATGCATTGCACTGCTTGATGAAGAGCATTCGGAATACTTCATCCAGCTTATTTGCATTCTTCAGGTCAAGGATTGTCTGTTGCTCGTCTATGCTGAATTCCAGATCCGCATCAAAAGGAGTTGTCACCAGATCAGGCTCCATTTTACCGGACTCGGATGACAGCACACGGATGTGGGAAGGAAGATAATCGTTGACCTCCATGAACCGGACTGCGATAAGACGGTTGAACCAGGTATAAGCCACTTCTTCAAGGACATACTTATAAGCGGTCTTATAGTCGGATTCTTTTTCTTTCTGACGAAGAAGGTCCACCAGGTGTTGGCGCTGATAAATCTGCTCCCCTGTGATAGCATAAGGTTCCGCTGTCCCGATATCAAAAAATTGAGTTTGTCCGGTGGACTGGGGAAGTGCAGAATGAATGCCGTCTTTCGTAATACCGAGAAGGCCTGCGCGGTAATTAATGTCAGCGATCAGTTTATTTCTTGCCCAGATAGCAAAGTTTTTTATGGCGGTCTTATTCATTTATGTGCTCCCTTAATCTCATATATAACTGCGGCTTCTTAGAACTCCACATTCAAAATATCGGTCGTGCCAAGTTCCGCCAGCAGGTTCTTTTTAAGATCTTCCAGATATTTATCCACATCTTCAGGAGTCTCGACCCTCCAGGAAGCAGTATGTGTAATATCTTTGATACGAATGTTGGTTGTTTTTTTGTACTTATATTCTGTTGAAGTGTCTTCTACAAATTCGGGAGCGGGCTTTCCTTCCTGTTCTGCTTTTTTAGCAGCTTCCGCGGCTCTCTTCCTGGCTTCTTCAGCCTTCCTTCTCGCAATTTCATTGTCCCGTGCAGTGATCTCATCCAGGAGGCGGATCTTCAGAGCCTCGGCCTTATCGGCATAGCTGCGAAGGGCAGATACGTTGTTGCAGTGTTCCGCGCCTGCGCGGATTTCCGCGAACAACGCACTGTAGCGGTCTTTGTAGGTTTCGACATAGTCGCGGGCTGTCAGCACTTCCATGACACGATTCTTTGCCTGGTCAATCGCATCCAGAACCGGTTTTTCCTCACGGTCCATTACCTTCGTGTATGCTTCCATGAAGGAGTCCCGCAGAGCCGGAAGCTTGGGAATATTCTTGTAGGGCTGGGGCTGGCTGACGATCCCACGAATCTCCCGGACAACGTCTTCGAGTTCTCTGTCTACGATATAGGTCTTACTGTCATCATAGATGGCCAGCATCTCCAATGCACGGGTGAAGATTTCCCTCTGTTCCCCACCGAAGAAATTCTTTACCGGCTCATAATCATCCGCAAAATCATAGAAAGTCTCGCTCATTTTGGACACATACTGGAAGAATTCCAGTGGAGCCTGGATCTGGATAACGGACTGCATCAGGCGCTTGCCCTGATCCAGGACTTTTTTGCCGGGATATGGGTGGGCCTGGTAGAGGGGCTGCAGGCGCAGCATTTCATTGATGGTATTCTGCGCGTATCTCTGGAAATTCTTCATGATGGTATCTTCATCTTCAGCGACAGAGCCGGCCTTGAAGACTTCCTTCATTACACTGCGGACTGTCTTTTTGTCCTTTTCAGAGACACGGACGCGCTCCTCCATGAGCAGTTTTTCCACAAATGCTTTCTTTGTGATATAACTGATGATCTCCTCGTCGCTCTTATTGTTCAGGCTGACATTCGCGCCGTTCACAGTAAAGGACAGGTCTCCGCGCTTAAAGAGACGCGCAATCAGCCAGTGGACATCATCCTCGACAAATCCGTAGGGAGCCTTCATGAAACGGTCCTTGACACTCTTCATGGAAGTCTTCATGTGCATCTTGCTGTTGTCAGAAATATAGCCCAGAACATCTCCCAGCGCATGGGCATTGACCTCTTTGCCGCTGTCCAGGTCAAGGGAGATCTGATTTGTAGTGCGGAGCATCTTACGGATATCCGCTTCGCCACAGGCAGCATCTATATAGGAGAGCTTGTGATAAACGATCTGGACCAGCCTTCCCAGAGCCTCATTGATGCGGCTTGTGACCTCCTTGGCGTTGGTCTTTACCGTGTCGGAATTGACGTAGATCGTGGCTTCCTTCAGGCTCTCAGTCAGGAAAAGCTTCGCGTTGGCATTGCGCTCGCGCATCTCCACACGCTTTGCCTCCTTGATCGTTTCGTACTTAGTCAGCTGGGTGGATGTATTGAGGCGCAGGAATTTTTCAATCTTCAGATAGGCGCGGATCTCATCCAGAAACGCAGCATCGTTGGGAAGGACGACCAGTACTTCCTTGTTCTGGACGGACAGATTCCGATAGGTTGAATCATCACTTCCGCTGTCAAACCATGGTGTTATGATCCGCAGGCCGAAATCATAGTTCTGATTTGCCTTGTAGGGACGGTCATCCACCGCCTGGTTGAAGGAGAAGGAATACCTGCCGTTGAAGGCCGGATAGCGGTACTTTTTTTCGGTGAAGATGTCCTCGAAGATCATCTCGGAAACTTTGTTGATCACTTCCGCCATTTCGACGTTCTGACTGTCAATTTCACGCTCGATTTCCTGCTCTTCATCTGTCAGGAAGATATACCTGGACGCGTTCTTCTGGATCAGCCGCTGGCCTTCCAGGACCTTCAGAGCCTCTTCGACCCGGTCTTTGAGAGCGATGCGGTCGTCATCGATATTACTGATCATGAGCGATGTGATGTTCTCGAGATTCGGCTCGATCTCCAGGACATATTTAATCATGAACAGCGTCTTCAGGACATTGATCGCGAAGACATCAGATTCCCTGTGCTCCGGATTGATCTTGGTATTGTCATAGGCACGGATAATAACTCCCCGGTGGCTGTGATCCAGGAAGTTCTCCAGTGCGTCATAAAAGAGATGGAAGGGGATGATTGTCCCCAGCTCCGCATCCTTGAGTCGGGCTGCAGACTCTTTGAAGAGGGCCAGCATGGACCGTTCGCCTTCTGACAGGTGCTTGCCGGATGCTCCGTGCGTACGAATGGACGTCAGAACGCTGGCAAGAAGATTAAACTGATAGGGAACGAAGGGATACACTTCCGAGAAGTCCCGCGCGTTTGCGTACAGCTTTTTCTCTACACCGTCGTTAAAGACGATCAGGTTCTTGATAATGGTGGATTTCTGGTCATAGAGGAGACGAAGGGTCTGCGCCGCAGTGTCTGTCTTATCCAGTATTCGCTTCTTGATGACTGTGTCGACATTCGCAGAAGAAAGAGAAAGACGCGTGTCGAACCGTCCCTGGATCTTGGAGAAATCATTTCCCTTGACCCTGGTAATCGAGTCAATGTCCTGCTGGCTGGTCACAATGACCCAGGCCTTGCCCATGCATTCTTTGCCGAGCTCCTCGGTCACGGTCTGCAGGTTCAGCATCAGCTTGCTGTCATCGCCGATGTACTGGCCGATCTCATCCACGAGGAAGATAACGTGGTGGTTGCTGCCTTTTTTGTCTATATAGGCCTTGACCCGTTTGGCGAAATCCTCAATGCTGATCTGGTAGTCGCCGATTGCTTTTTCGCACCAGTTCCAGGCGGCATTCTCGCTCATATAGCCGATATCAACGAGGGCATCTACTACACCATCCTGGCTGGACAGAAATTCATGCCGCTCTTCATACCAATCAACACCTCTCGCCTTTTTATATGCTTCCTTGAAGTCCTCATACCTGCCATCCTCTGAGAGCTTTCGTTCCAGATCAGCCACATAGGGGATCGCTCCGCAGAAACCGAGGGAATTGTTGAAGACCTTCAGGAAAACGTTGACGATGGCGTCCTTATTGGATTTGCCGTCGGATTCACTCTTGGCATCGATGTTGAAGATGATCACGTCGGAGGATGTGTTGGCGGCAAGCTTCATATCCGCGAGGACCATGGGATCGCTGATCTTCTGATCATCGATGAAATAGTCAATCGCACGCTTACCCTCGATGACATCATTGTCCAGGATATAGGAAAGGATCTTCAGCAGGTGAGATTTACCGCTTCCAAAGAAGCCGGAGATCCAGACACCCATCTTTGTCGTGTTTCCATTGATTCCTTTCGCGTAGGCGGAGAAGAAATCTGCAAAATGCCGCTGCAACTCCGGGGTAACTACATACTCTTCAAGTTCTGTGGCGATATTGGCTTTTTCTCCCTGCCCGGCGATCACAACGCCCTGGATATCTCTGGTTATCGGCTTTTTAAACATCTCGTTAAACAGCATAGCGGGTACCTCACTTGATCGGTCTATACATATGTCGGTGTCTTATTCAGGCAATCGTGCTTCGTGTAATCATTTCACGAGTTTGAATGCACGGTAGTAATTGTCATCCTTGATCTCATTAAAGAGGATAAGTTCCTGCTCGTTATAGGTTCCGGGGAAGAACAGCACGACAGGTGTCTTCCTCAGCCCATGCTGGTGCAGGGTGTTCAGGATCTTGTGTGAGCGGAGCATGGGGTAACATTTTCCAACCCCGGTCAGGAATACGATCGCGTTCTCCGGAGTCTGCTCCACGATCTTCTGAACGATGATGCTGTCATCCTCGTTGACCTTCATCGACGTGGTAACGGCACGGACGATATAATTGAACCCCCGGCGCTTTTCATAACGCATATAGGAGTTAACAAAGTTTTTGCCTTCCAGATAATCCATCACCATATCGTAGAGGTCAAAGACGACAAGTTCGAATCCGTCAACTCCCTTCTGGTTTTTCTTTTTCATATATTCGATCCGCTCACGGACTTCGAGTTCCTTCTCGGGAGGATAATCAAATACCCAGTAATTCACCTCATTAGCCATACCGGTGGATTCACGGAAACGAGGCTTCCTGATCTCTGCCTCCATCGCATCGAGCCGTTCTGTTATGCCTGCCATTACCTCACCCCCGTCAAAGCCTTTACATAGTATTCCATGCCATGATCCATCATCCATCGTTCCATATCCGGATCAAGAATGGGCTTGAATATCTTCCGTGTATCCTTCGCCTTGTCTGTCATGCCGGCTTCAAGCAATAAGTTCTTATAACAGGCTCCGAGTCGCTTCAATGTCGCATCTGTCCACTTTGCTGCCCTTTCATCCTGTGCCTGCTTATTGTTGAAGAATATACGAATATCACTGTCAGCAAATTCATTCAGGCCAATGATCATCTTCTCCCGGATGACTTCGTAGATGAAATCGCCAAACAGTGTGTCATAAGCCATAGCCGCTGTCAGCGCAAACAGCTTCTGCCCGGCCACATCACAGGACTGAAATACCGGATAAAAGCTGTCATCCAGGCACTTGATCCGCGCGGAGACAGTGTTCCAGATCTGGGTAGCACGAAGCTTTGTGGGAGCGCCAAAGATATTCTCACTTTCATTCAGCTGCTTAATCTCATCCCAGGATTTTCCCTCTTCCCGGAGGGAGACAACTTTACGGAATTCCATAAACCAGAAGGCATGTTTGACAGCTCCGGCGCTGTAGGGTCTTCTTTCCATTTATGATCCTTTCCTTTCCGGATTCTACATGGCACCAACAGACCGCAGGAAATCCGAAAAATGCTTTGTCTAATGATAATAAAGTGCCAAAAGGCACACTTTATTATCATATCAAAACCGTTCAAAGCTTCAATCATTTTATTATTAACAGATTCTCTATGAGAGACACCTTAAGTTAACGCCTTAAGTTAACCCACTGATTGTCTAAAAAAACGGACCTAATAGTAGAATACTGTCTGTGAATACTATCGTCTTTATTGTTTACATGCTGTTATATGTTGTCACATGAGGACACTCCAGATATCTGACCTTCTTCCCTGTCTTTCTGGCATATTCAATCTCTGACCGGGTGCTGTCGCCGATATAGCCGCCTACATTGATGACGTAGATCTCGTCAGCCATGTCAATCTTGCGCTTGTGCATGTCGTCGAGCATCTCTTTTGTCTTTGTCAGAGTGCCCTCGTCCATGTTCTCCCAGACTTCTTTGTCGCCAGAATGGCCGAAGAGCCCGACGCTGATGACTATGTTACCCTCCAGCGTCAGGCGCTTCTGGGTTTCCATGAAAGCGTCTTTGAAGCGGGTGCTGCCGCAGAGGGTGATGACTTTATACCTACCAACCATACCTGTATTCCTTCTTGTCAGCGGCAGGACTGCCGGCTGCTGATCAATTAATATCCCACTGGGTTTTCGTATAGTTTATGATTTATGGTTTAATAATGCGTTTATTCGATCAACAGGAAAAACATCCGGAATATTCTCGATCCGGTACCTGCTCTTGGGAAGTTCCTTCATTCCGGTAATAGACATGTACAGTTCAACTGCCTTTTCATCAACGGAAATGATGCCTCCGCCGGCCCAGCGCCTGTCTTCACCATTCTTCTTAACGCCGGAAATCCAGTACTCTTCCTGTGTCTCTACATCAATATAGTTACGGTATTCCACCCTGTGTCTCTGAAAGGCATGATCATTGAAGTAGACCATCTTTCCGGAACGTGATTCTTTTACAAAACCAATCCATGCCGGACCATTATCATTCCAGCCAGTTTTCAGTTCTATATATCTGAGTTCCATAATTACTCTTTCCGACCATGCCGGAGCACCTTAGTGCGCAGGCATGGTCAACGAGAAATTCGTGAAGACGATTTTTCGTTGACCCCAAGGGAGCTTTGTGCTCCGCCACAAAGCTCCGGAGTGAAAAATATTGCATCAGTAATATTTTTCACTCTCGATTCTTTTTCCTTCTCTACAGATTTTCTTCAGTGAGAGAATCTGCATCTTTTTATTGTTTTCTCTGAAATCACCGGGTATTATCTGTTCAATAATCCCATACTTCATAGCCCTGCCTTCTGGCTGAGTCATAGACCGGCTGCATGTTTTTCTGCAGGATGTTATAGAATGTCTGTCTGTCATTGCCTTTCCGGTACAGCTCCTGTCCTGCCCAGATAGAGTGCAGGTTATCCCGATAACAAGCTTCAAAGCGCTTATGAATCTCCGGCTTTTCATGGATGTAACCGTAAAGGATATATTGGTTCGATGCAAATCGCTCGAAGAAGGGATTCCAGCGGGGAAGCCGATTACTCTTGGAGGAATTCAGGGAGGGATCCATGGGCATGAGGTTCCAGAGCTCATCATTCATGACG
>Ga0310695_10004486_pt1 | contig 25671 bp, 28 predicted proteins | sample RumenRJG_04DNA_FD_203882 | JGI IMG/M metagenome (GOLD analysis project Ga0310695, IMG submission 203882) | Bovine rumen microbial communities from Lethbridge, Alberta, Canada - RJG_04 (v2) (version 2) | ecosystem: Host-associated > Mammals > Digestive system > Stomach > Rumen | place: Canada...
ATAATTCATATTAGAACACCTTTCTGTAGTTTGTTTTACTAACTTTCGCTTCGTCAGTATTTACATTCTACTCTGAGGTGTTCTTTTTTGCAACCTCCGATTTTTATTCTTTTACAGGAAGCTCCTTTTACTGCTCTAAATCTGAGCGTTTACAACATTGTATACCCAATATTTTTCTGAGCCCTGAAATTTTACAGCAACGGTATAAGCCAAATCGACATCCCTGATTTCGTATACCTGAGCTGTTATTCTTACAGGCAGTACATCAGTAAAGTATTTGGGAGTAAGCGTCAGTTCCTGCTGAAACGCAGCGACCTGATCGGTTGATCCTAAATAATCTTCATTACTTCTGACGAGAACAGTTCTTGTAGAAAACTCGATTATTCTGAAATTCTCTGTCAGCATATCTTCATAGCTGAAAGAATGAGCAGTCGTAGTAGTATTTGTAATTATTGGTATAGTGGTAGTTCTGATCTCGGCAGTAGAAGTTCTGATATAAGGAGATGTAGTGCTCACGGCTGAAGTAATTGTTTTTTGAGTAGTTATTAAAGGCGCTTTAGTCCCAAAGCATGTAGTTGTTCTTGCAGTCGTGCTTGTTTTTTCAGCAGTTGTCTGGACTGAAGTTTGATAAGTTTCAGTCTTACTTACTGTAGTCCGGAGTGTTGTTGTATTGCATGACGAAGTCTTAGTTATGCTCGTCTGCACTGATGCAGAGGTTCTGACAGTTGCTGCTGCCTTTGAGCCTGACGCCACAGTCGAAGTACGAACTATCGCATTTGAAACTGTTACTGTTGAAGCTTTAGTCTCCTCGGTCTTGGAGGTCTGAACAGGCTTAATGTCAGTTTTTTCTTGTTCGGTCGGACTGGGAGCATTCGTCTCAGGAGTATCAGACGCAGCAGCAGTAGTCTCGGTTATGTATACAGAGTTCTCAGCAGTAGGCTTCTTCGGAGGCTTGAGAGCATTCGCACATATTCCCAAGCCGATAATAGCCGCCGCTCCAAGACTGAGCGCTGTTGAACGCATGATAATAGCTTTGCGATGTTTCTTCTCAGCGATTATTTTATCGCCAAGCTGCATCAGACTTGTCGCACATTTTTCATATTTGTTCATCTGCATCCCTCCTTTCAAGCTCGGATTTTAAAGCCTTCTTAGCATTGTAGATAAGATCTGATATTTGCTTTTGAGTCTTGCCCATTACCTTTGCAGCCTCTGAATTAGACAATTCCTCAAAAAATATCAGATACAATACCTGAGCATATTCAGTCTTTAAAGACCTGAGCGACTGATGAATAACAACGTTCTGTTCACCTTTTATGTAATCCGATTCTATATCCTTTTCATCTGAAATATAGCAGCAGTCTTCAATAGATGAATAATCTATACGTTTGAATTTTTTCATATAGTTTATAGCTGTATTCTTGCCAATAGTATAAAGCCATGTCTTGAAAGAATAATTACTCTTATACTTTGGCTTTTTTATGTACAGCTTAAGAAAAACTTCATTTGCAACTTCTTCAGCAATATGGATATCTTTGATTATGGTATTGACAAACAATGTCAAACCATCTTTGTAATCGGTTACGAGTTCAACAAAACCGTTTTTATCACCATTAAGGAAACGGAGGTAGCTACTTGCACCGTTTTCCATGACAGCTCCTTTTTAAAACAGAGTTTAAACTTTTCTTACTTATTATACAGTACTTTTACATGAATTCTCGAAGGGTAAATATATATTTTTATAATTTAACTTTTATTATACTCCATCACAAAGTAAGTGTCAATGCTAAATTTATGAGTTTATTGTTGGAAATGAATTCTCGATTCTGTATCGATATACGAAATCAGGAAGCTTGAATAAAGGAATTCATGGACAAAGCTAAGTCGAATATTGAAATGTGCTAAGTTACTCCCAAACTGCTCAACCTGTTTGGAGCACACATCAAGTTCAGCGAAAGAAAGTCGAGAAACAGTGGCTGTCCTAAAAGGGGATAACGCTTAAGTAACGTCATTATACTGTATATTAAACTTCTTAATGTAACATCAAATATTAACGATACTCCAAACATACAGCGGCAGTCGAGGAATATCGTGCCCGCACTAAGGCTGCTGCCGTCATAGGCGTGAGTAAGGTAATACTCATTATCATTGCCCTGAGTAACAGGATAGGATATGTTTGTATTCGGCATGTATAGCCAACCGATAGCATCGGGATAGGTTTCATTCAGCGACTGCACCGACTCCATAAGGCTCTGACGCACCTCGTCGGGGATAGTATCCGAAGCAGTAACAGGAGCTTCATTTGCAGTTGTATAGCTGACGTTTACCGCTGCTGTATCTGCCGCAGTTGTCTCCATAAGGTCATCTGTTATCTCATCAAGAGTTCCCTGTGAGACCATTATCGAACGAAACGGAAGAAGGTCGATATCGGCCTTTTCCTGAGCAATATCGTCTTTGAAATAGAAGTAAAAGCCTCCTAAGAGGAGGGCGGCTGAAACAGCCGCCGCTATGCGAAGTATGTTCTTCTTATTCATTCTCTGCACCCTCTACGAAGTCGGGACAAAGATCGGAATACTCGTCATGAATCGTATTTTCCTTTGTCATTTTTCTGTACCTGTATGACACATAGAAAACACCGCAAAGTCCAACAATTATCATTGCAAGTCCCAACGGACTTATTCCTGCATCGCCTGTAGGCGGAGGAGATGTCTTATTTATCGTAATTGGTACGTTTTCGGCGGTTATCTCCACAACATCTCCGTCCTCAGAAATGTTGACATCATACTGCTTGTCCGATAAGATATATCCTGTGGGAGCCGCTATCTCCTTAACGATATATTTGCCGTAGGGAATATCAGTAAATCCGAACTTTCCGTCCTTGTCGGACTCGGTCGTCAGCAATGCTTTTTCAGCAGTAAATTCTTTTGTATCGGATGAGAAAAGACCAAATACAGCCTTTTCGAGAGGTTCATTCTTCTCATTGACCTTTTTACCCGATACACTGCCACGCTTGAGGTTATTCACAAAGGTGCCGCAGTCAATGTCAACTGTAGTCTGCTCCTGTCCCATGTACTGGAAATTCACAAGATATTTCTCGTCGTTAAGCATATAGCTTTCATCTGTTGCGATCTCCTGTATATAATAACGTGCAAATGGGAGCTTTTTCTCAAAGTGTGCAGTCATGTCCTCACCGAGAGTTACCGTTGAAATCAAGCCATTTTCTGGGATAACTGTTCCGTCAGCGGCAGTAATATCTTCCGCAGCGAACAGTCCGAATGTGACATTCTTGTACTCGTCCTTGTCGCCGACACCAAACTGCTCATCATGCTCTATGAACTTTTCAAGGTGGATATCAACGCCTTGATAATCGTTGATAAAACTGCTGTTTACCGCCTCGGAGACTGCAACTTCCTGTCCTGCATAAGTAAGCTCAATGAGGTGAGCTTCGTTATTAAGCACATAGCCCACAGGAGCTTTCTTCTCGCTGACTGTATACTTGCCGAGATAAAGCTCTCCTGTAACAGCGTAGCCGTTTGTGTCTGTGATAAGGTCGGCAACTACTTCGCCGCTGCTTGCTCTGAGAGTGCCATCTGCGGTATAGATATCCTCTGCGGCTCTTACCTCAAACTCAGCTCCACTGAGACCGCTTTCCTCAAAAACAGGAGTATACTTATCGTTTGCGGCAGTCACGCTCTTGAAAATATCACCGCGCTTGCTAACAGATATTCTTCCTTTCTGCGGAGTATCATACTTTTCAACGGTTATCACTTTTTCAGAGCCGTCAACCGTAAAAGGCACAGGCTCGTTATCGAGAAAATATCCTGTGGGAGCTTTCACCTCATGAAGCTGATAATCGCCGTAGGCAAGCTCTTTCGGGAGCATTAATGTACCGCTTTCATTGGTATAGAATGTATCGAGAGCAGCTTCTTCGGGATAGTTAATAGTCTGTGAAACGTATTCGCCGCGGTCAACGCTCCAAATCTTGAAGCCAACGCCGGAAACAGGGATTATTTTGCCTGTTTCAGCATCCTTTTTCGCTATCCGTATATTTGCGGAGATAACTGCATCATTGAGGATATACTGGTATGTCTTGTCGTTTTCGTCAACGATGACATCGAAGTCCTCCACAAACTCCGTATTTTTCCAACCTGTCACCTGATGAACGGTATATGTGCCGTAGGGCAACTCCTTTGTCCGAGCAAAGCCGTTTTCATCGGTAGTAAGGCGGTCACGCTCTGTTTCCTTTGCGTTATTGAAGCTGTCTGCGCTCTTGAGGAATATCTCAAACTCAGCTCCTGCCTCGGGAGTCTCGATACCTGTTGTACCGTCATCGCTGTGCTTTATGAGAGCGATCCTTCCCTTTATAACGTCCTCGGTAACGCAGAGGGAAATTGGGTTCACTTCAACTTTGTAATTCTGAGGCTCTGCGCCCACCTTGTAAATAGTATCGTTGAGCTGGTAGCCCTGTGAAGGTGTAAGCTCCTGAAGCGTGTAATTGCCACAGATGAATTCGTCAGTAATGAAGTGACCGTTTTCGTCTGTTGTATATGTAGCTATACGCTCGCCGTCACGGTAAAGTCCGTAGGTCGCGCCTGACAGTGTTGCATCTCCCTGTGCGGTAATGCTCTCACTGTCGGTCTTATTTACTTCTGCCTTGAACTTCTTGAGGCGGTTCTCAAACTTCACACCGACTGTAAGGTCAGCGTTACCGCTTATAAGGGTTACATCCTGTGACTTGGGTGTTACATATTTCGAGTCTGTATTGACCTCGGAAACTGTGTAGCTTACTGCGCCTTTGGTGCTGAAATCATAGACGTGTAGTCCGTCAAAAACAGCAACGCCGCTTGAATTAGTCTTGGCGTTCTTGGTATGCTTTTTGCCGCCGTCAGTCCATGATATCCGAAACTCGCGGTCAGCGACAACGCCGTCCTCGGCAGTCTTATTGACAGTTATCTTTCCGCTGGTGATTTCTTCCTCAACGTTGACGCTGCTGTTAGCTTTCAGAGCCACAACATCGGAGGAAAGGTCATAGCCTTTCGGCGCAGATATCTCCTTAACGTAATACTGCTTATTCGGCAGCTTTATCGAGCCTGTTCCCTCAGCTCCTATGGTTATCTCGCCAACCTTATGTGTACAAGATTTATCGGTATATACGCCGTAGACCGCCTTTGAGCCGTCAATGCTGCTTACGCCGCTTATCTTAACGCTGTTGTCGGTGCTGAGAACCTTTGTAATTGTGAAATTAACGTCATTCTGAGTAACACGGAACGCCGACATATTCAGTGCAGTAGAGCTTTTACCGTCAGTCCTGTTATTGATAACGCTGCCCTCCGACCTGTTGGATTCGATACGCCAGTGAGTACCGCCGTCGCCGTTTCCGTCACCTCCTGTTTAGCTTTTTCGGACGTCCTGTAAATAATAACGATTCTGAATTCGATTTTGTGACATTTTATTCATTAACTTGAAAAATAAAAAGAATTCTAAAATTCCATGATCGTTTATTGACATAGCAGAGTATATAGGATAAAATAAAAAAGCAAATCGACATATAGTTTCAGCAAAAATGATGTCATACTGAATTGAAAGCTGTATGAGTATGTTTCGGAAGAATTATAAATAATATTTCAGAAACATTGTAATAAACTTTAATGTCGTTCGTCTAAATATATGAGGAGGTGAGATGATGGATAGAGAATTCCATGAGATTTACGAAAAATACAGTGCGGACCTCTATGCCTATATTCTGCGAATGTGCCACAATGAGCAGCTTGCAAAAGACATTTTACAGGATACGATGCTGAATGCCATGATTAGAGTCGAAAGCTTCAAGGGCGGATGTTCTGTGAAGACATGGCTGTATACTATTGCGAAAAATCTCGTCTATGACCATATAAAGAAAGCCGAGAATAAGAACAGTTCACTTGAAGCTATCCCCGAACCTACGTTGCAGGAAAGCATTGAAGACTGCTTTGCTGACAAATACATGGCTATGCATATCCATCATCTTCTCCATGAACTTGAAGAGCCATACCGTGAGGTCTTTACCCTGCGAGTATTTGCAGAGCTGAAATTCTCCGATATAGGAAGCGTTTTCGGCAAAAGCGGAAACTGGGCAGGAGTGACCTTCTACCGCGCCAAACAGAGGCTTATAGAGCTTCTGGAAAAGGAGGGACTACTATGAATAATAATCAAATATCCTGCAATGTTGTAATTGACCTGCTTCCACTATATAAGGAGGCGATTTGCAGCGAGGAGACAAGGATACTTGTGGATGAGCATCTGCAAAGCTGTAAAAGCTGCCGCAGTCTGTCAGAGTCGTTAATTGTTCCTGAGCCTGAATTCAAATCTGCTCCAACTGAAGCTGAGACCTTTAAAAAGGTCGGCAAGAAGCTAAAAAGAAGCCGTTTAACAAAGGTTATGTCAGTCGTTATGTGCATCTGTATCGTGCTTTTTGCGGCAGTTAACGGAGCATGGTATTTTCTTAAATACCGTCCAATGAAGCAGATGTGCAAGGAAATGTATCAAGTGGGAGCCAATGATGACATGAGTTCAGTGCCAAATGCGAAAAAGCTTGCAGTGTACATCTCACAAGATGATGATTATGTCTATATTGTAAGACTGCCACATTATCTTAATTTTACAATGGGTACGGTGACTGTCGCGCAAATCGGAGCAATTGAGATTGACGAAAACGGCATGACTGGCTATAATGATACTTCCAAGTTGATCCTGACTATTCCGCACAAGATATTTGGTACGGAATACTATTTCGTAACTTGTGACTCCGATAGCTCAGAAACAACATATACATTTGAGTCGGATACTGTGTTCAGTAAGGCAATAGTGAATGTTTCGGAAGAGGAAACATCAGAGATGAACAAAATACTTGAGACACACAAGAACGAGCTTAATGATATGAAAAATGCCGCACTGGAAAAGTGTGGAAAAAACTTCTGAATTAGTTTAGTAAATGCTGTATGCTGGAGAGCCATTGCAGATGAAATCACTATTAATATACAAGAGTAGGTCGGAAAATTGATGCCAAAATGCAATTACCTGAACATTTTTCCATATTCCAAAACAGCCGGCACTCAATCGAGTGCCGGCTGCCTTATATGGAGAATTATGCAAATGACGAAAACTTTAGAGTTTGCCCTGTGAATCGAGCATTTGAATTGCTAATGCATCATTGGCAGTAATGCCGTCGTAGTTTGTATCGGAATTGAATTGACCCTGCAAAGTTATTTTCACTTATAACAAGTGGCATAGATGCTTCATTAATATCTCTGGTGACATTATAACTTTCTGTAGTTTTGGTAGTCTTTAAGCAGAAATTCCTCGTCACAGTAAATGAGAGCCTCGTTATTGTTTGCAAAATATACAGGCTCGATAAGACCGCCGACCACGCTCTGCTTTGCTTTCAGCTCATCGCGTATCTCCGCTTCATACGGCTCTTTTCCGTTTTCGATAATGAGAACGTGCAGCATTTCCATATGGTCGGTCTGCTCAATGTCAAACGGAACTTTCTTAAAGCCAATGCTGTCGCAGTAATAAAAGCCAAAATCATCGCCGTCCTCTATTTCCACAATGTCCGATACTGACAGTGAATGACCGCAGTATCCGGGAGGAGGGTTAGTATTACAGAGCGCAAAAACTGATTCAATATCCGAACAGTTTACTATACCTCCATATACCTGACGATAGATGAGTGAGTCAACTCCGCCTTTTTTCATAACATGGTCATAGCTCATGAACTTATGCTTGTTATAGTCAAGGCTGTCATCTATCTGAAATACTCTTATCCGCATTTTAGGAGCAGTAAGCTGTTCGAGCCTTTTCTGTGCCCATTGCGGTAACTGTTCGGGATCGGCAACTCCTAAGAAATCGCTGCGGCGGAACTGTCCGTTTTCGCTGTCTGCAAGGAACTTACCATACACTTTACCGCCGAGCTTATCGGGATAACAGCCGAAACCGCTATGCGCATAGAAATACTGATAGTACGGTTTCTGAAAATCTTCTTTAAAAACCTCCGGCTTTAATATGAGGAGCTTTTCAGCGTAGTTCCTCTCATCGGCAAGACATTTCTTCCTGTCGAGAAGCTTTAGCGTATCGCTCATGAAGCACCGCCCTTTAATATGCTGCTTATGAGGTCGGGAGGCACTTCGGGAATAGTCGTTCTTCCCTCAAGCTGCTGTACTGTTACATCTTCCTCACTGAGTATGAGCCGTATGACATTTGCTGTATTGGCTTCATGTATGATGCCCATAATAACGATATCATCGTTATCATCAACAAAGCCGATAGTGTGAATTATCTTTTTCATTATTAATATCCTTCCTCGTCATCGTCAAGAAATGACAGCTGACGGTTTAAATTGCGTCTTTCGGACGTATCGTAATTGCTGATAAACACTTCGTGATATTCGGCGCCGTTTTCATATCGCAGTGCAAGATTATTAGGTCTGACAACTTCCTCGATGTATATACCGGGGATATCCCACAGCTCCCTTATCTCAGGGCAGTCATTGTATGATACAAGGAACTTTCCCTCGCATTCGAGCAGGGTATTCCTCAGCCGGATATGATCCTCTCTTGTGAAGTCCACATCTTTGTAGAAGCTCTCCGTATCGTAATACGGCGGATCGCAGTAGAAGAAGCTGTCAGGTCTGTCATAGAGCTTTATGAGTTCCTCGAAGTCTCGGTTCTCAATTGCGACCGATTGAAGCCTTTCTGCGGCTCTTTCAATAAGGGGAAAACGTATCCACATCGAAACAGGTCTACAGCAGTATTGGTCAGTTTTGTGGCCGTAGCTGTACTGTATAAGGTAATAGAATTTCGCGGCTCTGTCATAGTCGCGGAATCGAGCAAAAACACCTCTCCTGCGCTGCTCAACGATACAGCGGAAGTCATCACGGGCGTTTATCATAAACATGAGCTTTTTTATGAGCTTTCGGGCATTCTTTCGGACGCAGCGGTAAAGGTTCACAAGATTGCTGTTGGCATCGTTGAAGACCTCAAATTTATCAGGTGTTTTATGAAACAACACCCAGCCTGCGCCGCCGAAAACCTCAATATACCGCCCATATTCAAGCGGAAAACGTATTATTATCTTGTCGCGGAGAGATTTCTTACCTCCCACCCATGACATGAAACTGTTCATACGCCTCCTTTCCGCCGCTAATGCGTCGGAAACAGAAAAAGCCGCCTGCATGGAACATTTCTGCTCCCGACAAGCGGCTTACAAATTATTTTTCTTTGCCTGTAAACAGGCTGATATCAGTCCTTTCTTAGTAGTGTAGTCCGCCGCCTCATTAACGGCGGTACAAAGCTCGCGGTACTGCTTGCATGAAAGCACCGTTTTTGCTCTTTTCAGCATAGACGGAACAGCTCCATTAAGCGTAACACTTGCTTTTTCGTATCTTTTGCGTGTCTGCATACGACCTCCTTCCCTCAAAGGTTATCAGAACGTATTCATAATTCATTCCTCCTTTATTGCTCCGAGATTGACTGATTTCAGGCGAGCCGTCGCTGTTTTTGAAATATATATATTAACAGCAGTCAAAACTGCTGGGATAAGCTTTCTTCGAGTTCTTCCTCACTGCATGGAGTTATGTACTCGGTAATTATGCCGAGTGCTTCTTCATAGCTGCCCGAGGAAGTGACCCTGTTGTACATTTCCGCTGCTTCTTCTGCCATACCGTTGTCTTTAAGCGTTCTTGAAGCCATTCCAAGAATGTTGAATATGTTGCCGTTAGCCCCAATTATGGGACACATCGGCTTTTCTTTTTCTGCCATCAACTCATCTCCAATTCCTCAGACTGTTCCTCGGAATAGTCCGTATTTAAGTATTCATCGAGCTTTGCTGTATCTCCGAGATAACAATAATCGCCCTCGTCAACGAACTTGCTGTTCCAATTGGTATCCAGTTCAATTGGCTCTTTGCAGATTATAGTACCCCAGTGATTGACCATTATAAAAGGCTTTATTTCGCATATCTCTCCTGTACAGTCCTCGTCCCTCAGCTCATAGACGTACAAATCTTCGGGAACGGTGCTGCGGTCAACTCGCATATTTGTGAAAAGGACAATCTTTCCGAAAAGCTCCATAAGCTCGAAGCTTTCCTCAGCGGCGTTTACTTTCATAACTGCATCCCCATGTCCGATAATTCTGACTGGCTTTCTTCCTGTGATATGACATGAAAGCTGTCATGCCCTAAAACGAGCGATAAACTGCGTCCATTATCCCATTTCATCACCGCCTGAGCCATATCGTCGATCATAAGGATAGTTCCCTTAGTACCGGCAAGAATAGGCTGTGAATCGTCCATATCGGCATCAAGCTGTATGCGAGTTCCTTCGGGATATTTTCTGCGGTAATATTCGATTTCTTTTTCACTTGGTATTCTCATATTATACGTCCCCTTGATTTGCAGGAAACACAGGCTCTATAGCCCACCCGTTCATAAACCACAGATATATGATTATTCTGCCAAGTTTCTTTGTTTTTATCTGCTTTTTGCGAAGTCTCTCGTTTACTTCAACAACTGTATTCTCCCACCAGCCGCAAAGCTCATCGATCTCCGATTCCGAAAGTGTACGGTAACACTCGCAGCTCAGGCAGAGCATAAGACGTCCGTTCTTTTCTTCTACAGCAGGGACGGCGGAATAAATGCGGCGTTCAAAGCAGGGAGGAATAACAACAGGCGCGAGGTTTTCGCAGACATTTGTATATATCTCGCTCATGCACTTTTTCTTCTCGCGCTCGATAAGGACGCGGTAATCATTGTCGCCGTCCCACGGATTTTCATATGGAGCTTCTCCCTTTACAATTATCGGGGAGTAGAGTTTAAGTTTCAGAAATCTTGCTTTCATAAATTCCTCCAGTCATAAAGAAAGACCGCTGATTTCTTCATCAGCGGTCATGTCCTGTTCCTCTTTGATCGTTACTGTTATATCCGGCTGAAAGGGGAGGTCAAGGTCACTCACCTCAACAGCGGATATATCCGACTTCTCTTTCAGTATTTCTGCGGCTGAATCCCGCATCAGTCTCTTAATAGCGTGGTAGTCGCAGTCCAGTTCATCGAGCACATCTTCTATGGAAAACTCCCTTTGTCCGAGATGTGCAAATGTAGCTATCCTGTCCGCGGCTTTTGATATGACGTCGAGCAGTTTCTTTTCACTTGAAGTTATGGGAGCTTTCACGGTTTCGATCTTCATTTTCTCATCCCCTTTACATTGCGAGAACGAGGCACTCGTCCTCGATCTGTTCTTCTGTTTGATTTTCGTATAAAGCCTGAAGCTCTGTGTCTATGGCATCACATATCGTCCTCGCAGTCTCCTGTATTTCATTGAGAAAGCGGTTGAGCTGTTCAAGCTGCTTTCCCAGACTCCATGAGGCTATATATGGGAAACTGTAATCGCTTGTGTCGATACCGTACCTTGAAGCTACTATGTACGCCACTGATTCTGCCTGAACTTCCTTATCGCTTCGGGAAGTATTTGCCGTTGGTAGCTTCTTATCGGGATCATGCAGCAGAGCGTGTGCGCACTCGTGAATGGCAGTCTTAATGGCTTGTGCGCCGCTAAGGTTCTCCTGTATCACTATACGCTGCTCGTCGTAACTGTAATATCCCTTTGCTCCGCTTTTTATGTCATCAAAATCCACAGGAATTCCTGTTATATCGTGGACAGCATTTATAACAGCTTCAACCTGTTCGTCCTCGACAGCCTCATTTAGCTCATGGACGTATTCGGGTATCGGCTCTCCGCTGGTCTGGGATACGTCAAAAACGTACACTTTCTTGAAACCTATGGATGTCTGCTCGACCTCGACCTTTTCCTTTTTCTCGCTGCCATCAGCGTTGTATACCTGCTGACCGCTGCTGTCCTTGACAGGCTGTTCCGCTATCTCTTTGGACTTGAATTTCATCGGAGCGAGTATCGCAATACCTTTTTCTCCCTTGTTGATAGTCCTGCCCAGCTCCTTCCACTTGCCAAACGCCGCCACAAGGCTTGCATAGGGCTTCTGAAGCATAATGAGAATACAATTGCCTGCGGAATAATTCGTGAACTTACTCATATACCTCAGACATTTCTTGTAGCTGTCGGACTCGAAAACAGCCTTAACGCCGTCATCGATCTTTTTGAATAGGTTCTGCATTTCATCACGCTTCTCAGCCTTATATTCGGCTTTTTGCTGTGGCGTGAGCTTTTTCTTCCATGACGTATTATCTACCTCCATTCATTTAGAAAAGTATTTATATATGCAAAAAAAGCCGACTCTGTATGGCTTCTGTGAGAAACCAACAAAATCGGCTTTGTAATCGGTTGAAAACTCTATATTCGCTTTTCGGCTGTTTTCTGAGCTTTTCGTCGTTCCGTGCTTTGCTTTTTCAAAAACTGCTCCAAAATCTATGTTTTAGGGCGTTCACCTTCGGTTTTTAGGGTTTGGGATATACTGCTCCGCCTTGAAAATTGCTTTTTTTAGGCAACAAAAAAAGCCCGAAACATCGGGCTTTTTCGGTGACGGATCTAAATTGCTCCATCTTTTTGGATAAACGATGAACGAGGAATGATTGTCCGATTAACGATGCGAGGTTGAGAGCTCTGCATATTTAGAAAGAATATCAGATGCGTCGATAGAATTTATCTTGCCGTCGCCGTTCATATCTGCAACAGGATTGTTGACTATGTTGGCTAAATATCTCGTGGTCGAGAGCCGGCTGTACAGCGAAAGCACCTGTGATGCATCGGATGCGCTTATTTTGCCGTCGCAGTTTATATCACCGGTCTGCACGGGTGCATCGTATATGCCGTCGCCGTTATCGTCGATGAAGAAGCGGAAATCGTCATTGCTGTCGACAGTCACGAGCACGTTGTTGGCCGTCTGGATAATGGAGGTGATAGACGTGGTAGCTATGCTGGACTGGTTGCGTCTTGGATATATACCCTCGTCATCGAGAGTCCATTTGCCGGCTGAAATTTCGAGTTCAGTGCTTTTGTCGGTCTTGAAAAGTATACCGTTATCCTTTATTTCCGTGGAGAATTCTCCGTTCACACTGGTGTTGAAATACCACCAGTAATACGGCGTGAAGTCATAAGTTCCCTCACTCATTCTGATCTGCCCGTTGATATCTATCGCATCATCACCGGTATTCTTTATGCTTATCACATCGTCTGAGATGTCAACATCGCAGTTGTAGGTAAAGCGCTGATAGGCGTTCGAGAGTTGGATATCTATCCATCGGTCGGTGTTTAAGCGCCTTATATCTTTCGAGCACCAGAGATCTCTTATTTCATAGTGAGCATTTTCCCTGCCGGTAATATGAGTTTCAGGCTTGCCGTCGATGCTGACTCCGGGTGATACGAATGTCAGGTCGGATATCTCCTTACTGATTGAATCCGAGGGATTTATCATGCCCTTGTAATTGAGGAATCCGTCATCGGTTATCGCGGCGTACATGAGGGGGTCCCAGTCCTCGCTGTAGATGCCGTAGGCGGGTATGCAGGAGGTATGGTCCTTAGAATTGATATAGATGCAGTAGTTTTCGTCGAATCCGGAAGCGTTGGAATCGAGTGTGAGAATGCATTTATCGTATTCTTTTTCGTTCCAGCTCCATTTTCCGTCCTCAATGCCTATGCCGCAGAAGCTGTGCTGATTGCCGATTTTTGCTTCCTGTATTTTTTCGTTGAAGCAGTACATATTGATGAGGAAGTATTTGTTCTCCTTCATGGACTGTTCTGCTGCCGTGATAAGTGCGTCTGTCTGTTCAGCACTGTTTTTGGAGTTGAGATAAGTTGTTATATAATTGTTGAAATGAGTGAATGCCTGCTGCATCTGATATCCTTCAATGATCCGGACAGTATTATCATCGCGGGTGATATCCTTGAGAGAATCAGCTCCCTTCTGGATATCGTCTGGAGTGATAACTCCGTTGTGAGTGAGTACCTCAAGGATAGCTATGCCCATGTCAGAGCCTTTCAGAAGCGCGGAGCTAATTTGACTTTCCGGGGAGTAAGTAGCTTCGAGAACGGAGCATCTGCGGAAGAAATCGTCGTATATTACCGTGCTTGGATCGATGTTTTCATCGTCGAAATATTTGAAGTTGGGTATCATCAGGCAGTCGGTCTGAGCGCCGAGAGAATCCGCAAGGGCGGCAAGCTCCGCATCCTGAGCATTAGCGGATGTACTTAGCGGGAATGCAGCTATCATAGTGAGAGCAGAGAGAAGTGATATTATTTTTTTCATAGTTATACCTCCTTTATGGCGGGATAGCACAAAGTCCGTCTGACGGCTTTATGCTGACTTATTTTCCGTAGAATGGATTTACGTAAACGTGATACTGATTCGAGCCGTCGAATTTTACAGCAAGCTGATATTCGGGGCTTATATCCTTGATCTCATAGATTTTTGCATTTGCTGAAAGCAGCATGGAATAGGGGACAGGGCTTTTTCTGATATTCAGCTCGTCGAGCAGAGTTCCCACATTTTTTTCGCTGATGCAGTAGAATTCCTTTGAATAAGTGTTGCCGTCGAACAGTTCCAGCTCCTCAAAGCCTATAAGAATGGAAGAATCAGACTTGAACTGCGAGGGGACGAGCTCTAACGTCGGATATGTTCTTGCGGTCGTGACAGTCGTGACCGTGGTCTCAGCTGATGAAGAGGAAGCGGCTGATGTGGGAACAGATGTCTGTGCTGTGACCGTGACCTCGTCCGAAGCTGTGACTGCGGCAGATGTTGCGCAGGCGGTCTCAGCCGGAGCGGAGGACGTTGCAGCAGATGCTGTAACGTTTGATGACGTATTCGCTGCGGTGACAGTTGTGACGGTCTGTGTTGCTGTAATAGAGGTTCCGGACGTTGAAGCAGTCGTTCTTGCAGAAGTGGATACAGAAGTACGAACGGCTTCCGTAGATGATACAGCAGTCGTTGAGGTTGCAGCCGGCGCAGTTGCAGTGACGATGCCCGAGCTGTCTCCCGTTGGCTTTGCCGGAGGCTTGAGCGCATTCGTGCATATGCCGATACCGAGGACTGCTGCTGCACCGAAACCTATTGCTGCCGAGCGGCGTATAATGGCTTTGCGGCGTTTTCTTTCAGCGATGATCGCGTTGCCGCGTTCCATGATGCATCTTGCCTTTTTCTCGTACTTATCCATTCTGCTCCCTCTTTTCCATTTCTTCCTTTAACGCGATCTTTGCGCGGTAGATAAGATTTGATATCTGGCGGTTGTTTTTTTGCATTACCTTTGCCGCTTCGGAGGTCGACATATCCTCAAAGTAGATGAGGTAAAGCACCTGCGAATATTCGCTTTTCAGTGATTTTATCGCATTATGAAGAAGGATTTTTTCTTCACCCTGTATGCATTCGGCTTCGATATCGGTCCCGTCTGAGACAAAGCACAGATCATCAAGTGGGACGATCTTATGCTTTCTGAGCTTTTTAAGGTAATTCAGCGCAGTGTTTTTTCCTATTGTATAGAGCCACGTTTTGAATGAGTATCCGCTTTTGAAGGCGGGACGGTCGGTATAGAGCTTCAGAAATGTCTCGTCAGCGGCTTCCTCTGAGATATGTATATCATTAACTATCGTATTCAGAAACAATACCAGCTTGTCATTGTATTCGCGTACAAGCTCGACAAAAGCTTCGTTATCGTCTTTAAGGAAACGTAAATAGATACTTGCACCGTTGTCCATTTTCAGCTCCTTTTCCTGATCTATTTGAAGGCCTTCACTACTTATACAACTCATGGAGGCGTATTTTCTCAGCAGAAAAATATATTTTTATCATTTAATTAATATCTGCATGATATAAATGGGCTTAATATCCTTAAAAAGTCGATTCCCTGATGTCAGAGGAGCTGTGCTCACGAACAGATTTCAGATATACTAATTATACTATACACTTATCCGCGGGATTTTTCAATAACATGAATGATTATACACTATACGTATTTTGACAAATTCTTTTTCGCGGCTTCAGAGGAAAGGTATTGACAAACCGAGTAAAAAGTATATAATAACATTATCAAAAAGTAATAAGGCAACGTCGCTTATCCGAATGGACAGGCGCCGCTCTTATTACTGAATGGAGGCATTCAATATGTGGGCATATGAAAGTGTATTTTATCAGATATATCCTCTCGGATTCTGCGGAGCTCCGTTTGAGAATGACGGAGTTCAGGAATCAAGGATATTGAAAGTTATAGACTGGGCAGACCATATAAAAGAACTCAACTGCAATGCGGTGTACTTTTCGCCTGTTTTTGAGTCTGATACTCACGGATATAACACAAGGGACTTTACAAAAATTGACTGTCGTTTAGGCTCAAATGAGGACTTTGCACAGGTATGTGCGGAGCTTCACAAAAGAGGCATAAAGGTCGTGCTTGACGGCGTTTTCAATCACGTTGGCAGAGGCTTCTGGGCATTTCAGGACGTGCTCCGTAATCGCGAGAATTCACGCTATAAGGACTGGTTCCATATAAACTTCGGCGGCAACTCCAACTACAACGACGGACTCTGGTATGAGGGCTGGGAGGGACACTTCGACCTTGTCAAGCTGAACCTCTGGAACAACGAAGTCGTTGAGCATATCTTCTCCTGCATAAAGGGTTGGGTTGACGAGTTTGATATTGACGGTCTGAGACTTGATGTGGCATATTGTCTCGATAAGGAATTCTTAAAAAGACTTCGTGGCTTTACAAGCGGACTGAAAGAGGATTTTGTGTTGATAGGAGAGCTCCTTCACGGAGATTACTCGCAGTTTGTAAACAATGAAATGCTCCATTCCGCAACGAATTATCAGTGCTACAAGGGACTGTATTCAAGCTTCAACAGCATGAATATGTTCGAGATTTGTCATTCTCTGAAAAATCAGTTCGGACCCGAAAACTGGTGCCAGTACAGAGGTATGCACCTTTTGAGCTTTGTTGACAACCACGATGTTTCAAGAGTTGCAACTATACTGTCAAACAAAAATCATCTGCCGCTGATATATGCAATAATGTTCGGAATGCCGGGTATCCCCTGCATTTACTATGGCAGCGAATGGGGTGCTGAGGGCGATAAAAAAGACGGCGATCCTGCTCTCAGACTTTCGTATGACGCACCGATAGACAATGAGCTGTCTGCTTTCATATCCAGACTTGCTAAAATACACCGCGAGAGCAAGGCACTGTGCTACGGCGATATAAGCGTTCCTGTGCTGACAAACAAGCAGTGTATCATTCAGCGCCGCTGTGACGATGAGCGCATACTCATTGCGATAAATGCTGATTCTGAGCCGTTTACTGCTCATTTCGATGCAGGCTGCGGCATGGCAGACGAGCTTATAACAGGCACAGAGCACGACTTCGGAGGCGGAAGTGAGTTGCCGCCGTATTCAGCTCAGATATGGAAAATGGAAAGATAATATATCAGCATCTGGATAGTCTTTTTGGAACTGTAAAAGTATGTCCTTATTATCAGCTTCCATTTGCCTTACTCTTTTATACATTTCCTCATAACTTTTATCGGAAGTTGCTTTCTCAATAAAAAGTCTGGAGTATTCAGAAAGTCTATCGTAAGAATGAGGACTACGAGCAGCGTGTACAGTCATGTGGACAGCGAAAGCAAGAAGCTGAGTGCCGAGGAGATAGCTGAAGCATTAGAATATCCCGATGCACTCCTAACAAAAGATGTGATGAAGATGCTTGGAATCGGCAGTAGGCCTGTCAGACAAGTACTTCAAAAGATTTTTGCCATACTCAGCTCTGTCATTCTCGCCTCAAGCCTTGTATATTTGCTCGCCGATCTCCCGGTAAGCAATTACCATTGCAGTATTGACAGCGGCATACACTTTATTTTGCGCTGTTATTACAAAAGAACGTATGGAAGTATATCCCCTCCGAATTGCTATCGGATTTTATGATTTCATTATCCATAGGGCCCGCCCTCATTTCATGATGATACACCAATTATACCATGCAGAGCCCTATTTTTCAAGAGATTTCTAAGCAATCATTCCATAAACAGAGTGCATTATTCGACAGTATGATATCGCTGAAAAATCTAGCAATTATATGCTCTCCGGTGATATGGTAGTATACGAGTATATTACCATGAGCAAGACCACTGACTCATTAGAGCAGCGTGTTAACACTGTCGGCGGATTTATCTTCGGCGTCGAGTGCAAGATAGTTGATCCTGAGACCAATCAGGAGCTCCCCAATGACGTTGACGGTGAGTTCGTAGCAAGAGGATACAATATAATGAAGGGCTACTACAAGATGCCCGAAGCAACTGCAGCAGCTATCGACAGCGAGGGCTGGCTCCACACCGGAGACCTCGCAAGAAGACGTTCCTCCGACGGATATTTCAAGATAACAGGACGTATCAAGGATATGATAATCCGCGGCGGCGAAAATATCTACCCCAAGGAGATAGAGGACTTCCTCTACACATATCCAAAGATAAAGGACGTTCAGGTCATCGGTGTTCCTGATGAGGACTACGGCGAGGAGATTATGGCTTGTATCGTTCTCAAGGAGGGCGAGACAGCTACCGAGCAGGAGATCAAGGATTTCTGCCTTGCACGAATGGCAAAGCATAAGTGTCCGAGATATGTTGATTTCGTTGACGGATTCCCGATGAATGCGGCAGGAAAGATACTGAAATACAAAATGAGAGAGCAGGCAGTCGAAAAGCTCAAGCTCCACAATGCTGACAGCATTGTAACAGCATAAATATATATATATATTTCAATTATTTAAGGCTGTTGGCAGTCGGTAATAGTGCAGAATGACAGTGTTTCGGGATATTGAAGAATTGCAGAAATCTACAAATATTATCATGGAGGAAAACACTACGAAATTCAAAGAAGTTGTAAGGAACCGTTATTCATGAAAGAAATATAGTGGTCGTCAGGTCGAAGCTGAAAAGTTGAACGCTATTCTGGAAGCAGGCCGTCTTGCACCGACTTCTAAGAACCTGCAGGAACAGCATATCTATGTAGTTCAGTCTGCTGAGAAACTCGCTGTCATTGACCAGTATCAGTTCAGGAAGCTGCCGATACGCTTTCATAGAAACTTGATCTTCTGATCTGCTGACTATCAAGGATACGTGTGATGTGGTGAAAGTGAATCTTTCACATCATGACTGGTATGAGCTTTATCTTGCTTCCGGAAAGTTCCTGCCCTTAAGTGGCGGTAGCTTTCCAAAACGAAAAAGAGTCCAATATCAAAATTATTATTCTATGATCGAATATAAGCAAAGCCCTGCCTTTCGTTATCTGAAAGCAGGGCCGTATTATTGTTTTATGAATTCAAGCGGTGTCTGCTCCAAATCTCATGTGTTGTCGGTGGGAGCGTTATAAGCTCCGCATTGTGCTGTTTTATTTGCTGGGCATAGCGAGATATTCACGTTCTTCACGCGTCGTATCCTTGATCAGAATTGATCACATAAAACAGTCTCCTTTATAGAATTGCTTCTGCTTTATGCCATTTCAGCGTTGATTGCGTCCTCGCTTTCAGCCATTGCCTGTAAGGCTATGGTAAGCAGTTTATCAAGCTCCCAACCAAGCTGTTCAGCACCGCGCTCAATTACTTCTCTTGAACATCCTGCGGCAAAGCCTTTACTCTTATACTTCTTTTTCAGTGATTTAAGCTCCATGTCTTTTGTACTTTTGGAAGGACGCATAAGTGCAGCTGCCCAGATCAGACCGGTCAGTTCATCAGCCGCAAAAAGCACCTTCTCCATTTCGTGTATCGGTTCCACATCAATAGTCACGCCGCAGCCTACTGTTATTCAGTATTCAGCTTTTTGCTGCGGAGTGAGCTTTTTCTTCCATGGCGCCGAGCGGGCGCGCGCAGTTCCGCGGCGCAGTTTTTGTGGACTGCCAGTATTATTCCGCGAATCATAGCTGTTTTTGTTCTGTATCAGTTCTATCGACCTCCAATCATAAAAATATCTATATATACAAAAAAGCCGACTCTGTATGGCTTCTGTACGAAACCAACAAAATCGGCTTTGAAATCAGTTGAAAATTCTATATTAGGCTTTCGGCTATTTTCTGAGATTTTCCGTATTTTTATCCCTGACTGCCTTTGTATCAGCTTTCAAAACGCTTTTTGACTTGAAAACTATATTGTAACTTAGATATGGTTTCATGCGCGGAAAAAAATTCGCGTCCCAGAAAAACTGAGACGCGAAATTGGCTGCGCGGGCTCCGCGCTGGCGTCCCAAAGAGGAGTCGAACCTCCGGCCTACTGCTTAGGAGGCAGTCGCTCTATCCTACTGAGCTATTGGGACATCTTTTATATTTTAACACATATCAGAGAAAAATTCAACCGCCGCAAAGATATTTTATATTTTTAACATTAGTGTGGACGCAATTTTGTTCAACTGATTGACGTTTACAATTGTTTCTGATATAATAAAGGTATATGATTTTCAGGAGCTGATACAATGGAAACCTCAACTTCTATACCGGTGACTACAACGGCTGCATCTACTGATGCGGCGGCAGCAAGTATACATGAACAAGTAGATAAGGCATCGGGATTTATCAATCAGGCAATTAGCTATTTAAAGGGGATTTTTCCGCTTTTGATAATTGCTGTGATAATTCTGCTGACAGGCTACATTATGACAAGACTGATAAGCAAACTTGTTGAGCGTGCGATGAAACGTTCAAAAGTAGACAATGCGGCGCGAAGCTTTTTGTTATCGGTCATAAGGGTAGTACTCTATGCAGTGGTGCTGATAATGGCATTATCGGTACTGAAAGTACCAGTTTCGTCGATAATAACGATACTTGGTGCAGCCGGACTTGCAGTCAGCCTCGCACTTCAGACCTGCCTGTCAAATCTTGCGGGCGGCTTTATAATACTTTTCTCAAAGCCGTTTTCATCGGGTGATATGGTAGAGATAGACGGAACTGTCGGAACGGTTCAGACGATAAGCATACTTTATACGAAAATATACACATTGGACGGCAAGACAGTGTTTTTGCCGAACGGAAAAGTATCCGACGCAAAACTGATAAATTATACCGAAACTCCGTCACGCAGAGTAGACCTCAAATTCAGTATAAGCTATGATTCCGACTACGAGAAGGCGAGGGAACTTATCTGCGGAGTAATAAATGAAAACGTTCATACACTGAAAACTCCCGACCCGACTGTACGCATGAGCCGACACGGTGAAAACTCGATAGAGATAGACGTACTTGTATGGGTAGAAAACAACGACTATTTTACTGCACGTTATGAGATTATAGAGTCAGTTAAGGCTGCATTTGACGCAAACGGTATCGTTATTCCGTTCGGACAGCTTGATGTGCACATAGTAAAGTGAACATGGTTACTCATTGAAAACATACCGGAGAATATATGGAAGATAATAATAACAAAGAACAAGAGACAGGGGAAAAGTCGAAAAAGGGCACCTCTTTCAAGCGTTTTCTCTGCTTTCTTGTAATTATCGGACTGATTTGGTGGTTCAATAATTACACTCTCAAAACGACTGATACCGTTTACTCGTCTTCAAAAGTAAAGACCCCTTTTCGCATAGCTATAGTCAGTGACCTTCACGCTCACAGACTTAGTATAAGCAGTAAGACGATACTCCGTCATCTTGAAGATGCCGACCCCGATGCGGTTTTTATACTTGGAGATATGTACAGCCGTAACTCTCCGCAGAGCGAGATAGACATTGCTGTAAACGTTATTTCAGACATTGTCAGTGACGGCTATCCGACATATTTCGTAAGCGGTGAGCACGATACAAGTCCCGGATATTTTGAGGCAGTAGCAGGTACGGGTGCAGTTGTTATGAACTATAAACAGCAGTATCTCGACATAAAAGGCAACAGAATTCAGCTTATCGGAATCGACAATGTATACTACTCTCCGACATTTGACCTGCATAACGAGTTCACAGTTGACGAAAGCTGTTTCAGTATACTGCTTGCGCATATCCCTAATTTTGAAAAATTTGCGGAGTTTGGTGCGGACCTTACACTGTGCGCAGATTCTCACGGTGGATTTGTACAGCTCCCATTCGGACTCGGACCCGTTATAGACCCCGAAAGTACTGACATTCTCTTTCCTGAGATAGTAGGAGACAGCAGTGCAGTTTATGACAAAGGGTGGTTTCTGTATAACGGAGGAGCGATGTATATAACGTCAGGTATAGGTGATTCGCCTGCACCTGTGAGATTCAACAACCGACCTGAGATCGTGGCAATGGATATAATTCCGGAGAAAGGAGGCTCGTCACATGAAAACTGATATAGCAGTACTTGGCGGAGGCGCATCAGGACTTGCCGCCGCTATAGCCGCAAAGGAAGCAAATATGGCGGCAGACGTGACCGTAATTGAGAAGCTTCCGCGCATCGGCAAAAAAATAATAGCGACCGGTAACGGTAAATGTAATCTAAGCAATCTCTCACTGAAAAGCCATAACTTCCACGGCAGTATCAACGCGATGAGTATAATTTCAGCTACTCCCGACTGGCAGGAGCTTTTTACTGAAAAGCTCGGAGTAGTGTGCTCGACCGGCAATGAGAATCAGGGCGGAGGAGTTTATCCGCGCAGTAACAGCTCTGCGACTGTTTTAAATGCTTTCAGACTAAAGCTTGCTGAGCTTGGCGTAAATGAGAAGTGTGACTGCGAAATAAAGGCTATAAAATGTGCGGGAGACGGTTTTGAGCTTGATTCCGACAGCGAAAGAATAACGTGCCGCAGACTTATAATAGCCGCCGGCGGATATGCCGCTCCTGCATTCGGTACAGACGGCGCTGTACTGCGAATGCTGCGTGACATGAAGCTTGAAACGTCGAAGCTGTGTCCGGCTGTAGCACCGCTGAGAGTGGCACCCGAAAGTGTAAAGGGTTTGAAGGGAGTTCGTATAAAGGGCGAAGTTTCGGCAGTTTCAGGTGATAAAACACTTCACACCGAAAAGGGTGAGATACAGTTCAACGAAAACAATATTTCCGGAATCTGCGTTTTCAACCTCGCATACTTGTTTCAGCGTTATGAGGGCAGACTGAATCTGCTCATCGACCTCGCTCCCGACATGACCGAGCAGGAGCTTGCTGACTATTTCTTCCGTATCCGCAAGAGCAGGGGAGACTGTACGGCTGAGGAGCTTCTGACCGGATTTTTCGTCAGAAATCTTGCGGTATGGCTTATGAAAAACGGCATGGGCAAAAGTCCGGCTGAGCCTATGTCAGCTATATCTGACAAGGATATACGCAAACTCTGCGGCAGGATAAAACGTCTCAGTTTTGCGGTAACAGGCTGTTCACCGTGGCAGAATGCGCAGTCGACTATGGGCGGAGTCACTGCCGGAGCAGTTGACAGAAACCTCGAATCAAAGCGATACAGGGGAATGTTTCTATGCGGAGAAATACTCGACGTTGCAGGTGACTGCGGCGGTTACAATCTGCAATGGGCGTGGTCGTCAGGCACATGGGCAGGAATTAATGCAGCAAAGTCGCTGAAAGGCGGTAAACGATGATACGTGTTGGAAATATAAAAGTACCGCTTGATTTCGATTTTACGCGGCTGAAAGACTACTGTACAGACCGTTTAGGCATTTCCGCGGAACGTATAAAAAGTGTAAAGCTTGCGAAGAAATCGGTTGACGCTCGCAGAAAAAATGATGTTCACTTCCTCATATCAGTTGATATATCGGCAAAGGGCGAGTCTGCGTTGCTGAAACGGCTGAAAAATGCGGTAGCTGTAGAGAAGTACGTTTATGATATCCCGAAGGTCAACGGCGGCAGACGACCTGTTATAGTCGGCTTCGGACCGGCAGGAATGTTTGCGGCACTTGTTCTTGCAAAAGCCGGAGCAAGACCCATTGTACTTGAACGCGGCAGAGACGTTGACAGCCGTGTGAAGGCAGTTGAGGAATTTCAGAAAGGCGGCAGACTTGATACTGAGTGCAACGTGCAATTCGGCGAGGGCGGAGCAGGAACTTTTTCAGACGGAAAGCTCAATACCGGAATCAAGGACAAACGAATCCGCTGGGTATTTGAGAAGCTCGTTGAATTCGGTGCTCCGGACGAGATACTCTACCTTGCAAAACCGCACATCGGGACTGATAAGCTCCGCGGTACAGTCAAGGCACTGCGTGAGCGTGTGAAAGAACTTGGCGGCGAGGTTAGATTTGGTGCTAAATTCTGCGCATATGAACTGGAAAACGGCAGAGTAGCCGCGGTGCGCTATACAGACTGCGACGGCGAACATACCATTGAGACAGACAATGTGATACTCGCGACAGGTCACAGTGCACGCGATGTGTTTGAGCTTCTCTACGACAACGGAGTTGAGCTTACGCAGAAAAACTTTGCTGTGGGAGTTCGTATCGAGCACCTTCGCAGTGATATAGACAAGGCAATGTACGGCGAATTTGCCGGTCATCCGGCACTCAAAGCCGCAGACTACAAGCTTGTAGCGCATCTTCCTAATGGTCGGACACTGTACACATTCTGTATGTGCCCGGGCGGACAGGTAGTTGCGGCATCGTCGGAGAATGGCAGGCTTGCAGTAAATGGCATGAGTCTTTTCGCTCGTGACGATGAAAACTCGAACAGTGCACTTCTCGTTAACGTCGGACCCGACGACTACGGCAGTCCGCATCCGCTTGCAGGTATGCACTTTCAGCGAAAACTCGAAGAGAAAGCATTCAAAGCCGGCGGCGGAGACTATAAAGCTCCGTCTTGCACAGTCGGTGAACTGATGGATAATAAGCTGACAGGTAAAGTCGGCAGGGTAAGACCGTCTTACCGTCCGGCTGTAAAACAGGCTCTTCCGGACGAGTATCTCCCGCCGGTGATATGCGAGTCTCTGCGGCTCGGCATTACAGAAATGGGCAGAATGATACGAGGATTCGACGACAGGGAAGCTGTGCTGACCGGTATCGAGAGCAGAAGCAGTTCACCTGTAAGGATATGCAGGGGAGAGGATATGCAGTCACTTTCTGCGGCGGGACTTTACCCATGCGGAGAGGGTGCAGGCTATGCCGGAGGAATCGTGTCAGCCGCAGTTGACGGCATGAAATGTGCAGAAGCAGTAATTGAGGCTATAAATAAACAGTAGATTTGAAGGAGGCAGATTATGAAAGTCAATGTTTTCGGCGGAGAGATGAGTCCCCGCGAGATAGATGATTACATCGCATACGCAGGAAAAAAATATGCCGGCAGACAGATAAAACAACTCGACCTGACTATTGACGGCGAGTTCGTTGATATGAAGGTATACTTCAAGGATACTGACTTTCAGCGTGCGTACCGTTCTGCTGACTACCTTGTAAATAATATGGACAAGCTCAATGATGCAAAACAGAGGGAATTTTCTGATAAACAGCGTCATGGGGTGGAGGAGAATGAATAATGGAGCTAACCAATATCGGAACTGTCAAAGAGATACTCGGGAGACACGGTTTCAGCTTCTCGAAGGGTCTCGGACAGAATTTTATAATTAATCCTGATATATGCCCTAAAATAGCTGAATACGGTAATGCTGCACCCGGTTACGGAGTACTTGAAGTCGGAACAGGTATAGGAGTTCTTACAAAGGAACTTGCTAAGCGTGCGGACAAGGTATCTGCTGTGGAGATAGATACCCGTCTTCTGCCTATACTTGATGAGACGCTTGACGAGTTCGACAACGTAAAAATATACAACGAGGACG
>Ga0310695_10004489_pt1 | contig 25661 bp, 18 predicted proteins | sample RumenRJG_04DNA_FD_203882 | JGI IMG/M metagenome (GOLD analysis project Ga0310695, IMG submission 203882) | Bovine rumen microbial communities from Lethbridge, Alberta, Canada - RJG_04 (v2) (version 2) | ecosystem: Host-associated > Mammals > Digestive system > Stomach > Rumen | place: Canada...
CGCGACAGCCGCATTACCGACGTGACGATTGATTCGATCCTCAAGAAGTACGATACCGATTTCGAGTACCTGTACAATGAGATGGGATGGGCGCCGGATGCCCAGGCGCAAGAAGGCCAATACAGTGCCGTTTATTACTATGGCTCGGGCACTTGCGCCGGTGGCACAAAGACGGACACCACGGGCGGCTGGCAAACATGGGTGGCAGGCTACACGGCCGTGGCGGCTTCGTTCTATCCGCTCTACAGTTTTAACACGAGTTGCCCCTACCGCGATCGTGTGGCGCAGATGGATGCGATGATTCACGAGGGAATACACTCGATGACGAACGGCTACCCCGGCGCAAAGGATGCGCATTGGTTCCAGGAAGCGGGTAACACCTGGATTCAGCAGGATATGTTCAGCCACCGCGATGGTGTATACAGCGGTATGGGATTTCTGAATGCGGCGACGGTTATTGCGCCGTTTATGCCTATTGAAACCTATTCGGGCTGGCTGATTGACGGCACTTTCGGTGGCCCTGGTGGCGGCGCCGATGGCGGTGGCGTGACCGGTAAGAATCAGCGTTACCTGCTGGGCGGCTCGCAGTATAGTAACATTTTCCCGACGTTTATCGGCACGTGGATTGGTACGGGAGCTGTTCGCTGGATTTACGGAAACGCTTACGGTAAGACCAAATACCTGCTCGAGACCTACGGCCTCGAAAAGGGGCTGGGCGATGCGGGCGTGCGCAGGCTCATTACCGAATTCCGCGCAAGGCTTGCGATGCTCGACATGAAAAAATGGTCCGGCGAAATCAGAAACCTGCTGAACCAGCATTTCGGAAGCGACACCTACTGGGAACAGGATATGTGGGACAACAACAGGAAAAGCTACACCTGGACCATGACGCCTTACCAGACGGTAACGGAAAGCAACGGTTACCTTGTACCGAATCAGGAAACAACTCCGGGTTGGTCTGGCTCGAACGTGGTTCCGCTGAAGGTGCAAAACGGAGCAAAGGAAGTAACCGTGAGCTTCTACCCGAACGGTGCGAATTCCAACAACACGAATATGAACTTCTTGCTGTGCTACCGTGCAACCGATGGCACGCCTGTATACAGCGAACCCATTACGGGCGAGGGCTCTGCAACGCTGCGCCTAGACAAGACGCCTTCTTCGACAAACGGTGCGCAGATGGTTTTCGCGGTCATCGTGAATACCGATTACCAGTACACCGGCAATACGGGAATTCGCAAGCTGCATTACGATTATAAGTTGAAACTGGAAACGGGCGTAAGTGGCGCAGGGGCTGCAAACGTCAAGTACTACAACGACTTCAAGCTGGATTACAAGTGGCCTGAAATTGGCGAAGTCCCGGTTGCGTCCAGTAGTTCTGTGGCATCGAGCAGCTCTGTCGCTCCCGCAAGTTCCAGCAGCGTGGTGCCGCCTTCTTCGAGTAGCGAAACGTCGACGGCAATTGCTTTTGAACCGTTGAACGTGCCTTCGCATATCAATGTCAAATTTAAACGTGGAATTGTAACGGTTGACTACGTTTTACCGCAGCGTGAAAATGTGATGGTTAGCTTGTTTACGGGATTTGGTGCTTTAATTGCCCAAGAAATGGTTGGCGTGCAGAATGCCGGTGCGCATACGCATTCTTTTGACCTGAGCCAATTGCCTACGGCAACCTATATTGTAAAAGTCACAACGGGCAGTTACCGCGAAGCTAAATCGATAAACATTTTCCGATAAATCGATGATACCAAACAAAGGCGCCCCGGCGAATGCCGGGGCGCCTTTTATGAATTCTAGAATTGATGCCCTGTCAAATCAAATTGTTTGCCGTTCTTTTCAATGTAAAGCTGATTGCCTTTTTTAAGAATGCGTATTGTAGGAGCATTGTCGTATTTAATTGTGGTTATATGTCGGATGGTTGTCGTTGTGTCTTTTGATGAGTCGCCTGCCGCGTACAAGGGTGCGAGTGCTTCTGCCCACAGGTGATGCATTGCCTGTCCGCCACCATTTGCATTCGGGTGGACTCCATCACTCCCGATGAGTTCAGGATGTTCCTTGAAATACCCATAGAAATCGGGACCCTGCGGCAAATCGTTGTCTTTGACAAGTTTGTCTACGGCTTCCAAATAGGCCGGGTTGATTTGCCAGCCCGCCTTGGCTGAATCCGTTGCGATAATGCGGGCGATTACCGGCGTGATTCCATGAGCTTTTGCGGAATCGATAATCGTCTGCATGTTGTTCACGTAATTGTTCAAATTCCAATCGCCTCCGCCCCAAGCGTCATTCGTGCCCATTTCGATCGCCCAGAATTTTACGTTGCCCGCGTATTCCAGGTATTCGCTCAAATGTTCCACGACTTCGGTGCTGTTGATGCACCCGATACCTCCGCGCAACATGGCTGGCGTGTATTCGGGAAAGTGCGCGTGAATGAGTTGTGCCGTAGTCGAATCGGTATCCTGCTGCTTGATTCCCATTTGGCTAATGCTTGTGCCCATAAAGAACCAGGTGTCGGTGCCGCCCTTACTCATGTCAAAGGCTTCGATTTCGAGAATCTGCCCGACCTCCCCTTCGCTTACAAACTTGAACCACGATTTGCCTGCGAAGTCGATTGTCACGCCGCGGGCCATCACAGGGTTGTTTTCGATGGTGGCGGCTACCTCCCAGTCGCCATCGGTGCCGTCTGTGGAATTCGCCGAGGTCAAAATCTTGAAATTCGAAAGGGCTACGCCTGTATGCCCGCAGCCGCTTGTAAAATCAGTAGCCCAAGCGCAATCGCCGAAGGATTCCCAGTTGATCAGCAACTTAGAAGGTCCCGCTTCTACATTCAAGGCGATTTCCTTGGCGTTGCTGTTTTTCCAGTTGGTCAAGTAGCCATCGGTCAGGTAATCCGTTGTGGTAGATCCTGTATGCGCAGGAAGTCCGCCCGAAACCAATTTATTCGGGGTAATGGCATTTGCCATGGTGCACCCGAATGTGGCAATGACTGCAATAGTTGAAAAATTTTTTCCCATAAATACACCAAACGTCAAACAACTGTTTTAAAAGTATATTTTTTTTGCCTGATTACATCAAAATTAGCATCGGTTCAGAAAAATCTGTTGAAAACGATTCATCACTTCTTTATTTAGACTGAATCTTATGTTCTGCCATATAGAGGGCGAGATAGTCGATGACGCCGGATACTGCTCCTTTTACGGGAATGTAGCGTATGCTGTTGTCATCACTGATGATGATGGCCACCCCTGCAATGTAATTGATCCAATGGTAATCCTCGTAATATTTGAGGGCGACTTTTTTTTGCGAACCAAAAACGGTAAGCGGCATCACGAAGATGTCATGCGATACCATGATGCTTACGCGCTTCCATTTTGGTAAATTTTTTAGGATGACCGACTGTATGAATTCCTGTGCGCGGGGTTCCATTTCGTAAAATGTTTCTGGGTATCCGCCTTCGTATGCCCAGCGAGCCATAAGCTCTATTGAACTGCCTTTTAGGCCGAGCGCTGTCGCTTGCTTTGCGAGTGAATCGGCTGAAATTTTAAGGAACCAGTTTCCGGTAATGTCGTAATTCGTGATGAGTTTTGGAGGGTTGGTTTCTTCGCGTCCTTTTGAAATGTTGTTCGCGGTTTCGTTCGTGCGGACAAACCCTGAGGTAATGTATGAGAACTCCTCGTCGCTTTTAAGAGTTGCTCCCAGGCCTTGCGCCATTTTGATTCCGTTCGCGGTGAGTTCCGTTTCTAACGCTACATCGTCTTCACGTTCGGAATGGCGGATGATGAATACCGCTTTTTCGTCGGATGCGAGACTTCTATACACGTCGGCCACCGTTGCAAAGCCGTCCTTGTCCAGGACTATTTCTGGAGTGATCTCGGCAATTGCAGACGAAGAAGAAAGCCCAATCGAAGAAGATAGATCGACTTGCGGTTCCGTTGATGAAGACGAAGCATGCGGAAGAGGACTGCTAGAAGAGAAAACCGGAATGGCCGAAGACGACATGGCCGAGGACGACCATTCCGGGGAATCTTGTTCGGACGACGATGCGGGTTTCCAGGAGTGATTTAAGGATTCGTCGGACGAACTTGATTCAATATCGGGATTAGACGACGTATCGTTACAGGCAGTGAATGCTGCGATACATGCTATGGCAAAGACGAAAATAGGCGTGCGCATTACGAGCCCCACTGATAATCACCAGCTTCGTAAACGGGGCTTTCTCCGTTGAAGCCGCGCGGACGCTTGATTTTATCGTCGAAAAGAGTTTTGTTGAATATGCGGAAATCACCTCGTTCGTAGCTTTGGAATGAAATATGGCAGAAAATGGGCCCTGCGGGCATATATTCGCTGTAGCTCATGGTGCGTTCGCCTGCAGTATAGAGATAGTTAAAGTATTTTCCGTTCAGTACGATATGGAGGCCGATGTTGCCTACGGTGAACCAGCGACCCTTTGCGAGAATATTTTCATGGTGTGTGTCGTCGTAGTCCATTACCACGAATTCTGCATCGCCATTCTTGTCGAGGTGAAAACGGTACTTGTGGTTGCCGCCGCAGCAACGGCCGTCAAAGAACCAAGTGTATCCGCTGGCGGCGGCGATACGCGGGTCGCGTACGCTGGTGTCAGGGTGGGCGAGTTGTTCGTCGGTTACGAGGCGCTCTGGTTCTACGGCGGCAATCAATTGTTCCAGGGTTTTCGGATTGTTGACTGTCGGAAGGCTGATTTTGTTCTTCGCTTCACTCAAGGCGCGACGGTACAGTCGGTAGGGGATGCCGTCGTCACTAATCATGGTGAGTTCATCTTGACTGAAAACGTAGTAGGCGTACGTTTTAGTGCCGTTTTTTGTGACCACATTGAAACTGCGGTTGTTGAGCGTGTACCATTGGCCTGAAACGTTCGGGAATCCGGATACGGCAGCAATTCCATCTTCGCCGATGATAACGGTGTAGTCGTCACTGATCCAAGCTTCGTCGGTTGCGGTAATCAGGCGGCAGTCGCGGTTTTTGTCTCCGACACAAACCGCGTCGCTCGGGTTTGCCGCTTCGCAGGCGCTAATCATTCCCGGCGGAAGTTCGGTAGAAGCCCCTAACCGGAATCCCATATCGGCAGCACCGTCACGGCTACGGATGGCCCGGCGGCTTACCCGAGCGAATTCGGCTGGCTCGCCGTAACTGCCGCCACGTCGCGTCTTGTTGCCTGCACCGGTGAGCTGAACGGGGTTAATCTTGTCTTCTGCGGTATAGCCTACGAGCCAATCGTACACCCATTCCCAAGAATTACCGCTCATGTCGTAGAGCCCGAGTTTGTTCGGCTTTTTGGTTGCGACGTCATGCGCTTTGCCTCCGCTGTTTTCGGAGTACCAAGCGACATCATCAACAACGTTGCCTCCTGAGAATTTGAAGCTGTCGGCAATCCCATCCTTGCCTCCGCGAGCTGCAAATTCCCATTCGGCGTCGGTGAGCAGGCGGTATTGGCGGCCTGTCAATTGACCTAATTTACAAGCGAAATTGTTCGCGTCAAACCAGCTTACACCAATTTTGGGTGCGTTCCCTGATTCCCATGCGTTTTTCTTTCCGCCCATCACGGCGTTCCATTGGCTGATCGTCACTTCGGTTTTGGCGGCGAAATAATCGCTGACGGTCACCTTGTGCGCAGGAGTCTCGTAAATTTTGTCTTGATCGGCGCAGTTGTCGCATCCGCGTGTGTACGAACCTCCCGGAACATGAACCATGTCAAAAAAGACTCCGTTCACGGTATCGGTAAAATTTGCTGGAGCAATATATGAAAATCCGATTCCGCTTGATGAACCTGGAGGGACAACAAGTTCACCTGACGAGGAGGAGTTGATAAGCTCACCGTCTGATGAACTTGACGCAAGAATTCCGCTCGACGAATAGGTGTCGACAGTGCTATTTGCAACTCCGGAGCTGTTTTTTTGAAGCGAATCCGCTTTTGCCCATTCCGGAACAGCAGTTGCCGCGGAATCGCCTTCAACGGAAGGAGTTATTCCGCTTTCAGACGATTCCGAGCAACCCCCAAACATTCCGGCGATAAAAGCAATCGCCATAACACCCGAGGAAAGTTTGTACATACGTACCTCCATCGAGTAAAAAATCACAACCCAGCTTTAATATACTTTCGAATTAAAGGAATTTGTTGCATATTTTTTGTCGGGCGTGGACAAATATGTCAACACCTTTGTCCTATTTCTTTATGTATAAAGTAGATGCTGTGCGTCCTTGGATCTTTTGACGCACGATGTAGCGACCTTGCGGGAGTCCTTGCGTTGAAAGTCCGACATAATGGCCGTTTATGTCAAAAACGCCGACAGTTGTTGCAGAACCGTAAAATTTCGACACTTTGGCAATACGCGTCGTAGAGGTGTCCTGCTTGGGTTTGTACTTGTCCCAGCCGGGCATGTCTTCAAGCGAAAGGATTCGTTCATCGTCCATGTTGCTCTTCCACACGGCGTCTTTCGTCTGGCTGGGCCAGGTTCCGCTCCAGGTGCTGTACCATGGCATCCACCAGCTCCATACGGCTTCGTCGGTGTGCATGTTGTTCACGTCGGGAATGGGGCCGTTTTCGCTGAGTGCGATAATCTTCGTGGCATTAGATGCGTTCTTGAACTTGTCAAAGGCGCTCGCGTTGCTGGAATGGTCGTTTGCGCTGTTGTAGATGTCGATAGAAAGCACGTCGTAGTATTCGCTGCCCGGATCCCAGGTGGTAACGGTAGAACCTTCGGGGTTGAACACCCAGATCATGTTCTTCACGCCCTTGACCTTTACCATGCGGTCAAATACCAGGCGGTAGAGGGCTGCGAACTGGTCGCCCGAATTGATGCTCCACCAGAACCACTTGCCGCCCGCTTCGTGCAGGGGGCGGAAAATGCCTGCGACACCATCTTTCTGCAGTTCGAGGAAGTAGTCGGCGATGTGGTCGATGTCGGCGACGATTCCCTTGTAGGCGGCACTTTCGGTGTTCCATTCGGTAGTGCCGGGCTTGAATCCGGTAGAGAAGTCAAAATCCGTGTATTCGCCGCCGTTGGCCGCACTCTGGATATAGAAGGCGTCCTTTTTGTCGAGCGGGTCTTTCCAGTGCCAGGTGAATGCAGGGATACCGCCCGCCTTCCACAGGTTCTTCGCGATGGAAATAGCCTTGTCGGTGTATTCCATGTTCCAGCTGCTGGAGGCGTTCGGGCCCGATGCGAACAGGAAGTCGAGTCCGACGAGCACCGGGTACTTGCCCGTGCGCGTGTAAATGTACTTTACATCGTCGTGGGTCTTGAAATCGGCGCCCAGCGTGTAGCCGCTCATGTCGCCGGTCATGATGCCACTAATCGTCTTCTTGCCGAAGTTCTCGCGCAAGAAACTGTAGAGCTTTACCGCACTCTCGGTCGCTTCCGGGGTGACCGGCTTTGCGGAGAGCTTGAAGGGTACGGATTCGTAGGCGGAAATGTCGATGTAGTCTACGTCAATCCAACCCCAGTATTTCTCGATGGAGATGGAGTTTGCTCCCGCCTTGAGCGTGACTGCGGTCGAAAGGTCTGCCCATCCGGTCGTTGCGGCAAAGTCAATCGTGCCTGCGGTTGCGCCGTTCACCTTGAGGTAATTGGCCTTGAAATCGCCTGCCTTGTAGCGGATGGTGAGCGTGTATTTGCCTGCCGCTTCGACAGTGACGCCCGTGAATGTAATGTTACCTTCTTGAAGGCTTGCATAGCCTGTGCCCGAGACTTCGCTGCTGTTGACAATTTTTGCCTCGGTTGAGACGGTTGCCGATTCAGCTTCGTACTTGGTTGCAAATGCGCTTGTTGCGAGGGATGCCGCGAGAATGACGACTGTTTTTCTTTTAAACATTGAAACTCCTTAATACACCATTGTGCTTTAAATCTATGTCCGTGAATACTTTTTAAGGAGTCTTTTTTCGGCTATGTGTGGACAAAAATGTCAACATGTCTATAAAAAATCAGAAAAAATCGACTAAAAAAATTGAATATTTAGATTATAAAAACTATATTATTGGGATTGGTCAACCATGTTCGCAAGAAACAAAATCAACCTATACGATTACACCGACTATCGTAAATTCCTGCAGGATTTCTACGAGCTCGAAAAGTCGCTTGATCCGTCCTTTAGCTATCGGGTCTTTGCTACGGCTGTAGACATTGACGCGAGTCTCTTGGTGAAAATTCTGCAGGGAAAACGTCACGTCTCCTCGAAAGGCATTGAACCGTTTGTTGAATTGTTCCGTTTCAAGGAGGCGAAGGCGGAATACTTCCGTGAAATGGTTGCCTATGGTAAGGCAAAGACCGACGAAGATGTTCGCAAACATTTTGAAATACTCCAGAAAATGCGCCCCGCTGCCTGCCGCGAATTAGATGAGGCCCGCTACCGTTATTTTCAACAGTGGTATTACCCGATGATTCGCTCGGCGCTCGATGTATTTGATTATCGAGGCCCGCAAAATGCCGCCGCACTCGCCGAGACATGCATTCCGAAACTTACCGCTTCGCAGGTCGAGAAAGCGGTCGAGGCCTTGCTGCAGCTGGGTCTTGCCCGCCAACGCAAGGATGGCCGCGTGGAACCCACCGAGGCGCACATCCGTACGCAGGAACACTGGCTGAGTGCCACCATTAGTGACTACCAGGGATGTATCGCCGAACTGGCCCGCGATTCGATTGCCAACACCCCAAAGGAAAAGCGTGATATCAGCACGCTTACCATGGCGCTTGACTCGAGCCAAATCCAAAAAATCCGCGATATCCTTGCCGAAACGCGAAAATCCATCGTAAATGTGGTCAATGCGATGCCTTCGCAAATTTGCGACAGCGTTTATCAATTAAATTTCCAGTTGTTCCCGATGATGAAAAAGGAAGAACGATGAAAATGTTCCAGGTGTTTAGGATTCGTTTATTGTCTTGTATCGCATTCGGCTTCGTGCTGACTGCGTTTTTGGGCTGTTCTGATAGCGGGTCTAAAACTGCCGGAGCCACGAGCGAGACGACGAACGGGATTGCGATCGTGGCACTTGATGGAGTTCACAAGCCGATTCCGCAAGCGCGCGTCACCTTGTTCAAACGTCCTGGAACCGTTTCAGTAGAAACCCCGTCCGAAGTCCTGGATGTGACGCAGTTCCTTCCGTCCTATGTCACTGCGCTGGAAACCGCTACTGCGAATGATTCCGGTAAGGTGCAGTTTGAAACTCTGCCAGATCAGTGCCAGGATGCAAGGTGCTATGTCGAGGGGATTGCCGGCGAAGACTCCTCGCTCATGGTTTGGACGAAACTCGATGCGGTTGATTCCACAGCCGATGAAATTGAGCTCTTGCCGTCAGTATCGCTTACGGTGCGTACCGGGACAGACGTCTCTGATTCCACGGTTCTGGGCAGTTCCGTGATGCTTGATGCGACGCCCTATTGGGCCAAAAATGATGGAAGCGAGTTCGTATTCTCGCATGTTCCGGCGGGTCTATATACCGTTGTCGCGAATAGTCGGCCCGTTGGTGAAATTTCGCTTGACGCGGGCACTTCTGTTGACACGCTCCTGTGGTTCCAGGATTTGTCTCACGAATACGTTTTCGAGGATTTTGACGACGGCGACAGCCTGAACAATTTGGCGAAAACATACCCGAATTATGGTTGGTACTACCTACCGCACAAGGGAGCGTCCTTTGAAAGCCCCGACAGCGTGGGTGGTTTTGCAGGGGCGCTCGTAGATGACGGTGCTCGCGGGAAGTATCTCTCGTTAAAGTTTACCATCCAGGATACGGGCTATGTCATGCTCGGAACGCGTCTTGGCCTTGATACCGGTTATTACGACTTGAGTGCGCTCACAGCCGTCCGGCTGAAAGTTCGCGGTGACTGCATGTTCGCCGTTGCGCTTGAACATTACCGCCAAATCGAGAATAATAACTATAACAAGGCGCTGTGGTTTACGAAGGCGGGCGATGAATGGACCGAACTGGTCTTACACCCAGGCGAAGAAACCGTGGACAGTAAAAATTACCAAGTCTCGTGGGACGAAATTTCAAACGAAATCGGTATATTCAGCATCTTCATCTATAACGGTTCTTTCCTAGAAATAGATGAAATTGTATTTGAAGGGGTTGCTTCGATTGAAAAATAGGCGGTTTTGGCCGTAGTCCACGGACAACCCTAAATTCCAGAACCCCTACCGAGCACTCCAATAGGAGTGTATTTTTTTTAGCGTAAAACGAGTTTTTACAATCGTTGTCATCAACCAAACACATATTAATGTGCTTGGCAGATAACGTTTTGAAAATAAAGGTGTCGTAATTAGATTACAAACGGTGTAATAGCTCAAAAAAGAGGAAAAAATGGGAGTAAAAAAGGATGTTGGGTTGGCTTTAGCGGGCGTTGTCTCGCTTTTTGGAATTTCTACAGCTGCAATTCCTGCTACGGAAGTGGTGGCGCTACCGACGGATGCCGCCTATGGTGGCGGCGACAAGGTCAGTTCGCAGCTGATTGCCGCGACTTATAACGCAGGAGAGGGTCCGGGAATCTGGATTGTGGCCGATGGCGGCTACAGGCTCTACCACAATGGTGCGCTCCTTGCCGAAGACAATCAGGCGGGTCGCGTGCGCTTTGTTCCGATGACCTTCCTCCCCGGCGAAAACGCGATTTCTGTCGTAGGTGTGAACGGTCAGGGTGCCCCCGGCGTCATGGTGCAAATCGATGACCTCGATAAATCTTACTATTCCGGCAGCGGCTGGAAATCGAAACCCGTGGTAAGCAACAACTCCTGGAAAAACAAGGGCCGCGACCTTAGCCAGTGGGGTGGTGCTACGACCCTGAACTATGCGAGCAACAAGCTCCCGAGCGGGGCGGCCCTTACCGGCTTTGCCGCGAATACGCAGGCCAAGTGGATTTGGACTTCCGCTGAAACGGATCCGACTGCCGTGCTTCTTTTCACGTTCAATGTGAAGGCCGAAGGCTTTGGCGTATCCACAACAGGTGGCGACGCAGGCAAAGTCGTCATAGCAAGTGATTCCGCAAGCATTCGCAAGCACTTGCAGAGTGACGATGCGGTAACGATCCTTGTGCCCGAAGGCACTTACGACTTTAGGCAATTCCGCAACGCAGTTACCGAAGCCCAAAGTAAAGGCCGCACCTGGTGCAAGACCACCTGCGCCGAGAAAAATCGTGTCACAGGCAAGACTAACACGTTCTACCGCATCACATTCAAGGCAAACAGTTGCAGCGACCTTACCGAAGCTGGCGTACAGATTGTGAAAGAAAGCGAAAATCTGCAGGCGTGGAGCAACTGGATTACCACAAAACCCAACAAGAGCCTTGTGGGCATGGGTCGTGGTGCCAACCTCCGCGGAGCATCCATCGCCGTGCGCAGTAACGAAGGTTCTGGAAACCACATCTACCGCAATCTCGCCATTTACGATGTGAACCCGCACTTGATCGAAGGCGGTGATGGCCTTGAAACGGTTGGGACCGCGTCGAAGCATGTGAAAAAGTTCTGGGCCGACCACATCAGCTACAAGTGGATTAGCGACGGCATGGACATGGAATTCCTCGACGAAGGCACTATCAGTTATCTCGACTTTGATGGAGCTAACGATTTCAACTGCTGGGGAACCGACCCTTACATGGCGCTTGTCGAAGACGCCCACTTGACTTATGCAAACAACTACTGGCACAATACCTACGGCCGCGTGCCGAAGGTCACTGGCGAAAGCAACGGTTCGCAGGTGCATTTGTACAATCAGTACGTCGATTACAACCGATTCTTTGTGGCGGGTGCTAACGGACATAGCGCAAGCGCCAAGGCATACGTGCGCTACGAAAACAGCTACATCGATAACGGCAACGGCTACCTCGCCGAATGGGACGACTACGGCTACGTATACTTCAGCGGAGTTACGCTCGGGAATGGAACCAAACAACAGCATCGCTACAACGGTGACGTTGCTAATGGCGTTCCGCAGGCTGAAACGTTCAACCCGAGTTACAGCTTTGAAAAGCGAACGGTCGCAAATCTTCCGAAAGAAATTCCTGCCCTTTCTGGCGTGGGTGGCCGCTACGGCAAAATGCCGGAATATAACCAGGGTTTTGGTCAGAGCAACAAGGCAGCTACAGTTTCTCTCTCTGCTCCTGCGACGGGGGCGAAATTTGACGCGGGTGCGACTGTTACCTTGAAGGCCGACGCCAAGGACAGCGACGGTTCAGTCAAGAAGGTGGATTTTTATGTCGGAACAACTTTAGTCGGCTCTGTGACTGCCGCCCCCTACCAGGTGAATGCGAGCGGGCTTGAACCGGGCGTGTATTCCGCGGTTGCAGTCGTGACGGACAATTCGGGCCTTTCGCAGATGTCGTCGTTCGTGACCTTCACGGTCGAAGGGGCGGTTGTGCCGAAATCGTCTTCGTCCGAAGTCGCAGAATCTTCGTCTAGCGCAGAACCTGAATCTAGCTCTTCTGAAGTTGCAGAATCCAGCAGCACGACGACTGCGATTGCTCAGCGCATGAATCCCGGTACCGAAGCAGAAACGGGCTTCTACCGCATCTTTGACTTGCAGGGGCGCCCGCTGTTCGAAGGCGTGCAAAAGCCTGCAAAAATGCCTGCGGCTCACGTGATTGTGGTGGAATATTCAAAAAGCGGCACCGTCAAGCGCCGATATATACAATAACGAACAACGAAAAGAAGTGGTAATTATTGCTTCTTGACGTTGTCCAGGATTCTTTGCGCTTGCTTTGCGAGAATGTCGGTTGAATTCATTTCGATTACTTTCTGCAAGCGCTTGATTCCGTCTTCCTGCTCGATCTTGTTGGTGACGCAGGTTTCGCCTAAAATATAAAGAGCGCGCCTTGCGAAGTTTCGGTCTTTCTCCAGCATAAGGCCTTTCTTCAGGAACATGATGGCTGCTTCGGGGGCGTTTTTCGCCTTCGCGATTTCGCCCCATTCGAGCCACTGGTTGCTGGAAATTTCAATGTAGAGCTTGTTCATGCTGTCGGCCAGGGAACGTACCGCTACCTTGTCGATGGGGTGTTCCTGCAGGAGCTGTATCATGGCCTGAGAAAGCAGGCGTAAAGCCTGGTCTGAGCGGCCGCCCTTGGCATTTTCAATTCCTGATTCAATCATGGCGCGGGTTTTTGCCTTCATTTCGGCCATGGGGTTCCGGTTGGCTACGCGCTGGGCTCTTTCCAAAAAAGCTTCTTGCTTCAGCTCGCGACGGGTCTTGCGGCGTGTTTCAATTTTCAAGCCGGCGAAGGCACCCACGCCAAAGGCGACGGGTGAAAGTACCGTGACCGCTCCGAAAATGTTGGGGTTTACGAACCAGTTTATGACCATGTCGAGCAGAAGTCCCGTAAAGCATACAGCTGAAAGAACCTGCGAAGTCAGTTCCTTGCGTGGGGCGAATGCGGTTGCGCCCAGCAAGAATGCGAGGGTGAGGCTCATGCCCATGTAGCGTTCGCCACTGTAATGGTCAAAGAAGCTGGTGCTTGTAAGGAGACTTACCAAGATTCCTCCCGCAAGTGTCCAGCCTACAATGCAACCCCACAGAATAAACCATTGCCAACGGCGTTCCAGCTTAATGACGGTAAAGACGAATAGAACTGCAAAAAGAATATAGCTCCACACGCTGGGGAATAGAATCCAGCTGGTAAGGAGCCTATCGTATTGTTCCTTTTTCGGGATAAAGGCCATGTTGTAGCGCGCGAATTTATCGGTATAGTTGTCAATCCATACGGCAAGTTCGTTTCTAAAGTCGGATTCACTCGGGTAGCGGTTGTTCTTTTCAATAAAGGCTTCCTTGCCGCCATTGATTTCCCACCATTCGCGGAAGTCCTTTTTCATGATTTCGACGCGGTCTTCGACAATGTACGAGGGTTTCAGGGCAAAAGCCCTATTGCGGAATTGTTCGAATTCTTCCTGCTTGATTTGTTCCGTTGGTTCAAGGCCGACTCTTCTGAAATTATTGGCTCCTTCTTCTTCCCACCATTTGTCGAAGGATTTGACAATTCCTTTTTCGTAACGGCTTTGCTTGATTTGCGGCATGATTCCGGTAGTGCCGTTAAAAATACCGATACCTATAATCGCCAAAACCACCAAGTAATGGATTGGCTTAATTTTTTTTAAAAGAGCAGTAATATTCGAGATAGAGGACTTATTCATATCCTGAATATATACTCGCGAATGTTAAAATGAAAATTTTATTTTTCTTAAAAACGATTGTATTCGCGCAACTGGTTCCACAAGAAATCCGTATTCACGTCGCGGTACCCCTGGGCGTTCACGCGTTCGCGCAACTTGTGTGCGATATCAAACAGGTTCGGGCAATTTTGCATGCGTTCAAAACTGTCGAAAATCGTAAGATTATCAATCCATTGCGTGAGTTCGGGGAATCGAGGGTCGCTAAAGCGGTTTTCTCGCCCGGTCTTCAGGTATTCCAGGTAACGGTCGGTAATGCGGTAACCGTCTTCGATAAAAATATCCATGGCATGGGGGAACAGCTTTTCGCCGGTCAGGTACTCGTGTACGATAATTCCGAAGCTGAAGTAGTCCACCGATGCAGAAAGGTTTTCGCCCATAATCGCCTGTTCGGGGGCGCTGTAGCAGGGCGTCATCTGGCCGCCGTATTCGGTGATGGTTTCGCGGAGTTTTGCCTGGGCGTAGCCGAAGTCGCAGATAAGAATCTTGTGGTTGTTCTTGTGTTGCGGGTTTTGGCACAGCAGAAGGTTCTTTGGCTTGAGATCCTTGTGGACTACCTGGTAGTAGTGCAACTGGCTAATAGTGTTTGCAAGGTAGGCGAGCTGGGCCACGCGGTGCATCACCTCGTCGTCGTTCAGGTCTTTCTTGAAAAGCCTGTCCAGGGAGCAACCCTTGATAAATTCCATTTTCAGGTAGGGGTGTCTGCCGGCAATGCCGCCACCCATGCTCTGTACCACGCCTTCGATATTGGTGGCGTGAATCAAGTTGTTGATGCGGATTTCGTCTTGGAAGGCGCTCAACAGCATGTTCAGACGGTGAAGCCTGTTTTTGCCGGGGGAAGCCCAGAACTTGCAAATCTTGACGACGATTTCGGTTTCCGTGTAACGGCTGGGGTCAGTCGGGTGTTCTAGCCAAAATTGGGCGCGATAGAGATTGTTTGTGCCTTCGAGAGTCAAAGGCTCGACTAACTGAATGCGTTGGACGGCTCCGTTGTGCAGGTATTCCGGATTCTGGTCAAACCACCTCTGGTATTCTTCCATGGTGTAGTTCGGTCGCAGGGCCATATTCCTGGACACGCGGTCAAGAGTCTCTGCCAAGATGTTTCTGAGCATGACCCAAATTTAGCTTTTCCTAAAAACAAAACAAGGTGCCGCCGAGCGACACCTTGCTATAAAAGTTGTTTGAAATTAATCCATTGTCTTTTCGAGTGCCGTTGTAATGACTTTGTAAGCATCTTCTACGGTATCGCAGAAATGGAACAGCTTGAGGTCTTCCTTGTCAATCATGCCTGTTTCGGCGATGTAGTTCCAATTGATGACCTTGTTCCAGTACTTGCTGCCGTAAATCACGACGGGCATCTTGTCGCCATATTTTTTTGTCTGGATCAGAGTCAAGATTTCGAACATTTCGTCGAGGGTTCCGAAGCCACCCGGGAATACCACGAGGGCTCTGGCCATCTTCATGAACCAGTATTTACGGATAAAGAAGTAGCGGAACTGCAGGTTCAGATCGTCGTCGATGTAAGGGTTCGGATGCTGTTCGAAGGGGAGCTTGATATTGAGGCCGGCCGAAGAGGTGCCTACATCGTTTGCGCCACGGTTGCCCGCTTCCATAATGCCCGGACCACCACCGGTCATCACTGCAAATCCATAATCGTGCTGCTTGTTTGCCCAGCGACCGAGTTTCGCACCCAGTTCGCGTGCGGCGTCGTAGTATTCGGCGACGGCTTCCAGTCGTTTGAGTCGGGCAAGTTCGGCTTTGTTCTTGCAGCTCTTTTGACGCTTCTTGAGTTCGGCCATGGGAAGCGTGCGTGCGGAACCGAAGAACACGATGGTGTTCTTGATGCCTTCTTGTGCAAAGATCTGGTACGGACCCATGAATTCGGAAAGAATTCTAATCGGGCGCCCGACATCGCTGTCGATAAATTCCAAATTGTGGTAAATCATTTTGCCGGGGGTCAGTTTAATTGCTTTTTTCTTTACCATGGTAAACTCCTTAGTTAGGTACGCCCAACTGCTATTTATATCCCTAAAATACACTTAAAAAGGCAAAAAGCAACAAAAAAACGCTTTTTTTCTGCTTGCAAACAAAAAAATCTTTATATTTATGGTATGCTAGTAAAAATTTGGACTGACAGCTTTATCATCACGGGTGAAATCGATACACTCCGCGACGAACGTCTCACGGACTATATCCGCGAAAACAAGGACTTTATTGCCGTGACGCAGGTGCGTGTGAGCGACAAAAGCGAAAAGGACTTGTTCCGTACTCACTTCCTTAACGTGAGCACCCGTCATATCGAGATTATTCTCCCCGCTGAATAGTTTTAGAGACCGAATCGGCTAAAATCAACATCGGGTGGAGTTCTTTTAGAACTCCATTGAAATTTTCTTGATCAGGTAGCGGCGGGAACTTTCATCGAGTTTTTTCGGGTCGAATTCCACTCCCATCAGGGCGGCGTAAATGTTGAACGGGCTCACGGTCGTGCCCATGTTGTTGCACTTGACCTTGGTGATGATGGCGTCGCCTGCAATCTGGATTCCGAGGAGATGCTCGTTCAGGTTGATTTCCTGGCCGCGGTGGTTGAGTACCACGGGGAGCGTCTTGCTCTCGAACTTTTCCATGATGCCTTCAGGAATCGCGTCGGGCGTGAACGAGTAGATCATCGCTGTCGGCATGTGCTTCGAAAGCTTCTCGTGGAGCGGCTCGATGTTCACGATTTCCATGCCGCGCGGGAACGGCCTCGAAAGTTCGGCCATGATCTTCGGCAAATTTTCCTTGGAAATGTCTAGCGGTTGCAGAAGGTCAACGCTGATGACTTCACAATAAGTTTCAAGACCGAGCGGGAGCGCGCCCATGTTCGAAATACGCGGCTTCGGGCTGAAGCCTTCGCTGAACTTGATGGGAATGCCTGCGCAAAGGAACGTGCGCTCGAAGAACGAAAGCATGTTCTGGTGCGGCAGGAATCGGCTGAGGCCCGTCTTCTTGAAGGTAATCTTGTAGCTGTGGCAGCTCTTTTGCGTGGGGCGGCGTTCAGCGACAAGTTTCTTGATTTCTTCGGGTGTGCGGCTCGGAGCCTTGTGACGTACCGGGTCATTTGCGAGTTTGATTTCGGCACCGAATCCGGGGATGCCGCACTTCTGGCAATCGCCCCATTTGCAGTTGGGCACGGGTGCGGAGTCTTCTTTGAAGGCCTTTTCCCATTCGCCGCGAAGGTACTGTTTGCTGGTTCCCGCATGAATGAAGTCCCACGGAAATACTTCGTCCTTATCGCGCATGCGGTACACCCAGCTGGTGTCGTAGCCGCATTCTTCCCAGACCTGCTGCCATTTTTCGAAATCGAAACGGTAAGAGTCGCTTTCGAAGATGATGCCTTTCTTGTAGGCGGCGTAAATTACGGGGCCGAGCCTGCGGTCGCCGCGGCTGTAAATCGCTTCCAAGAAACTTGTTTCCCAACCGGCCCAGTTGACCTTCACGTTCGGGTGCTTGAAGAATCTTTCGCGCACGTAGCGGATGTGCTTGAGGGCGGTTTCCTTGTCCATGAACGGAGCCCATTGCAGTCCGGTGAAGGACTTCGGAATAAGGATTCCCATACTTACGGCAATCTGGCATCCGCGCAGGTACTTGCGACCGATTTTCACAAGGTTTTCGATCAGGTTGCAGAACGCTTCCATGTCCTGCTCGTTTTCCGTCGGGAAACCGATCATTGTGTACAACTTAATTTTGTTGAATCCGCTACTGAAGGCGTGCTCGGCGGCGTTGTACATGTCCTGGTCGCTGATGGTCTTGTTGATCATCTTGCGGATACGTTCGGAGCCCGTTTCGGGTGCGAAGGTGGCGCTGCGGCCGCCCTTGAGGGCGGAAATTTTCTGGGCGAGCGTTTCGCCGAAGGCGTTCACGCGGATACTCGGGAGGCTCACGTCCACGGTGTCGAAGAACGGGTCGTCAATGATGGAATCGGTGAGTCCTTCTACGGGTTTGTAGTCGGCGGTGGAGAGCGAAAGAAGCCCCAGTTCGCGTTCGCCGGTGGCCTTGATACCTGCCTTGGCGATGTCCAATACATCGTCGGGGTCGAGTTCGCGGCAAGGTCTGTACCAAATGCCGGCCTGGCAGAAACGGCACCCCTGAGCGCAACCGCGCATGACTTCGACACTGAAGCGGTTATGCACGAGCTGCATATTGGCAATCAGGTTCTTGATGGGGTAGTTCTTCGGGTCCATGACCGGAATGAATTGTCTACGTACGCCGTTGGTATTCTGGTAGCTGCCCTTGGCGGGTTCAGCCGGAACGATGTCGCCAAATTCGTTGATGACGGTGGGGCGCAAGCTTGGTACGTACACGCCGTCGATTTTAGACAAATTCTCTAGAATCTGGGCGCGGGGAAGCTTGGCTTTGCGGCCTTCGCCCACGCAACGAAGGAACTTGACAATCATGTCTTCGCCATCGCCGATCATGAAGGCGTCAAAGAAGTCTACGACCGGCTCGGGGTTTGCCATGGCGGGGCCGCCTGCCACTAAAATAGGGTCCTCTTTTCGGCGGTCTTTCTGCCATACGGGGATGCGTGCGATGTCAAGTACATAGGGCACGTTGGTAAAGTTCAGCTCCGTCTGGAGCGTCATGCCGACCACCTCGAAATCACGCACCGGCGTGTAGCTTGCGTAGCTGTACAGCGGAATGTCGTACTTCTGCATCTCGGCAGCCATGTCGTCCCACGGTGCAAAAGAGACTTCGCACAGCAAGTCCGGCTCGCGGTTAATCACATGGTACAGAATGCGGATTCCGTTGTTGCTCATGCCGATTTCGTACTTGTCGGGGAACACGAACGCCATGTTGCAGATCATCTGGCTGTGGTCTTTCACGACACTGTTTGCTTCGCCGCCCATATAGCGGGCTGGACTTTCTACGGCGGGGAGGGCAAGAGCAATCTTTTCGAGGATGGTCATGTTTACAAATTTAGCTAAATGCAACTAATAACTTTTGACTATACCAGCTCTGTTATTCATGTTTTTTTGCGGTTATTTATGAGTCACGTTTCTATAAATTCACATTTTAACTACATTTAATTGCATGAGCATGCTAACATATTTCTTTTGGTTGGTTACGTTTGTCGCGGGAGTCGTCGTCGCATTCTTTGTGCCCGAAACGACGGTCCCCGTTGGTGGCAAGTTCGTCTTTGTAGGGGCGTGGGGTGCAGTCCTTGGCCTGGTCCTCTACAATGTGTGCAAGCGAAAGCTTGATATTGCCGAAGAAGACTTCAACGAGGCTCTTTATTCGATCAAGGATTCGAAGCTGTCTATGACTTCGGGTCTTACATTGACGGAACCGGACCCCCTTGCCGCTCCGCCTGAACCCGAAGACATGGTTCTTCCGACCGGGGCCATTACTTCAAAAGACGCTCTCGCCAAGAAAGTTGACGAAATCTGCGTCAAGTTCCCGTTGGATGCTTGGAAAAAGTATGCTCGCTGCCTTTTGAAAGATCGTCCCGTCCCCGAGGTGATCAAGGCCTTGGAACAGTTGCTCCCGCAGCTTTTCCCCAATGCCTCTGGAATCCTGTACATGTATGCCGGTACCCAAACGGATCTGCACAAGGTGCTTTCCTTTGGTGAAACGGTCATCAGCGACGATGTGATTCGCCCTGTGGAATGCGCCAGCTTCGATGCCGGAGACATTGTTATTACGGACTATTCTAATCCGAGCGTCAATGGAGGTTGCACCCACTTGCATCTCCATCCTCATGGAATTTCTTTCTGCGCTCCCATTGAAGGAATCGAAGAACACTTCGGTATTTTCTCGTTGCAGACCGATGTCTTGCCTGACAATGAATCCATGGATGACTGGCATGCCAAGGTGAGTGCTGTTGCGACGACCTTTGGCCTCTATATTGCAAACCAGAATCTGGGTGCCCGTTATAGGCAGCATAGTATCCGTGATAGCCTCACGGGTCTTTTCAATCGCCGCTATATGGAAGAATCCTTGGTTCGCGAGGTCTCCGCTGCAACCCGTCACCGCTCGCCAATCGGCCTGATTATGATTTATCCGGATGCAGCAAACCAGATTCAGGAACAGCGTGGTCGCCATGCGGTGGAACAGCTCCTGTGGGAACTGGGACAGCGTTTGCCGGGTTATGTCCGCAACGAAGACATTCCGTGCCGTTACGAGGGCGAGGTATTCTGTGTGATTTTGCCGGGTGCTGATCTCAAGATTACCCGTGACCGTGCCGAACGCATTCGCCACGAAATCTCCCAGCTCAAGATTGCCTATGGCGAAACCGTGCTTGAAACGACCCTCAGTATGGGCGTTGCCGTGATGCCTGCCCATGCAGGCGATGCCCGCGGCCTTTTGCAGGCTGCCGGTGAATCCATGCAGATGGCTATCCAGTCTGGAGCAAACCGTGTGATTCTTGCCGAAGCGTTAGGAAAAAAGCGCTAAGGCCGACGGACTTGACTAATTTTTGTTAATTTGTCTGCAAGGTTTTGAAACCTTGCAGAATTTTTTTGATGAAAAAAACTCAGCTAACTTGCGTTAGCTGAGCTTTTTGGGGGTTAGGAGGAGAACAAAGAGTTCTTGAGTTCAAAGATAGAAAAAGAATGTGTGAAAAAGGGGTTGTTTGCTAATCTTTCTTGAAAAGCGTTGAGAATTTTTCAACATTCTCAATGTGACGTATTGGGCATATTTTGATTTTTTTACTATTTTTAGGCTATGAAAAAATTTTTAGCTCCCATTGTGTTGCTCGTCCTGGCTTCTGCTTTGGCTGTTTATTTATTGATGGATTTCTCCGGTTCCCGGGGATCCTTTAATGCAGAAGCTTACCTGACGGCTCGCTCTAAAATTGATTCTCTGGAACATGCGCTTTGGAATGCAAAAGCGAACCCTGACCTTCAGGTGAGTATTCGCCTGCAGCTGGATTCTGCTTGGGAAGAATTGTCATCGATGCGTGCCGCTCCTGTGGTGGATGCTTCGGAAGGTGCTCCCGTTGAATCCGGTTCGCACTCCGCAGACATCGTCAAGTGGATTGTGGGCGGTGTATTGGCCATCGGCGTCTGTGTTGTTATTTTGATTCTGGTTCTCAGGAAGCGTCAGGAAATTATTACCCGCCGTATGGAAGCCATCAAGGCAGAACGCTTCAAGGAACCTAAGGCAATCTTGGACGATGCGACAATTCCGCCGCGTCCTCGCCGCGAAAAGCGTTCCATTATTGCAGATGCCGAAGAATATGCAGCGCAAAAGCGCGAAACCATGGCTCAACAGGCCGCTGCAAAAGAATCGAAGCCCGAAGAAGCCCCGAAGGTGGAATTCGAAGACGAAAATGGAATTCCCGAAAACAAGATTTTGACGAGCGCTTCCGACAGTAAGCCTACGCTCCGGCCCACTGCCAAGGAACGTATTACGTCTGCCATGCAGAATCTTTCTGACGTGTTGCGCGCCCCTCGAGGCCTTTCTCGTGAACGTACCATGAAACTGCGTGCCCAGAGCCGCAACCTTACGGGTGATCCGAGCCTCAAGCAGAGTCCTCTTGAAGTTACCCGATTCGATCGCGAATCCAATGAAAAGATGAAGATCCTCCAGATGTCCCGTCGTGGTTTCCCGGCCTCGGCTATTGCCTCTAGTCTGAAAATTTCTCAGGAAAAGGTAGAAGCGGTCATCAAGGAAGCTATGGGCTAATGCGTTATCGTTTCCGCTGCGAATACCTGGGGTCGGCTTTTTATGGCTGGCAAGCCCAGAATGAGGGCGGAAAGACCAAGTTCGTCACGGTTCAGTCTGCTCTCGAAGATGCTTTTGCGATAGCACTGCGTGTGCCGGTGCGTATTACCGGTTCCGGTCGTACCGATACGGGTGTGCATGCCCGTGGGCAGTGCGTGCATTTTGATTATGATGGCGAGATAGACTGCGCAAAGCTGGTTCGCTCCATTAACGGGCTTACTCAAAGGCTCATCCGCATTCGCGACTTGGAGCCTTGTGCAGCCGATTTCCATTCCCGCTACGACGCCCTGTGTAGGTATTACCAGTATACCATCTATACGCGTCCGGTTGCCTTGTTGAGGGACTTCGGCTGGGAGTGCGGTTCCTTGAATCTCGATTTGGATGCTATGGCTAAAGAGGCGGAGTCCTTCTTGGGCCACCATGATTTTATCGATTTCTGTATTCCCCGTAATGATGGCAAGCCGACGGATTGCATCTTGACGGAGTTCCGTTTGGAACGGCTAAACGACTGGAGCTGCATGTTCCATATCAAGGGAAACCGCTTCTTGCACCGTCAGGTGCGTGCCATGGTGGGGACCTTGTTTGACGTGGGCCGTGGAAAACTTCCTCTTGGAACCGTACAAACTATTTTCGACAAAAAATTTAAGGGCGAACGCACATGGGCGCCGCCCCAGGGATTAGTCCTAGAAAACGTCGAATATAAGGATTATTAACCCTTAATCGTTTCGATCATGTCGCGTACGGCACGGTCGATACCAATCATGACAGCCTTGCTGACGATGCTGTGACCGACGATGATTTCGTCAATGCCTTCAATGGCGGCGATGGCGGCTACGTTGCGGTAGTTCAGTCCGCGTCCGGCCTTTACCTTAAGTCCATACTTTCGTGCAAGAACGGTCATGTCTTCGAGGGCGGAAATTTCGCGTTCCACTTCTTCTGCGCTTCCCAGAGTGCAGCTGGTGGCGTACTTGCCCGTGTTGAATTCCACGAAGTCCGCGCCAATTTTCTTGGCTGCCTTGACCTGTTCGGTTTCAGCGTCAATGAATACACCTACCGAAATATCGTTGTTCTTGAGGGTCATCACCGGCTTGATAAGGTCGCCCGCCTTGGCGGCGACGTTCAGCCCGTCTTCGGTAGAAAGTTCCGTGTGGGTTTCGGGAACGAGCGTCACGGTGTCCGGCTGGTTGTTGATGGCAACCTGCACCATCTCCTGTGTCGGGCTGATTTCCAAGTTCATCTTGGTGGTGACTGTTCTGCGCAACAGCTGTACGTCACGGTCTTGGATATGTTGCTTGTCTTCGCGCAAGTGCATTGTGATGCTTGCGGCGCCTGCGAGTTCTGCAATCACTGCAGCAGCAATGGGATCCGGTTCGCAAATTTTACGAGCTTCGCGGATAGTGGCGATATGATCAACGTTAAATCCAAGTTTTACGGTCATACAGGACTCCTTATCATTTCTTCATAAAGGTAGATAAATTTATAAGCGTGGTACCTTGGCTCTTGACTTTTGTTGGTAAATCGCTCAATTTATCGACTGTGCTTACGGTCAAGGGGAGAATCATGACGGCAAGCCCGTTGCGTTTTGCTTCCCTGATTTTTGCCTTGGTGTAGTCATCGAGGGAGCTGTTTTCCGGGTTGTACGCGATAGCGTCCTTGCAGGTCATGCCGAGTTCTTTACAAATTTGCGGCACAATGGAACGCTTATTGGCCGAAATATCCATAAACCAAAGGGCTCGGTCTTTGGCGGGCTTTAAAATGGCTTGTAAAAGTTGACGGTGTTCTACGGCTTGTTCGCCATAGCGCGAAACGATACCCCGGGCTTCAGGGAATTTAGAGCTTGCGTCACCAATGACCGCTTCGATTTGTTCTTCGGTGTGGTGAATGCGCAGGGGCCTCAATTTGTTGTGGGCCTTGTTCAGTTTAGTAGATTCAAGGGTGAGCCAAAGGGTAATGTTCCTGTTGTATATTTTGTCTAAAAAGCGGTATTCTTCGTCGCTCAAACCGAAGGGCGGAATCAGTAAATCATAGGGATATTCCAGTTTTTTGAGCGCGGCCACCAATTCGGGGGTCAATTGGGTAACTTGGAATGCGACTGCCAGTAGCGAGGCTCCCAGTTTGAATTCGTTACGGGAAACCTGTATTTCGATGTTTAACGAATCTCCGTTGTCCTTGAGAATGTCGACTCTAGCAGCTTGAAAGACCTCGTTGTTGTTGTAGAGTTCTTCCATGTAGAGCATTTTTCCACCCGCCTTTTTTACAAAGCGCTGCATTTGCAGAAGATAGGTGATGACGGTTTCGCCGCCGCCCATTGTCCATATGTGGCGTTTTTTGCGCTTGGAATAGCTGACTTCCAGTGGATCCAGGGCCCGCTGCATTCTTTCTTCGAAGGTCAATGTATCTTGAAACGAGGCTTCAATGGCAGTCGTGTCTGCCGTCGTTTGTTTGAAGCCTTTGATGCCGTTGAATAATGGCAGTTCCGAAAGTCTCGGAAGCAGGTAGACGAATCCCCCGATTAAAACTGTGAGAACGATGATTATGGCGACAATGTGCTTCATTTTTCCCATGGTAGGAGCTAATATAACTAAATTGGCGGTATGCCTATTCTATTTGCCTTGGCCGGAGCGACCGGAATTGGAAAATCGGAGCTGTCTCTGCAGCTTGCGGAACGCTACGATGCCGAAATTATCGGAGTGGATTCTCGTCAGGTATATCGGGGCTTTTGTATCGGTACTGCTCAACCCGATTCGGCTAGTCTTGCAAGAATCAAACATCACTTGGTGGATTTTCTGGATCCGATGCAGTCTTTTTCGGCTGGCGCCTTTTGCGCTGCAGTCAAGCGCCTGCTCGCTGACAATCCGCAGAAGAACTACATCTTAGTCGGAGGCACGGGGCTTTATTTGCAAAGCCTGATGCTTGGGTTGCCGAAGATTCCGGCAGTGCCCGAAGGTATTCGTCGGGAACTAGAAGAGTTGGCTGAAACTGAAGGTGCGAATAGTTTGTACAAAATGGCGATGGAAATGGACCCTGAGCTTGTACAAGGTGTCGAACCGAATAATGTACAACGATTGATTCGTATTGTTGAAGTGTTCAAGGCAACGGGCCGCAAGCTCTCGGAATACCAGAAAGAACGTGAGGGTGGAATTGGCGAATTGCCTGTATTCTGGTTGCAACGGGACCGTGATACTTTGTACAAAAGGATCAATGAGCGTGTAGACCAGATGATAAAGGACGGCTGGCTTGAAGAAGCCCGGGAGCTTGCAAAGACCGTTCCCCTTTCTGCCCCTGCTTGGCAGAGCCTGGGCTATCGCGAGCTTTTACAGGCGGAAAATGCCTCTGAAATGGCAAAAGTTGTCGAAGAAGTCAAGAAAAAGACCCGTAACTATGCTAAAAGACAGCTTACATGGTTCCGAGGCCAGATGATTTGTACTTCTATTGACATGGAAAATGCCCCTTTAAAGGCTATTTTGAACATTTTTGAGAAAAAATAAACCGACGCCTTCAAAAAAGTTGTGAATAGTTTGTGAATTCTCGGGGAACTCCTTGCGAAAGAGTCGTTGCATTCCCGTTTTTTGCGAAAATAAGAAAAAAATGCGAATTTTTCTGCAAAAACACCCTTGCAAATGTTCCTGAAAATTCTATAATTGGCGTCGTTCCTGAGAGGGACGGCCGAAAACGAAACGCTAAACGCGAAGAACCAAGTAAGCCGCGATCAAGGGACAGCAACCCGAGAGGTTGCTGAGTAGATTGAAGGAATCGGAGATGTGCTTAGTGACGGGTCCAAGAGATTTCTTGGA
>Ga0310695_10004490_pt1 | contig 25659 bp, 27 predicted proteins | sample RumenRJG_04DNA_FD_203882 | JGI IMG/M metagenome (GOLD analysis project Ga0310695, IMG submission 203882) | Bovine rumen microbial communities from Lethbridge, Alberta, Canada - RJG_04 (v2) (version 2) | ecosystem: Host-associated > Mammals > Digestive system > Stomach > Rumen | place: Canada...
TCCGGCCAGCCCGTCCTTGTGATATGATTCAGTTTGTTTTTCCCAGAGCGCTGACCAGCTGTTTTAAGAGGCCTGCGGTCTCGGGATTCTGCAGAAGCTTTGCCAGGGTCTCCATATCTGCCGAAGCGGTTTCCTTTTTTGTTTTGGCTTCAGCCTCCGGATCCTTTCCCTTTCCGGTATAGAAGGCATCTTCGAAAAGCTGCGCGTTCATCCTGCGGTCATCGTCCAGGATATGCGAATACACATCCGTGACCATTGCCGTCTGGGAATGACCGGAATCACCCTGGACTGCCTTGATGTCACCGCCGTTCAGCTTCAGCTTGTAGGTGATGCTGGAATGACGCAGGCTGTGGAACACCACTTCCGGAAGGTCATGCTCCTTAATCAGTTTCCGGAAGTCCGCCTGGATGGAGGAATGCTCCACCGGGAAACCCGTGGCCCCGCAGATCACCAGGTTATAATCCTGATATTCACTTCCGAGCGCATCCTTCTCATAATCCTGTTTTTTCTTCCAGGCAATCAGCATCTCCGCCACTGTCCTCGGAAGAAAGATCTTGCGGCTGCTGCCGTCCGTTTTCGGCGCTTTCAGCACCATGACGGTTGTAGTCCTGGAGTTCTTTGCCGGGAAGGTGAAGAATACATCCTTACTTTCCAGCGTTTTCAGCGATTCCTTGGTGACCCGCTGCATCTCTTTGTTGATCGTGATGCTGGCGTAACCGGTATTGATCGCCTCCTCAGAGATATCGACACAGTCCCAGGTAAGTCCCAACAGCTCTCCCAGCCGGAGCGAACAGGCGAATGCCAGATTAATGCAAAGCTTCAGGCGCTCATTCCCGCAGACCTCCGTGGCATGAAACAGAGTCTCCGCTGTCCAGATCTCCCTTTCCTGTTTTTTGTGCTTCGGAACGGTGGCATGAAGCGCCGGGTTCTTTTCGATCAGCTCCCATTTTACTGCCTGACCGAAGCAGTTCCGGAGGAGCTTATGTACATCACGGATCGTGCTGGTCCCGACAAACTCATTTTTGGCCTTTCTGGTAACCGGATTGTTCACAGGCTTTGTCTTCAGCAGCTGCTGGTAGTATTTCTCCAGGACTCTGGGCGTAATATCCTTCAGCTTCATGCTTCCGATAAACGGCGAGATATAGTTGTTGATGATACCGACATTGCTGCTGTATGTAGACAGAGCCCAGGTGTTCTTGCCGTAAAGCGCGACATACTCTTTCAGCAGGTCATCGAGCGTACTGCACTGCGGAATCACGAAAGTGCCGATGGATTCCTTGTACTCGATTTCCTTCTGCCGGGCCCTGGCTTCAGCCTGTGTTTTATAAGTTTCCCATTTCTGTTTGCGTCTGCCCTGCGCGTCCGTGTACATATAGACGACGCAGAAGCGGTCACGGCGCTTCACGATCGATGCCATTTTCTTCCTCCTCATTGACTGTTCCTAAAAATGATTCAAATTCTTCCCGGGGGATCCGTATCGTTTTCCGGGACAGACGCAGAACGGAAAACCTTCCCTTATTGATCCAGCGGTAAATGCGTGCCGTGGTGGTTTTAGCCATCAGGGCAGCTTCATCGACTGTCAGATAATCCGGATTCGCGCTGAAGCGCACTTCCTTTTTCCCGGCCGGCGTCGTCACTTTCTTTTTTGTCAGTGAGTCCGCGTAACTGCGGAATTTCCGGGGAATCCCTTCCGGCTGGTCCTCCGGCTTCATGTATTCCGTCTGGCTGTTATACCATCGGTCAAAACTTTCCTTCGTGATCCGTTTCCGATCGGCTACGATGACCACCTCCAGAAGCTCCTTTCCGGGACTGCTTCGAAGGATTTGATATACGATGTTCCGGGGAACATCCAGAAGTTTTGCCATATCAGGCATACTCATGGTGCTTTCTTCAATCTCCGCATCCCTTCGGCGATCTTCGGCATTCCGGAACCGTGACTGACCGGAATACCATTCATCAAAAGCCTCTTTTGGGAACCTCTGCCAGTAATCCACGAGAACCGGCCTGATTCCGGCATCCTTCATCACCTGATAAGCGTACTGCTCACTGATCTGGAGCATTTCCGCGATATCCCTTGCAGAATAGGATTCCTGGTTCAGCCGTTTTCCGGGCGGCTCTCCGTTTACTTTATGGTATTTCACCTGCCCCGCGTACCAGTTTTCGAAGCTTTCAATCACAACGCGCATCTTCCCGTTCAAAAGAATCGTTTCGAAATACTCCTTGTGAACCAGCCAGTAGGACTCCACCTTTTTCAGTCCGAGCAGATTTCCCATTTCCCGGATCGACATTGTCGTTTTGGGGCGTATTGTCATGATGCTTACCTCCCTTATGTAATATTGCCAGGCTTTTCAGCCTGGCAACAGAGTAGCGGATTCCCGCTGTGATTTTTAGGATGCCGGTTCGGTAAATGTCTGGGAATGACATCCTTGACAGGCCTTAAAAGGATCAACAGCCCTGTTTATCCAGCCACTCATCGAAACTCTTCCGGGAAATCCTGTACCCGGCTCTGCTGAGTTTGATATACCTGAACTCGTTTTTCTTCAGCAGGTCATATATTGCCCGCCTGCCGCACTCCAGAATGATCATCAGGTCATCCACCGTATAGCAGCGCTTTTCCGGAATCTCCGGTACCGCGCCCTCCGGGAAATCATATTCCATGCTTGCTTCCATCATTGTCTGCTCCTCCTTAAATCTATGGTCACGGTGCCTCAACACATTCCGGGATCTCCATTCCAAGGCTTTCACGTATCGCGTCCTCGACCTGGATCATCTGTTCCCGGGTCATCTTTCCGAGATATTTCTCGATCCGGCACTTATCGATCGTTTTGATCTGCTCCAGCGACACCATCGACGGAACCGGAAGCCCTCTCACCTTTTCAAAACAGCAGTGCGTCGGAAGGTTCAGCTTCTTCAGCTGCGTGGTGATCGGCGCAATAATCAGTGTCGGGCAGTAATAGTTGCCGTCGTTATTCTGCAGGACCACCACCGGCCGGGTCCCTCCCTGTTCCGATCCCTTGAAGGGATTCAGGTTGGCGAGGTAGATGTCCCCGCGCCGGTAGATCCAGTCCCTGCTGTGTACGGGATCCCTCCGCTCCTTATTGTCCTGACATGTCTCTGTCATCCGGCATCTACCCCCTTAAAACTTCATCGGCAGCGCTGTCTTTACGCTGGAGCCGTTGTACATTGCCCACACCTGGTAAAGGTATTTCTTATGGCCCGGCATGTTGACGCCCATCGCCCGGCCTTCGCGGAAAATATGGATGGGGTCATAGGCCTTAAAGCGCCGGATCAGCCGCTTCCTGTCATACTCACCCGCATAGAGGTCAACGAACCGGCACATGGCGGAGATCGTCTCTGCCCTCAGGGAATCCGAAGCCCCGTCCCAGGCTTCCAGGAGGATATTCAGTGCTTCCTTATATTTCTCCGGGCCGATCCTCCTGAATTCTTCGAAGGCTGTTGCCACGCACCCGATCCGTTTTGTTCCAAGCTGCTGGCTGTAATCCAGGCGGATACCTGTGCTCTCAGTCGCTTTCAGGAAGCTGCAGGCCATCGGATCACCTGCGTAAATCAGCGCCCTGATCTTGATCCCGGCCGAAAGATCCGCGGAATATCCGTTCTGTTCCGCGAAAAGGGTCGCCTCTTCGCTTTCCGTCAGCCCCAGATAAACCTTGCAGCGGATCGCCAGGGGCTTCCCGCCGTTCCTCTCGATTCTTGCCGCGACGGTGTGCTGGCCGTCAAACACGTAATAGTTGCCGTTCCTCAGACTGACCTTCGGCTCATTGGCGATGCGCTCGTCAAAATGCTTTGCGATATCCCGTACACGCTGCACATTCAGCGGTCTCTGATATGCCTGCCGCGGGATCATCAGCTCGTTGCTTCTCAAATACATTTCCTTATAATCTCTGTCAGTCAGATTCATCTCGTACTCCTCCTTTGTACTTCTGCAGGTACCGGATACCCTCCTGTACCAGTCCCTTTATTTTCTTCTGGCAGTCCTTTGCCATTGCTTCCTTCCTGTAATCCCGGATGCAGGTCTCCCACCGGAACACCATGCTTTCCAGGGCGTTTTCCAGTTCCAGGATAATGAACTCCGTATCAATGCCGGATCCCTCCCGCGCCGTGCTACTGTCCATCTCTTTGGAAATAGCCAGGATAGATGCGGTGCTGGGTTTAAATTCAGCTGTTTCCGGCTCATCATCATCGCTGTCCTGTCCGTCCTGGTCGAAATCCCAAGACGTTTTCGTCGATGCCCGTTTTGAAGAACGCGGGGCTTTCAGCTGTTCTGTCAGTTCTTTCCGCTCTTCTGATGGAGCGCGGGCCACCGCAGCCACATCTTTATCTGGCGGATGAATATCGCATGATAAGAGCATCTGTTTGATGCCGGGAACTGCTTCCTCTGCGGCGTCAACACCATTGGAATATGTTTCAAAACGAATCACAGTATTTTTGCTAATGCCATTTTCCTTTGCGATCCGTTCACAGGTTTTTTCGTTTTCTATCAAGTTCCCATTTTGGGAACTTGATTTTACATCTTCACTCTTCCTGTCTCCTCCGTGTCTGGCTTTTTCCGCTTCATACTGCTTTCCGATCAGGTACTTCCTCTGCGCCGGCGTCAGGTTTCTCCGACCCAGCTGGTTTTTGCAGATCCAGGCGATTGCCTCATAGCGGTCCTCAAATTCCTTCTGGTGCACCTGGAAAGGAATCTCCGGATGCTCCTGCAGGATGCGGTAGCGGTTGTGCCCGTCTACAATCACATCGTTCCATACGATCAGCGGGTTAATGACGACCCTGTCCTTTAGGATGTTTGCTTCCAGTTGCTCGAATTCCTCTTTTGTGAGCGGCGGGATCTTTTCCGCAAACTCCTGATCTATCTTCAGTTCCATGTATGTTTTCTCCTCCTTTTCACGGCAGTTTTTTATTCTGCCGAATATCTATGTAAAGCGGGCTGAAACGGCGGGAAGCCGCACAGTCCGCATTGTTTCTTTGTATATGATCTTTCCGTATTTGCCCTCGACACCCCCGGAAACCGCAGCGTACTGAACCATGCAGAATATCCGCATTGCTCATTTGCCGCGTGGGAAGTCATCAGGTCTCCGGCAGCTTACCGGATCCATGGAGTGTTGTTCTCCTCTGGTTCTTCCGTGAAGCCTCATGGCCATACGCCGGATGCTGTCCTGCGCTTACAGGCCGGCTTAAGTTCCTGTCCATTGTTATACAGACTTTCATGGAGCTCCCCGCTGCTGTAGCTCTTCTTCACGGATTCTTTCCTGATGAATGTGTTTTCGGTTTTCATTGTGCGTTCCGGTTTCCCGGCTGTAACGACGTTCCGTCGTTACGAGTATCAGTTTAGAGGAAAAATGGACGTTTCTACAGGTACAGGCAGTACCCCTGAAGACATGAAAAGTACCCTGGCAGGGCACCTTAGAAAAAACAACAAAAAAAGCCTGAGATCGATTATGTGACGATCTCAGGCCTGAAGAACTTCTGTTCCTTTTCCCCGGTCATAAATTAAATTACAGGCATTTTTCACCATGCGTTCATCGTCCAGAGCAGCATCAATCCGCCTGCTTAAAAAAGAAGTATGATAATGTTGCATTTTTGCAATTTTTCCGAGCTGTAAAACGATTCTATTCCCCAAAATTTAAATTAATTTGATTTTGGGGAATAGAAAGGATACAATAAAGGTACAATAAGCCTGGGAAGGGATACTGTGAAGCTTATAGAACGCCCTGCTTATATGGAAGAGATGCGGGATCTTCTGCAAACACCGGATATCAAGGTGATCACCGGTGTACACCGGTCGGGCAAATCCAAGCTGTTAGATGCCCTGGCCGTCTGGTTGAAGGCCAACGATCCGAAGGCCAATATCATTCATATCAATTTCAATCTTACGGAGTATGAGAGCCTCATGGAATATCATGCTCTGGAAGCTTATGTGGAAAATCACTATCAGACCGGGAAAAACAACACCCTGATGGTGGACGAGGTGCAGATGTGCCTCTCCTTTGAGAAAGCGATCAACAGCCTGCACGCAAAAGAGAAATACGATATCTATGTAACCGGATCAAATGCTTTTCTGCAAAGCAGCGATCTGGCGACGCTGTTTGTCGGACGCACATATGAGATCCACGCATTCCCGTTCTCTTTCAAAGAATACCTTGCCTATTTCCCCTCAGACAACCTCTACGGCAGCTTGACGAAGTACATCACCGAGGGCGGCATGGCCGGTTCCTATCTTTATAAAAACCAGGAACAGAAATACCGCTATATCAACAGCGAAGTGCTGAACGCTCTAATCGTCCGGGACATTGTGAAGAAATATCGTCTGAGGAATGAGCCTCTGCTGCATGAGCTGATCGACTTTTTGATGGACAACATCGGCAATGTGACCTCTGTCCGCACCATTACAGATACGCTCTCTTCCAACAAAACAAAGGTCGATCATAAGACCGTCGGGAAATACATAGACGCCTTGTGCAAGGCCTTTGCGTTCTACCGGATCAGGAGATACGATATTCGCGGAAAGCGGTATTTGCGCTCCGAGGACAAGTATTATCTGGCGGATCAGAGCTTCCGTTTCGCCCGGCTTGGAACAAAAAATATGGACTATGGGCGTGTGCTGGAGAATATCGTGGCCATCGAACTGCTCCGCCGCGGGTATGAGGTATATGTCGGCGTTCTCTATAACAAGGAGATCGACTTCGTGGCCATGAAGCAGGGGGAAAAGCTATATATCCAGGTCGCAAACGATATCTCCGAGCCCAAGACCTTCGAACGGGAGGTCACCCCGCTTTTGAGCATCAAGGACGCTTATCCGAAGCTGCTGATTGGCCGCACGTATCAGCCGGAATATCAACATGAGGGAATACGGATCATCGACACCGCGGATTGGCTGAACGAGGTGATTCCCCAAAAATGAAAATCTTTTGATTTTGGGGAACAGAACGGAACAAAAAGAAAAAGCCGAGGCCTTGAATCTTCTGAAGGAAAGAAACAGGCCCGCGGCTTTTGTATGTGAACTTCCTGATAAATTCACTCTGCAGCCAAAAATCCCTCGGATTTTGGCTGCCTTTGTTCTTACAAGGACTTAACTAAAACTTCCCACAGGGCCTGTTGTCAAACCGGATACAGTTTGCATGCCCAAGGTGTAGATCACTGATAAAATATGTTTTCATTTCACACCCCCAAACTCCCGGGAAATGGTATCCAATAGCAGGAATTCCTGTGTCCCGATCGGCTTCCCATCCCGACAGGTGGAGAAAACGTCACAGGAGATCAGGTTCCCTTTCTTTGTAATGGACTCAACAGGAGTATGTCCGACTACCTGGAGCAGTGCCTCCGACTTATACATCTTCCCTTTGTAATACTGCGGCCGGTACCAGATGGGAGACAGATCCTGCCACATTTCTCCAAGACCGAACCCGTTGATGGTTTCTATTACTTCATCAATATCATCCTGCAGTTCTTCCGGAACATACTGCCGCACAAACTCATCTGCCAGTCCTCCGTGGCAAAAGAGTACGTTATCGATCCTGTGCAGGAAGGCAAGCTGCCGTTCATCCGGCAGTACCTCCCGCAGCACACGAAGCTTCTCGCAGACGGTCCAGGGAGCGATCTTTGAATAGCCGGTCTCCCGTTGATTCCAAATATAGCAGATGTCATGGTTGCCGTAACACCAGAGTGTATCAGGATGTTCCCTGGCAAAAGCGATTGCGGCATCAAAGGTATTGACATACAGGTCCAGATTGAACTGCTGACGCCAGTCGTCCGGGATATCCATGAGACAGACAGCCCGCTCCACTTTTCCTTCTTTCATCATTTCCGATGCCCGCTCAAACATCCACGGCTTTAAATGGACATCGGGAATCACAAGCACTTTCATTTCAATCACCATCCCATATTCCGTCAGGCCTTAACTGCGCCATAGCCCCGAATACTTTACAGCTCATTATAGCCGATAAAAACGGGGGCTGTCATTCAACTTGAAGTTCAATTTTTCCCGTGTTTACGCCATTTCCCGGCTGATGGACGCCAGTTCCGCCATCACGTGCCCGAGCCTGTCCAGAGTCTGTTTATTAAGATGGTCTCTCCCCGTCAGGAGATAATCGATGCTGACGTCAAAATAAATGCTGTAAAGAACAAGCAGTTCATATGACGCCCGCCGGCTGCCGCCTTCCAGTTTCTTCAGATGCTCCAGGCTGATATGGAGCTCGGGTGCCAGATCTTCCTGGATCATTCCCTTTTCCTTCCGAAGATTCTGGAGCCGCCTGCCGAATTCCATCTGGTCAAAATACATCTTCTGTCCTTTCCGGCCCTATGGCTTTGCGGACGCATCCGGCGGCAGATGTTTCTTAAGAGGCACCTCTGCCCGGACAAATAAAAAGGACGTGCAGGCAGAAGGTGTCCTTACGAGTTTCCGTCCATCACCACCTGCTGATTTTCAGCATGCAGTGCTGGCAGATACTTCGTTTGAACATCCGCTGCCGTACGCGTCCGGCTTAAAGATGGTTGTTTTCCTGAACCTCCTTTAGGTTAAATCATTGTCCATTCCGACAACAGGACGATTTTCATCCGGTTTTTTGTGTTTTCAATTTACCAATTAATGATATATTGTCTGATTTTATTACATAGAATGCAGATTCTTGGACGTCTGTTCTCTTACAATTACGAAAGATGATTCCGAATTGATCCCCTGTCAGAAACTGTTTTCTACAATTCAACCAGACGTTTTTCGTCCGGTTATGGACTGCGAACTTAGAATCAGGCTGCTTCTTTACGGCAAAAAAAACCTCCGTGAAGTATACTTTCACGGAAGCGGGGGCGGTCCCTGGAAAAGGGCATTTAAGAGATCTAACCCCGGACCCAGAGCATCTGTTTCCATATGACTAACCTTCTTTTCAAGTTATACATGCAGTCCGGATCAACTGAAACTTAAAGTCAGGAACAGGGCCGTAGATGGATACGATGAGAACGGATTGAAGATGGCGAACTAAATAACTGAATAGTACCAAAAGAAGACCGCCGATGCTGCTGTATTTGCATCGGCGGTCAGTTGATTTACTATCTCAGCATGACATTTCGGGCATCAATAATTCTATTACCAGAGTTTGTTGTCCGCATCTTCCAGAACGTGAAAAATATTTGTTACATATGCGTTCTGTCCTTCCAACTGATACAGCATAAAGTAATTATGCCTGCGAAAGTTGATCCTTCGAAGATTTCGTGCCTTCATGTTTGGAGATTCACAAGGTTTCAGACTTCCTGCAACAGCAGATAGCGCTGTAACTGTATCATCGTAATCATCCATCACGCTGAGAGCTGCCTGAGGATTCTGCTTTACTTTAATGAGATAGTCAATATACCTCCGAAGATCCATAACAGCGTCATCAGTTATGATTACTTTAAAGTCCGTATTCACTGCGTATTATCTCCCCTGCCTTTGATGCATCCATGTATTTTCCGTCTTTGATCTGCTGTAGTGACCGATCTATCCTGGCAAGAAGCTGCTCTTCCGTCTGGGCTCGAAAATATTCCCTTTCCAAATAGTACGGATCAGCAGAAATCTCAAAAGGAATACGCCTTTCTCTTCCAACTTTTTTTGCAAAAATCGTAAATGCTGCACTCATAGAAAGGCCCATATCCGCACAGGCCTGTTCCATGCTTTTCTTTACGTCTGCATCCAATTTGAAATTCACGTTAACTGACTGAGCCATTGATCCACCCTCCGCTTCATATAACAAAAACCTATTATGCTTTAATGCGCATTCAAATCGCTTTTGCTTTTCTGTCATTATAAGAAATAATAACGTATTTTACAAGAATTTTTCTTTATATATTTAATAAAAATTCTACTATGAAATATCCCTGGGCGGCATCTTCGGGGGTTTCACATCGTACATATCCGGTCTGTTCTTGTAATAGGTTCCCAGATCTCTTGATTTCAGACATTCTGTAAGCTTTGGTCAGTATTCACTCCGGTGATGATATGCCTGCAGGAACAAGAAATGGATCAGGAACCAAAGCTCGATACACTGGTTAGACCAGATAACATGTCTTGCCCATATCGGACTTTTTGGGAGGCTTCATACTCATGATCACACCTCCCGGCGCAGCATATTATGGAGATAGGAATCGGCACCATAGCGGCCTTCCAGGTACTGCTTGTCGTAAGCGGCAATAATGTTGTTGACAGGGTCATTGTTTTCCTTACGAAGTTCAAAGAGAGAATAGACTTACTGAGTTTATACCCTACGCCGCCAGGGTATCAAAATACAACACTTTTTCAATTCAAATACTGGTACCTTTTTACACTTTTTCAATAATATAAGGCCCGATTTTCACTTATTCAAATTGGCAGACTCTTTCGCGGCGACACCGAGGAGACTGTAATTTTCCTGACGCTCTTTTGATCACGGCTCGATGAGTTTATACCCTACGCCGCCAGGGTATCAAAATGATTCTCTTTCAGGTATGCGTTCGTCTCGTCAACTCCGCGGTCCCACATAACCTCCAGGAATCAGCAAAGCTCATATGCACCCTTTCCGATCTTTCTGGCAACCCCATCCTGTACAAAGGCGTTAAGGATCCTTTGCAGCTGCCGTGCGCTGCAATGGAGCTGGAACGCAGCTTTTTCTACGCCTTTAAGCCGTTTTCCTTCGCATTTGTAAAGCATATAGGAATACGCGCGCTCCTGAAGGGATGAGGGTGCGGCGTCCTGCATTGTGATCAGCTTGATCTTGTCGATCAATGATTCTGCAATCGCGCACAGGAAGCCGGCGTCATTCAATAATACGCTTCTGTTCATCGTGGTAGAAAAAGCCAGACAGATCAACTTCTGTGTGACCTCCGCAATAACGCCTTCGGTCCTGCTTTCACCGAAAAGCTCCATTTCCCCGAGAAACTCATCCTTCTGTGAAATGGCCAGGGCATAGCTGCTGCCATCATCCCGGATGTAATAGATCGACAAAGAACCTTCTACCACGATCTGCAGAAGGTGATTCTCTTTATCCGATGGGGGAAGCAATTCTCCCACCTCATATTCTATCAGAAACAATTCGACCGGAAGATGTTCCAGCATCTCCCGGTATTTGCTTTGCGCCAGAGCTTTTCTGATCCGGTCTTCCTGAAAAATTCTTTTCATCTTTTCTCCGGAACAGGACATATGTCCCGTTTTTTACGGTATTTTAACCTATACTGTACTTGAAATCAATCAGCACAAGGAGCAAATCATGACCACTGCCGTTTTTGAAGAGAAGAATATTCAGAAAGCCATCCTGACGCTCGGCCTTCCGGCCATGCTCGGACAGCTTGCTACTTTGATCTACAACCTGGTCGACACCTACTTTGTATCACTGACCAACAGTCCTGCGCAGATCGCGGCTGTCACTCTGAGTACGCCGATCCTGCTGATCATCATGTCTGTTTCCAGCGTATGCGGTATGGGCGGGAGCAGTGTGATCGCACGCCTGCTCGGTGAGAAGAGAACAGAAACGGCGAGGAGCAGCCTCACCTTCTGCGTCTGGGCCATGACGATCGCCGGGATCATTGTCCTTGCTGCCGGGCTGCTGTTTATTTCACCCATCTCTGACATCGCCGGGGCAGATGCGGACAATTTCAGTTATACCTGTGATTACCTGCGATGGATCTTTCTCGGCGCGCCGTTCATCATTCTCTCGAACGGGCTCGTCCACCTTTTCCGTTCTACCGGCCTGATCAAAGAAGCCACGATCAGCGTCATGCTTGGAAACGGAATCAACATCATCCTCGACTGGCTGTTCATCGTCCGGTTTGGAATGGGAACCGCCGGTGCTGCGCTGGCAACCTCCATCGGGTTCCTCTGCGCCGCAGTTTATGAGTTGTTCTGCATGCTTCGCGCCTCGAAGGATTCCGATCTGTACTCTCTTTCCCCGAAGGTCATGCGTCAGGCAAAGGCACCAGTGGGCAATATCGTCAAGATCGGCATCCCCGGCGCGCTGATCACGATCATGCTCAGCGTCTCCAATATCGTGTTAAACAACACGATCGGCAGCTATGGCTCCGATGCAGTCGCGGCATATGGTATCGCCTATAAAATCGATATGTTCCCCGTTCTCCTCCTGGTCGGTTTCAGCCAGGGTGTCGCCCCGATGATCGGATATTGCTACGGGGCAGGGCAGAACGAAAAGATGCAGAGGATCGTGAAACAGGCGATGCTGGATGGTGTGATCTTTGGAGTGTTGTTTACGGCTGCGTTCCTTTGCTGCTCAAAACCGCTCGTCTCGGTCTTCCTGCACGAAGCGGCACTGATCGATCAGTCCGCCCTGTTTCTGAGGATCCTGGGGCTGTCCGCAGGAATGCTCGGCATCATCAACATCGTCACAGCCTACTATCAGTCCCTCGGCAACGCGGCAAATTCTCTGCTGATCACCATGCTGCGGAATATCATCCTGTTTATCCCGTGTGTGATCCTTCTGAATGCGGTTGCCGGTCTGAACGGAGCGATCTCCGCGCAGCCTGTTGTAGAGACACTACTGGCGATCATCTGCCTCGTCATGTTTCTGCTGGGTAATAAGAAAGGTCAGTCTGAGGCTGTTTAAGCTTCAGACTGATCGTTTTTACGCCGCCAGGGTATCAAAATGATTCTCTTTCAGGTATGCATTCGCCTCGTCGACGCCGCGGTCCCACATAACCTCCAGGATATAGATCAACGCCCTGTTCCGCGGGTCGCGCCGGTTCAGGCGGAAGTCGAGGCTTTCCAGGAGAAGGCGGCTGATAAAATCCGGGAGCTTCCACATGAGGCAGATCTTTATTACACGGTCCACTGTAAAGAACCGTGCCGGATCCTTTAACCACTCACGGAGCCTCCTGTCGCTGGTCTGCAGTTTCTCTGCCATGGTTTCCTGCGTATCACCGTTTTTCCGCATCAGCATAACGAGCGCATCCCTGAATTCTGACGGGAAATTCTTTTCATACTCGTACTGCGCATCCGGAAGGTTCATCTGCTTTCCGTTGATGGTATCCTTAAGATAAAACTCGCACCGCGCGACATAGTCCGGATCATAATACATCCTGCCGTAAACATACCGGCCTACGTTTTTCTGGACGTACTTCCGGATAAAGCGGAGACAGCACCGGTCCGCGCGTTTCTTCGCGTCATCCGTCAGAAGGTACCGTTCCCGTTCCGTGTCCCAGCGGACATATTCCGGGAGGTTCCGGGCAATATGGCCGTCCGCATATACATACTCACCGCTCTCGATCAGCTTCCTGAAATCACCGTTCTTCCTCTCAAGCGCTGTCATTTTAGCCCTGTCGATGATGAAGGTATGGCCGCTGTCATTCCAGGTGCCCGGCGCAAAGGCAAAGGGCTCCATTTTTTCCTTCTGCGCGTAGTTCAGCGCCCCCTTTGCGCCGACATGCCCCAGCTGTACCATCCGCATCCGGATACGGAATTCCGGGAGGCGGAGCTGCTGCCTTATCGCCATTCCCGCGGCCTCGTACATCTCCCCCGCATGCTGGAAATCTTTTACCTTCCCGCACTCTTCCAGGATCATCCGCCTCATGTGCGCCGCCGGCATCATGAGCCCCATTGCCCCGCGGTCCGCCTGGTTTTCCATGAAATATACCGGGTCCTTAAAATCGCTGTCCCGGCTGACGGTTTCCCGCCTGTATGGCACTTCCCGGGAATCGTTGCTCTTTAATTCCTGCAGCCGGTAAAAGAGATAATGCTCAAGGAAATGGTAACACTCGTGGAAAATATTGAACGCCGAGTATTCCCGCCGGACGCGGTTCGAGTTCACCACGATCGTGTTCGCCGGGATGACGACCGGTTCGCCTGAAGCCGCTTTGACGTGCTTTTTCTTTCCGGCAGCATCATTTTCATACCGGTCTTCTCCTAAAAAGAGGCAGTCCTCTTTGAAAAAGACAATACTGTCCACATCCCGGTGTTCGTAAACAGGGTGATAGATCACGTTCAGCCCTATTTCCCGCGCCAGGGTTTCCGCGACCCTCTTCGCGGGGTCAGCCAGCGCTTCTTCGCAGTACTTTCTCCAGATCCCTTCCGAGATCTCATCTACCCGCCTGCCGGTAACATAGGGGACAAGGTATTTACTCAGGCGGTCATATTCCTCCGCGGGCCTGGACACCCGGTCTGTCAGCTCCTCAATAGTAACAGTATATGTATCGGGGCGGCTGAAATCACACCAGCAGACCAGGTACCCCTTCCAGTACTTTACCTCATGTGGCGCCCTGAGCTTCAGTTCCACACTGACGTCGGCATAAAAATCTTCCCTGTCGATCCTCCAGTAATCAACATGCGTGAAGGTAACCACATCCCGGTTGATGATCCGGTCTAGTATCCTTTCCCCGGTAAGGCCGGCAATTGTCCCGTCCCTTAAGCATTTGTTCAGGTAAGAATACATGGCGAGACGGTACCTTGCAAAAAGGACCTTCGTCATGGAGACCAGGTCCGGGACCAGGATTTCCCGCTTCCCCTGCCTGTCCGTGACATCTGACGGTGCCTGGTCACTTTCCGCGTCTGCAGGCTCCTGCCCATCAAAAAGGATCCCTGTCGTATCAAACAATGTTTCTTTTACTTCGCTCATCAATCAATCCTCCGGATGATAAGACTGTACGCTGTTCTCTGCACATCTTCTCACTCTAACGGATAAGGGAAAGAAAACCGTTGATGAGTATTCCTGCCGGCCGTTCCGAAGCAGCCGGACACCTGCTGCCGGCAGGATGATAAATACTGACGCCGTCTCCGGATTACGGGTGCACCCCCCGGCGCCCTCTTTAAAAGCGGTTACCACATGCCGCTCTTTCAGAGGATTTCTGCTGTTTAAACGTATTTATCCGGCGGAGTATCTGCCTGCATTCCCTTCAGTCCCCCCTTTTCCCCTGACATATGATGTATTATTATGATAGAACGCACGTTCGACTATCGCAAGAGGGAATTTTTTAAGATTTATGTCCGGTGAAAGTTCCGGTGAAAGTACGTCCGTATGATCGGCACTTTTCTGCCATAGTTTTGCAGAAAGCCTGAAATTCCGCGGAAATACGCCATTTTTGCTGTCCTGTTTTTTGGACATGATATCTGTTACCATTAAGCTGTCCCGGAAAGGGGTTGTGATAAATCCCCGGGAACCTGCGCTTTGTTTACATAATGCGTACAATACGCAAGTTTGGAATTTTTTCTTTCGCTCTTCTATTGACAACGTTCATACCGTGCTCTATTATTTGATTATAAGTTGCGCTTTTTACGAACTTGATTATAGGCTCAGCTGAACTTCAAGTCAATACGAAAGTTGCGTCGATTACGAATGGAACACCCGGCTTCCGGTTCTGTTCCTGGTCACTGTTCACCGGACAGTATGGTACCAGGATCCCGCAGCTTTCTTAAGAAGAGAAAGGAAAACAGGATGAACTTCGGTGAAAAGATCAGAAACGCGCGTCTCTTAAAAGGCTGTTCCCAGCGTGAACTGGCGGAATTAACCGGCATCTCGCTCCGCACCATCCAGAACTACGAACTGGGCGTAAGGCTGCCGAAGAGCAGGGATACCTATACCAAACTGGCTGCTGCCCTTGGCGTGGATGAGAATGTCCTTCTGGATGAGAATGCCTCGTTTGTGCTCCGTGCGAACGAACAGTACGGGAATAAAGCCGCGCAGCAGGCCTGGAACCTGGTCGCGGATGTGAAAGCAATCTGGGCCGGCGGCGAGATGGAGGATGAGGACATGGACGCCATCATGCAGGCCCTGCAGGAAGCTTACTGGGACGCGAAAAAGAATAACCGTAAATACGTCAATAAGCGGTACCGGAAGGAAGACTCCTCCGGTGAATGAGGAGTGCCCTTCCGGCACAGGGGGTGACCGGAAATGAATAACAGGCTTTTCACTGTCCCAAAAGATCTGATCCTGAAATACGGGACCAATGACCCTTTTGTAATTGCCGGGAACATGAAAAATGTGGAAGTAAGGTTTTTTGATGCCCAAAAGCAGAAGGGCTTCTGCACCAATATCCTGAATAATTACTTTATCTTCATTAACCGGAACTTAAGCCGCCAGATGCAGCGCATGGTCTGCGGCCATGAACTGGGGCACATTCTGTTCCACCGGGACCGGCTGAAGCCGGACAAAAGCGGCAGGATGCAGAAGCTGGCGGAATGGGAGCTCTTTGATATCAAGGACCGCACCGAATATGAGGCAAACCTCTTCCTGGCGAATCTCCTGATCGATACTGAAGAATTAAAGGAAATAATCTGCGCGGGATATGACATCGTCCGGATCGCTTCCGTCCTGGAAGTGAATGTGAACCTCGTGGCTCTTAAAACCGCGGAAACAAAATTCGACGGGGTGGATGTCCCCTTCATTCCAAAGAAGGACTTCCTCGGAAGCATTGCGGACCGGGCAGATTCCATCGGATGACAGGATGCAGCCGCGGGCAAAGGCCTTGAGGCAGAAAGGAGAAGCAAAATGAGTGAATTCATGAAGTGCCTTATCCAGGGCAGGAAAAGAAAGCATCTGACCCAGAGGGATGCCGCGGAAATGGCAGGGATCAGTAAAGAAAACCTCATCCGGCTTGAGAGCGGGTCCTTTGTGGATCTGAATGAAAACGAACTCCGCCGCATCGCTTCCGTTGTCGGCGCGGACGGGGACATGATGATCTCCCTGTTCCGGACGGAATTCCGGCCGGAGCTGCGGGCTGCGGAGAAAAGACCCGGACCGGCCTCATCCTCTCCCGCCCCCGCCCCGCTTTCCAAAGAACTGGCAGATATCGAAAAGATCCTTATGACGATGCCTGCGGAATCAAAGGAGAACCTGATCACCATGTTCCATCTCCTGGTCCAGGCACAGATGCTTGCCCAGGCGCACGCGTTCAGGTTTAAAACCGCGTAGGTATGCCACAAGTATGCCGCACTTACTATACTGTAACGTTTTATTTTTTTTTCGCTTTGTCAAAGAACATATGTTCCTTAAGCTCTCAAAAATACAGGTGCCAAATGAAAGGATATATCACAGCATCTGGTTACATGGGATATGTGGACGGCCGCTATATCCTCTTCTCTTCTGAAAACGACTATTTTGAATACATGGAAGAAGAATCCGAAGCGGCCTGATCCTCTGACGGCATATTTTTTCTCAGTACCATGCATAAATCTCACACGGGGAGGAATATAAATGCTCGCATACAAGCCCAAATCCGATCTGCTGCCGGTCATGCCCGGAATGCGGGTCTACAGTGTAGATTCGGAAGAATATGTCATTACAGACGAGGAACTCTACATAGAGGGGGTTGTTGTTACAAACGATTCGCTGAAGATTGTGCTCTGCGGTGACATCCACGATCTTGGGGACGGATACTTTCTTTCCAGGAAGGATGCCCTGGACTGGATAGAAAAGAACCGGAAACCCACAGTATGGGAAATAATACAGAAGGCTGCCGGCGCCGCCGTCTGGCATAAAGGAACCCCGCCGGCATCGGGAAATTACCTTGTCAGGTTTTCCGACGGCTCGATCCGCAACATCCGCTCCGAAGTACTGTCGGATGACGAGTGCTTTCTCTACTATTACGGCGGCAGTATGGTCCGATACATTAAACCGCTTGAATGGGCGCCTTTATCAAAAGAATTTTCCGAACCACTCGCACATATCAACTGTGTTCTGCCACTGGAGGAAGCATCATGAGGGAAAAAAGCATCTTAAAGATCTGCACCTGTGAAACCTGCCGCTATACGTTCCGGGATTTTATCATTCCCCCCGCCTGTCCTGACTGCGGAAAGGACACAGTGCGTAAAGCGACCGCGTCTGAAGTCAGGGAATATCACAAATACCAGAAAATACTGGCAGAGGAGATCCGTCTCGGGCTGTACGGGGCGGTTTAAAGGAGTATAGAATGATCGGCGAAATGAAAATGCCTGCTGGTTTCCCGTACCAGGATGTGTTCCTTAAGGGAAAACCGAAGCACCATAAATACGATGATTTCCTGCGAAAGCACCCGCCAATGCCCGTATCGCGCCGCGCGAAGATTTTTGCCCCTTTTAACGCATTGGCCGGCTTTGATGAAGCAATCGCTTCCAAGCTTGTCAGCTATGAACCCCGCCGGGAACTTGCGGAGGATGAAAAGGAATCCCTGGACCGCAGATTAAACCTGCTGCAGAATCGTATCCGGGCCGCAAAGCATGCGGGGACAGCGCTTCCCGCCGTAACCGTCACATACTTCTGTCCCTGCACCGATGTAAACAGTAAATGGTACGGCCGCGGCGGGCAGTACAAAGACATTGCCGGGATCTGCAGGCGGATTGATATGAGGTACATCACTGTGGATGACACTGACATCTCATTTGATGATATTCTTTCTGTTACCGGTACAGGCCTTTCTCAGGGTTAATCTTTAGCGGTCACCTTTCCGGCAGCAGGAATGACGGAACCGGAGGAGATCCTGTATGGAACCCGGAAAGAAGAAGGCTTCGAAGCGTGGCAGCAGGTCTCCACGACAATGTATATGTAAAACCACCCGCCGGTTTTCATTCCGGCGGGTGGTTTTGATCAGGCACCTTATCTTCTTACAGTTCCATCAGGCTCCCTGCTGTATCCAGGCTTTCCGCCGCACTGTCCAGGCTGTCGGACGCCGACTCCAACAGCTCCATAATTTCAGCGCCGTCGTTTGTTCCGTCCGCTTCAATATCAGCATAAATATCATTCAGGATACTTTTCATCTCCTCAATATTCATAATCAAATCCCGAATCCGGTCTTCCGAGTTTGCCAATGGGCTGTCGTTAATCATTTCCGTATCCTCCATTATTCTTCTTCGAAAACAGGGTATCCCGATCTGTCCAGAATTGTTATGGCCTTCTCGAAATCCTTCTTTTTTGTCAGGATGTAGTCCGTATTATAGGTTGATATCGCAAACAGGCCGATGTTATTTGCGGCCAGCAAGTCGGTGATGTCCGCCAGGATACCGATCAGGGAAAAGTCCAGTTCCCCACAGATCCGGAAGGCCCGCCACTTATCTTCCCGGCTGGTCGTGTTGGCAGGTACCAGCCTGGTCGGGCAGACCAGGGATTTCTCCTCATCCGTCCGTCCTGTAAAGACGAACGGCTGGTCAATATCAATCCCTGAATAATCCGTTACCTTGCAGACGCTGAACAGCTCCGGTATGATCTGGATCTCCAGCATATCATCTGCATCATCTTCCTCGAATTCCAAATCCTCGATATCCATTGGCTCGAACTCCCCGCTGCCAAGCAGCGCCACCTTTTCCTCAAAAGGAAGCGACGGATCTATCCCCATTTCTTCCCATGTGCTTCCGTAAGGCGCTCCGCCGGAGGTGTATCCCGCAATATATGCAAAACGGTCATCGCAGGTATCTCCGTACAGTTCAAATAATCTCTCCTGCTCCTTCTTCGCCTTCTGCAAATGCTTCTGGCGGATGCGCTCTTCCTCGTTTTTCCGGATGGTGTCCAATTGCTCCTGAGTATAATTCACTCCAAGCGCTTTTAGATCCTTTGACGCGGTTATTGTATCAACATGGAAACGTTCCCTGTAATGCTTCAGCAGGTGTTTTACAGTCCCCTTATAGGTTGTCAGCCACTGTTTTCCTTTACGAAGGCGCTCCTCGCGCCGCTGTTCCTTTGATGGTTTCTTTTTCTTTGGCATACTTTATCCTAATGAGTGGAAATCCCGGCAAAACAGCATAACCGTCCCGAAGGGACGGCATGCTGTTCCGCTTCGAACGGCATGCCGCCGGGCTGTTGGCAGTTACGATGAGTTCCGCATATCGCGGCCATTACATTCAAGGCGGTAAGCCTTGTTGGTCATCCTGCTAAGACAGGCATCCGCATAGGTGTTATCCTGAAATAAATCCCACCATTTTACTACAGGAAATTGTGAGATTATGGTAGTCGGCTTCCGGCTGTCTCTTGTCTCGATGACCTCAAACAGGGCAAGACATTTGTCCATGTCCAGATCCATAAGTCCGAAGTCATCAATTACGAGCAGGTCGTAACCAGCCATCTTATTGGTGTATTCAAGATCGGACCCCTCATTGCGTGCTTTTTCCGCTTCCTGCAGCAGCCGGTTTGCCCGGATGTATTTCACTGAGCGAAGCTGATGGAGTGCCGCGATACATAAGGCATTTGCGATATGTGTTTTACCTGCGCCGGCTCCTCCGGTGATCAGAAGGTTGCGGGTCCCATCGATCCAGTCACACTTCTGGAGCAGCTCGATCGTGTGTGTGTCCAGCATCCGGTCCGGGTCATAGAGTGACTTATCAAAGTCAGCATTCGGATACTTGAGCGTAGCCTTTGCCATGAGGCCGTTGATCTTTTTGTTGCGTCGCTGTTCCCACTCATAGTTGATAACAGCCGCAATACGGGTATGAAAATCCTCCAGCTCGTAATTCGGATTCATGAACTGCCGTTCCAGTTCTTCTGCCATGTGTGAGAGTTTGAACTTGAAAAGCCGGTCAAGAAGAAGGTTCTCTTCCTTGCTGAGCTTGTTGTTGTATGTATAGTCTTTCTGCTTGTATGCCATAGATGTCACCTTTACTTGTAGAAGCCCTTTCCTCTGATGTTTTCATGAACAGGAAGCGTGCCCGTGTGACAAGCGCTCTCTGAATGGATCCTGCTTAGCACCTGTTTGAAAGATTTGTATCGGCAGGAATTCATCTGGATGCATTGACGTGCTGCCTCTTCCACGATCCCATGAGGGATGTCCTTTACAGCGTGGAGAAGACCGGCACACGAGTTATAAGCCTGTTCCTCGTGCTTCGGCGTTTTTAGTATCCGGTCGATACACTCGGACATGTTCGGTCCGAATACGGATGCCCACCTCCGATAATAAGCGCCGTCTTTAGCATTGACTTCTTTGTAATAAAGGTGTTCAGGTCTCATGTGGTCGTCCTCTGTGATATACAGCGGGAATTCTTTATAAGACCTTCTATGTTTGCAGATCAGTCGATTGTACTGGTCACAGATACGGATCTCTGATGGTGTTGCCTTCAGGATTGCGGGCTTACCGCAATGAGTGTACACTACGGAATAGTAGTGGCCATCATACTCGATGTGGTAATTATCAGGGACCCTGGTGACAGCTTTATAGTCACATACCGTATATGCTCCGCCTGGCAGTGGTTTCATGCACGGTTTATCGTACTTCTCGAATGCGTCTTTTCGGGAAAAGGGCTTCTTCTGGAACCACTTGGAATTGAGGGCTGCTACTATTTCTTTGATATCAGCATTCAATTCTTCCAGAGAGGTATGGACCTTTTCTTTCAGTTTTTCAATAAGATGCGTTTCGAGATATTTGACGTGGTTCTCAACCGTAGGCTTCCCTTTTGGCTTGTATGGCGGCGGAGGAAGAACGATAGTTTCATAAAAATCTTCCAGATCGGAGTATGCTGACTGAAGTATCAGCTCATCCCGGGTATGTTTTTTAACAGCTGTTTTTAAGTTGTCAGGTACAAAATACTTTGCGACGCCTCCATAAAACTGTATGGCGTGAACTGTTCCTTGAATGAACTGCGGCAGCTTTTCGTCCATGAAGGCTTCGGCATAAATAAGGCTGCTTATTCCCAGTGTTGTTGCGAATATATGTACTTTTCTGATCTCGCCGGTCTCCGGATCCATCAGAAGCTCCGGTTTGTCCCCGACCCAGTCGATGTACATCTTTTCGCCGGGGATACGCTCTACGGGCATCTTGGCATCACGCGCCCCGTAAGTTTTTTCTACAAAACGGTTAAAGTACTCGTAAAACTGAGACTGGCCATAACCGTCTGGATGTGCCTTCCTGTACTCGATCCAGCAATAAGAAATGTTGACCTTGCTGCCCTTTTCATGAATGCGGTCATAGTAGTACTGAAAATCTGGCGAAGGAACATCTTTCCTCTTGATATTTTGAGGTGGATAGATTAATTCCTCAACTGCCGAAGGCTTCATAGCCTTTAGTTCGTCCAGCGTCAGACCAGAAACCTCGAAGCGGTTCAGGATACGTTGAACTGTGCCTGAGCCGATGCGATATCGGGCTTCGATAACGCTGAAGGAACAATCATTCTGGCGCATTTGTATGACGCCAACGATAGTGTTGTAGTCCTGCATCTTTCAATGCCTCCTTTCGTAGTTTGTTTATATGACTACGAAAGCAACTATAACACTACTCGTAAAAACCTATGCCGCTCAAGCGGAATGCTATTCCGTTACCATTGGAAACCTTATGCCGTTGTTAACGGAAACGGCATGCCGTTCAAGCGGAATTTCCAAATGAGCCATTGCCAGCCTTCGGTTTTCTCTTCTCTGACTCCAGCAGCCTGATAAACAGTTTCGTAATACCCTTCAGAACCTGGTTGACTTTTTTCATTCCGAGCTTTGCCGGCGGCAGTCCTTCATCATTGTCTCCTACATATTCCCAGTAAGGAATCCTATAAACTTCCGGCAGAGACAATGCATCCTGATTCAGCAGGAGTTCCGGATCTCCCGCCCCGGTTTTGTCGAACAAAAAATCATAATACACATGGGCAAGGCCAAAAATCTGGGCTCCCTGGTAGGTCGCCGCCTGGTTCTTCAATGCGTAGATCAACGGAATGGCCATCCTTGCCGCTTCATCTATGCAGACGAATTCCGCGGCTTCGATGTCAGTCATTTGGGGAACGCCGTTCGGGTAGAACTGTCCGCGGAGTTCCAGAGGATGCCCCAGTTCACATTCCAGTTCATCCGCCATCTCCTCTCCGGACATGCCTTCCTCTTTCATAAAAGCGTATATGCTGTCGATGTTCCCTTTCCGGACTCTTTCCATCTCATGCGTGATTGCTTCCCGCTCCTCGTGGAAGCCCTTCTCCACGCCGTTCCAGTGCATCATCCAGAGGCTGTAAAGGAGATCTGTTTCCATATATGGCTCCGCCATTTTTAGGGCAGCCATGGTCCCGCGGTACCTGGCAATAAACTCATCGTGCAGATGGTAATCCCAGCTGTATCCGATTACCCTTGGTTCTTCCCAGTCCGTCTTCCGCATCAGGGTTTCGAAGCTGCAAAGATGAGAGTACTCGTGCAGCAGGGTTTCCGCAAAGGAGAAAAAAGCCATGAGCTTTACTCCCCGATGTTCCAGCTCCGGCTTTGAAAGACCTGTGTCCCAGAGACTGCCATTATCTTCTTCTTTGAAAAACTGCCTGGCTCCTTGGATAACCTTTTTCTCCGCGACAACTACTATTATAAGGGTATCCGTCTTTTCTTCCGGAGGAAGGAAGTTGCCGTTATAGTTTTTCTGACCGCGCAGCTCATCCCTGCCTTGAATACGGATCCGCTCCTTCTCCAGTGCGTCGTCGGAATCACAAAGAATAAACTCAACCTCGCAGGAAGGACTTCCATACAAAGTCTCATAAGACCGGACACATTCCCTTACTGTACGCTCCGCCAGGTCGTCCGGCAGAGCCGATTGATTTATTATTTTCATATGAACTTTAAATGAATCTTTTCGATTTCCATGTGCTATTTCTTCTCTCCACCCAACTTTGTCCGTAATCCGATTCGTCCGAACGCATTATGTGCGCTTTTTACTTATGGGCAGCCAAATCTCGCTGTGTGTATATTCTGAATCACGCACGGTATGAGGATAAAACTCAATGCTCCGGTTGTCGGCAACTTCGTACTCTCTGTTCCCGGGCACCCACTTTTTCCAGACAAAGTCAGTCACTTCCTGCAGCACTTCCGGCAAAGGACCTGTCGCGGAAAACATGGCCCAAAGACCAGCCTCAAAAGATACGACTTCATGGAATGCAAAGAGTGTCTGGTGCGGATTATAAACATCTGCAATCATATAACGCATGCAGTTATCTTTATTGATACACACCCCGTACTCTCCTCTTACCGGCTTTTCAGGATTGCTCAGAAATTCCCGCCAATAAAGAGGAATATCCTGGAAGCATCTTTCATAGGCAAAGTCTTTTACTATACCGACCAATGTAAATGCCGGCTTCTCTTCGATGATTAAGTTGGTATCCTGAAGTTTTATCATAGGTACTCCTCTGCCTCAGAGGGTGATATTGTCGTTCAAATACTCTCCCGCAATTCCTATGGCGCTGATCCTGTTATTACGGTTACATCTGTCCGTCGATCCACAGCATCAGTACGTCGACAATATAGCTTTGCTCCTCTTCCGTCAATTCCTTCCCTTTTGAGATGCCGTGCCACTTTTCAAGGCATCCCCGGCAGCAGGTGCCTGTGGCGTGCTGCCCGAGAAAAACGGGATGGCCCTTGGGAGCACCCCTCATCGGTGTCTGTTTTCCGTCATTCCTCGGTTCAGCTGCTGATAACCGCTGACGTATGATCTCCACGGCATGAGAACGAATCGTGTCCAGGCCTTTCTCGCGGATATACAGCCGGTCTGCCTCCGTGAGCTTAAAGCGGCTGCGGAAATTTGACTGTGCCAGTCGTTCAAACAGATCCTTTTTCAGCCATTCCTCATGGGAAAAACGGGCCTCCCGGGACACTTGTGAAATGCCGGCATCGTACGTTGCCGCCGGCTCCGCCACCTTCCGGATCGACGCAGAGTCAGTTGATTGATATCTGATGATCTTTGCCGGCCCCGCCTGTGCCTTCGCGGAATCCTCTGCCTCTGACATAGCTTCCGGTGCCGGCATCGGCCCCGGCATAAGCTGCAGTCTCTGCAGGCGGTCCTTCAGCATAGTATTCCGTTTGCTGACGGTAACATTGCGTACGGCATACCCAAGCGCTTTCCTGGTCCCGACCAGCACCAGAACCTTCTTCGCGCGGGTGATGCCGGTATAGATCAGGTTCCGCTGCAGCATCACGAAATGGTTCATCAGCACCGGGATCACGACGATCGGGTACTCCGATCCCTGGGATTTATGGATGGTCGTGGCGTAGGCCAGCACCAGTTCATCCAGCTCCGTGACATCATAAGTAACAGGGCGCTGCTCATCGAAAACGACGGTCAGCTCCCGTTCTTCCAGATCCACGGACTGTACGACGCCGATATCTCCGTTAAAGACTTCTTTATCATAGTTGTTGCGGATCTGCATGACCTTGTCATTGGCTTTGAAAAGAAACCCGCCGCGCTTCAGCCCCTGGTCCCCGGGGTTCAAAGCCTGCTGCAGGGCCTGGTTCAGGTTTGCCGCGCCAACCACGCCCCGCTGCATGGGTGTCAGGACCTGGATCTCTGAAGGCGGCGTCCGGTAATAGCGGGAAAGTTTGGTGGTGACCAGTTCCGTAATGGTCTGCGCTGCTTCCTCCGCCAGGACCGCGCTGTCTTCTGTGTCCAGCCCCTTCTTTCCAGCCTGGCTTTCCATATCCATGAAGAAGAAATCACTCGCCGCCCCGTTGGAGATATCCGGCATCTTCCCGCTGTTGATGCGATGGGCGTTCATGATGATGCGGCTGGTCTGCGCCTGACGGAAGATCCGGGTGAGGCGCACCACCGGGAACTGTCCGGAATCGATGATATCCCGCAGCACATTGCCGGCGCCAACACTCGGCAGCTGGTCGATATCCCCCACCAGAATCAGCGTCATGGTGTCCGGAACTGCCTTCAGGAGGTTGTACATGAGCATGATGTCGATCATGGAGCACTCGTCCACGATCAGCACATCCCCTTCCAGCGGATGCTCCTCGTTTCTCTGGTAACCCTCCGGAGGCTTTACTTCCAGAAGACGATGTATCGTTTTTGCTTCCATCC
>Ga0310695_10004491_pt1 | contig 25657 bp, 24 predicted proteins | sample RumenRJG_04DNA_FD_203882 | JGI IMG/M metagenome (GOLD analysis project Ga0310695, IMG submission 203882) | Bovine rumen microbial communities from Lethbridge, Alberta, Canada - RJG_04 (v2) (version 2) | ecosystem: Host-associated > Mammals > Digestive system > Stomach > Rumen | place: Canada...
GATACTATGTCGAAGTGAAATCAGGTCCTTTGGTGAGTCGTCACAGACCGAGTGTTGATGTGCTTTTCCGTAGTGCTGCGCGTTATGCAGGACAAAATGCTGTCGGCATTATCATGACGGGAATGGGCGATGATGGTGCGCACGGTATGAAAGAAATGCACGATACAGGGGCGTATACGATTGCGCAAGACGAGGCAACTTGTATTGTTTACGGAATGCCTGGCGAGGCGGTAAAATTGGGAGGTGTGGATAAGATAGTTCCTCTTCCAGATATTGCACAAGCAATGTTAACAGCCGCAAAGCGTTAACACTTATTTTGGTTCTTAAAGAATAATATATATTTTATGAGAAAACTTGGGGCTTATAAAGTCTCTATCTCACACAGGAGTTTTTATTATGGCAGACAAGAAGATACTTGCAGTTGATGATTCTCTCTCTATTCGTAAGAGTTTGAGTTTTATTTTGGGTCAAGAGGGCTATGAAGTTGTAGAAGCAGAAGACGGCGTTGACGCACTCGAAAAGGCTCAGGCTGATAAGTTTGCTCTTATCATTACAGATATAAATATGCCGCGTATGGACGGAATCGAGCTTACAAAGCAAATCAGACAGACCCAAGGCTACAAGTTTACTCCGATTATTGCTCTTACAACAGAAAATCAACAGGAGAAAATGGAGGAAGGAAAGGCTGCTGGTGCTACAGGTTGGATTGTAAAGCCGTTTACAGCAGAAAAACTTTTGGCTGTTGTAAAGAAAATCGTTGGTTAACAGGGAATAAGGCGTCCCTCGTTCGGGGAATGATGTCTATTCCGTTCGGGGAATGATGTCTATTCCGTTCGGGGAACGATGTCTATTCCGTTCGGGGAACGATGTCTATTCCGTTCGGGGAACGATGTCTATTCCGCTCGGGGAATGATGTCTATTCCGCTTGGGGAAAGCATAAGTTACTGAAAGGGAAAGTTCTCTAAAGGTAAGAAATAAAGGGAGTACGGTATGAGAACATTGAAAGCGAAAATCATTTTAGCGTTTTCGGTTATTGCGATAGGATTGGGCGCAATCCTGTTTAATGTTTCGATGATATTTTCTCGAAAGGCAGTTACAGATTCAACACTGTCTAACTTTGAGATTATTGCCGAAAACATAGCCCAATACCTCAATGTCAGTTTCAGCAAAGAGCTTGTTCTTGTTGATTCTATTGCTAGACGAAAGACGATGAAGAATCCCGACATCTCTATTCTTGAAAAGGCGAAATCGGTTGTTGATGATGTGAACAAAGATGACGGACACCGTTATTTTGTAATCGTTGACAAATACGGTGAAGGTTTTAATAGCGAGGGTGCTAGTGTTAATATCAGAGATCGCGATTATTTCCAGAAAGCCATAAGAGGTGAAGATGCTGTTAGTGAGCCGATTACTAGCAAATTGCAGAATGTAGCTTCAATGCTCTATGCAACTCCTATGAAAGACGACGAAGGCAACATCATTGGTGTAGTGGCTTTGAATAAGTCTATTGATATGCTAAGCAGACTTTGCAATGCTGTTATTGTGGGAAAATCAGGACACCCATTCATCATTACTCGAAGTACAGGAGAAATCGTTGGTTGTGCAGAGGGTGTTACTTGGGTTGAAGACCATATGACATTTGAAGAGATTGCAAAGGGAAATAGCGGATATAAAGAGCTTGCAAGAGTTGCAGAACTTATGAAACAGGGACAGACTGGCTCTGAAGAGATTAAGTTTCTAAACAAGGAGTATTTTATTTCTTATCGCCCTATTGCAGGTACTAACTTTGCAATGGCAGTGCTTGCTAGTGAGAAGGATTTTACAGGCGCACTTACAACAATGGCGATTTCTCTTGCAGTCGTTACGGTGATTATCCTTGTTTTTGCAAGCATATTCGGTGTGTGGTTTGCTGGCGGAATTGCAAATCCTGTAAAAGTCATCACTAATAGCCTTGAAGAGATTGCTGACGGAGATTTGACTCTTGAAGGTGTAAGTGAAGAAACAAGAGCAAAGATTTGCGCAAGAAAAGATGAAATTGGTCGTATGGGCGTGGCTTTGACGGATATGGTAAAGTCTGTTACTTATACTGTCCAAACTGTAAAGAGCATCTCTGAACAGGTAAAAGAGGGTAGCGATCAAATCAGTTCTTCAAGTCAGAGCGTTTCGGCAGGGGCTAGCGAACAAGCGGCTTCAACAGAAGAGATGAGCGCAACGATGGAAGAGATGGCAAGCAACATCAAGCAGAATGCTGCAAATGCCGCAAAGACTGGTCATATTGCTCTAAAGACAGCTCAAGACAGCAATGCAGGTGGAAAGGCTGTGCAAGAGTCTTTGGAGGCTGTAAAAGAGATTTCTAGCAAAATCAGCATTATTGAAGACATCTCAAGTCAAACAAACTTGCTTGCTCTTAATGCGGCTATCGAAGCGGCTAGAGCGGGTGAGGCAGGAAAAGGCTTTGCTGTTGTGGCAAGTGAAATTCGCAAACTTGCAGAGCGAAGTGCAGTGGCGGCTGGCGAAATCAGTACAATTAGCGCAAATACTCTCAAGGTGTCGCAGCACGCAGGCGAGATGATTCAGAGCGTTATTCCTGCTATAGAAGAAACAACTCAGTTAGTCGAAGATATTGCAGTCGCAAGCAAAGAGCAGGATTCGGGAGCAGAGCAGATAAGCCTTGCTATCACTCAGCTTGATACTGTTGTTCAGCAAAACGCAAGCGCAGCGGAAGAGATGGCTGCTATGGCAGAAGAACTTTCTGCAAACTCAGAAAAGCTTGTTTCTGCAATTAGCGTCTTCCGTGTAGATGATAGTGATATACAGCCAGTTTATCAAAAACAGGCTATACCTGCTTCTAAACAGACAGTGTCTGCTATAAAACAGGCTGTGCCTGCAAAACAGGCTATGTCCACAAAACAGGCTGTGCCTACAAGACAGACTGTGGCTGCTACAAAACAGCCTATGGCTGCTACGAAACAGCCTATGGCTGCTGCTGCAAGACCTGTTATGGAAGTTGCTCCTCAACAGATGATTACAAGTGTCGAGGAAAAAGCTCAAGCAGAGGTGGCTGAAGCAACAGCAGAAACACAGTCTGTGAATATTGCAAAACAGCCATCGGCTACGACAAAAGCTACAGGTGGAAAACCTACAATACAAACTATGTTTGCAGGCGCAATAAGCGATGCGGATTTTGAAGAGTTTTAAGATTTTTGATAGGTGGTGAAGAGCGAATGACAGAACAGTTCTTGACTTTCAAAATTGGAGATGCAAGATATGCGGTTAGTGTGTTTAGAGTGCTAGAAGTGCTTCCATACTCAAAGCCGCAGCCATTGCCGTGTCCAGACCCCTTGATTGCAGGAATCATTCGCTCTAGGGACAGAAATGTGGCAATAGTGCGCCTGAGGGAAAAGTTCGGCTTAGATAGAAAAGAGGCAGACAATGACACTCATATTGTTGTTTTTGAAATAGGCGACAATGGCACAAAAACTCTTTTTGGTGGCATAGTGGATAGCGTGCAAGAAGTGATAAGCCTTGATTTGAACGAAAGAGAGCCGCCTCCTCCTATGGGTAACACTATTGCGTCAAGGTTTGTTAGCGGTGTGGGTGTGAGAAACGGAGAGTATATAATCATACTTAACGCTGACACGATTTTTACTTGTGATGAACTTGAAACTATTTGCGATGCTGTAATAACTAAGCAGGAGGAAGAAAATGAAACTGCATTTCAACAACATTAAAATAGGTACTAAGCTATATGTGTGTTTTGCCTGCTTGTTTATTTCTCTTGTGACAGAAACTGTCATAATGCAGCATTTAACGTCAAAGGTAAAATATGAGAGCGGAAAAATCAGCAATCAAATGCAGCAATACACATATCTTCCCTCTCAACTTGCTTCTTTTAACAAAGAATTGCAAACTATTCTTTATAACCTAGCTATTTTAATTCCGCAAGGAAAGGGCGACCCTGCTATAAAGGACGATATCGGAGGTTTGCACGGAGCTGAAGAAGCCTTTGCTTCTGAAATAGAAAATCTGGGATTGCCAGATAATATAATGGCGGTTTGGGAGAGCATTAAAGCTCAAGGCTATGCAATTCGCAGTGGTCGAGTAAAATGGCTTAACGATGCCTTTAGTTTAGGTATTACCGATGAAGTGCAAGGAGAACTTGATTCGCTTACTTTACTTGCTCGCGCTTACGATGCTGACCTAGAAAAGCTAAAAGAAGCTTGCCTTTCTTATGCTAAAGAAAACAGCGCGAACTTTGAAAAACGCATAAGTCGCTTGCAGTCTATTGTAGTTGTTTTGACTGTTATAATATCTTTGGCTATTGCGGTCACTACATTTTTTATCATCGCAGGAATAAAAGCTCCTCTTTCTATACTCACTAAAGCTCTTAGTGATGCGGGCAATGGAGATTTAACTCTTTCTTCTCTTTCTCAGGAGGAAAGCTCTGCTCTTAGAAATACAAAGAGAAACGATGAAATCGGCATAATGAGCCGTTCCTTTAACGATATGATTGCAAATTTTACAAAGACTTTGCACACTGTTTCTGCCTCTGCAAACAGCATGAAGCAGGGCTGTGAACAAATCAGCGCAACTAGTCAGAGTGTTTCGGCAGGTGCTAGCGAACAAGCTGCTTCTACCGAAGAGATGAGTGCAACGATGGAAGAGATGGCAAGCAATATCAAGCAGAATGCTGAAAATGCAATAAAAACAGGTAAGATTGCTGCAAAAACAAGCTCTGACACAAAGACTGGTAGCGAAGCTGTAAACAATGCTATGCTTGCAGTAAAGGAAATCGCAGAAAAGATTACGATTATCGGCGATATTGCAAGTCAAACAAACTTGTTAGCGCTAAACGCTGCTATCGAAGCCGCAAGAGCAGGGGAAGCAGGAAAGGGCTTTGCTGTTGTGGCAAGCGAAGTGAGAAAGCTAGCAGAAAGAAGCTCTAGCGCGGCAGGAGAGATTACAGAGCTATCTACAAAAACTATCGGTATGGCAGAAAAAGCGAATACCGTTATTGGAGAGATTGTGCCGAACATTGCCGAGACGGCAGAGCTTGTGGACGAAATTGCACACGCAAGCCGTGAGCAAGATTCTGGTGCAGAGCAAATCAGTCTTGCAATCACTCAGCTAGACACTGTTGTTCAGCAAAACGCTAGTGCTGCCGAAGAAATGGCTGCTATGGCACTAGAGCTTTCTGGCAATGCGAAAGAGCTTGTTAGTGCTGTAGATTTCTTTAGGCTTGCAGATTAGAAAAGAGGAGACGAAAGAATGACTAAGCAGTATCTTACATTCTCGCTTGATGGGAAACTTTATGCTATAGATGTGTTCAAAGTGCAAGAAGTTTTGACGTATGTCGAGCCTACGAAATTGCCTTGCACTGCGCCTTATATCGAGGGTTTAATCAATTCCCGCAATCAAGGTATTACTGTTGTTAATTTTAGAAAGAAGTTTGCTCTCGAAGAAATGCCTGTAACAAAGTTTACTCGCATTATAGTAATAGAGCTAGAAACTCTTTTTGGTGCGGTTGCAGACAGCGTAAATGAGGTTATAGAAATAGAAGATGAGTCTATCGAATGTGCGCCAAAGTTTGGTAATTCAATCTCAACGGAATTTATCCGTGGAATATGCAAGAAAGATGATTCGTTTATTTCTATACTTGATATAGAAAAAGTTTTTGCAGAAGAAACAAATAGCACTATACCGTCAGATGTATCGGAATAGTGATAATAGTTGTCGTTGCATTTTTGGCTCTTTGCCTTTATAATTAAGATATATTGTTTTGGAGGATTTTTCGATGGAAAAGTTTGACATGAACAGCTTCAACCTTAATGGCAAGGTAGCTTGGGTAACAGGTGCTTCTTATGGTATCGGTTTTGCTATTGCCTCTGCTTATGCTGCAGCTGGTGCAAAAATCGTTTTCAATGACTTGAACGAAGAGAAGCTCGCTTCTGGTCTTGCTGCTTACAAAGAGGCAGGAATCGATGCACACGGATATGTTTGCAACGTTACAGATGAAGCACAAGTACAGGAAACTGTAAAAAAGATAGAGAGCGAAGTTGGAGTTATCGATATCCTCGTTAATAACGCAGGTATTATCAAAAGAATCCCTATGACAGAGATGAGCGCAGCAGATTTTCGCGCTGTTATCGATGTTGATTTGAACGCTCCGTTTATCGTATCAAAGGCTGTTATTCCTGGTATGATTAAAAAGGGACATGGCAAGATTATCAATATCTGCTCTATGATGAGTGAACTTGGACGCGAAACAGTTTCTGCTTATGCTGCTGCAAAGGGTGGATTGAAGATGCTCACTCGCAACATTTGTGCAGAATACGGCGCACAGAACATTCAGTGCAACGGAATTGGACCTGGATATATCGCAACTCCGCAGACAGCACCTCTCCGCGAGAAGCAGGCAGATGGTAGCCGTCATCCGTTCGATGAGTTCATCTGCAGTCGCACTCCAGCAGGACGTTGGCTCTGCCCTGAAGAACTCCGCGGTCCTGCAGTATTCCTTGCTTCAGATGCATCTAATGCTGTAAACGGACACATCTTGTATGTAGATGGCGGTATTTTGGCATACATCGGCAAACAGCCTTCTTAACAGCCATAGGCTGCTTTGTAAGTCATAGGCTGATTGTAAGTCACAGACTGCTTTATAAAACATAGCCTTAAAAACGCTCTCATTTTCGAGGGCGTTTTTGTTTTCCACAGCCGCAGGCTGTTTTGCAGGCATAGCCTGTTTTGTCAGCACAGTGCGTTTTTTCGCTATAATTGCCGATAATATAAATTAGCGCGACTGATAGGAACTTTCACGAGTTCTGACAAGTTGGCGGTTAGCCTCCTTAGCTCTAGTGGCAAGTAACTGTATAGCGAAAGTCATATTAAACAGGCTTGGAGGGCGTGCGGTGAACCGAATCATTATGATTTTAGTGATGATCGTAGTGCTTTTGCTAATCGATTATCCAGTATGGTAAACCGACCTCTTCGCACCTTAAAAACGTGTGAGAGCAAAAAATTAGCCGCCTAGTCTGACTCACTGAGGCGGCGTACCCGAAAGGGTATAATGTTTCTGAACGAAGGCTAACCGTAATTTCGGTCGTGCTTTCTTTTTATATTCTACTTCACAAATCCCCTTTCGTCAACAGCCGAGGGCTGTTTTGTCAGCATAGCCTGTTTTGTCAGCACAGCCCTCGGCTATCTTCATCTCGCTCGAGTCTGCTCCTCTGCATTTTATTTCACAGTGCGTTTTTTCGCTATAATTGCCGATAATATAGCTTGACGCAATCGTAGGAGCGGTAAAACGCTCTGACAAGGTTGGCGGTTGGTTCTTCTGGCTCTAGTGGTGAGTAGCCGTATGGCGAAAATCATATTTTTAAGCTGGGAGGGCGTGCGGTGTCAGTACGAAAAATCATCATGATTTTAGTGATAATCGCGCTTTTGTTGCTCGGTTATCCTGTCTGGTAACGTACCTCTCTTCAAATATTTTATTTAAGAGAGCAAAATAAAACCGCCTCGTCTTCCAAAACATAGGCGGTTTTTAAACCAAAATATGTGAAGACCAACCGTAACTTTGATTGCGTCTTTCTTTTTATATTCTACTCCACAAATCCCCTTTCGTCAACGGGCACAGCCCGTTTTGTAAGCGCAGGCTGTTTTGCAGGCATAGCCTGTTTTGTCAGCACAGACTGTTCTATAGCCACCGCCCGCCTCTTACTTCTTACTTATCTTACGCCTTTTCTACCGCCTGTATCTCTTCCTCGCTCAGCCCGTAGAGCGCATAGACTGCCTGACTTTATCTCTCTCTCCATCTCTGCTGTGTCCGTGTCCGCTTTTTTTTTAGTTGTAATGACCTTTGCAAGAAATAATATGCAACATTCCGTTTTCCACACGATAGACAAGGCGATTTACTTCATCAATACGTCTGCTCCAAAGCCCACTTAAGTTTTCTTTTAGCGGTTCTGGCTTACCAATTCCCTTATCAAATCCGTTCCGCTCAATATCTTGAATCAAGGCGTTAATGCGTTTGATTGTCTTTTTGTCTTGTCCTTGCCAATAAAGATAATCTTCCCACGCCTCATCAAACCAAATTTTCTTCATCAGTCAACCTCAATGAGTTCGTGTTCAACTCCTTTTCCCTCATTCAAGGCTTTTATTCCACGCTCAAGATGAGCGATATTACTTTTTGAATAAAACAGGTCATCAGAACTGTCTTTTGAAGCCCAATTCTGCAATACTTGAGTAAGACGCGCCAAAAGCAAAACACACTGATTATATGAAAACGTATCTACATCATTTAAAACTGCATTAAATGCCATATCACTCATAAAATACCTCCATATCAATAATTATACACCGAAGTATAAAAAATATTAACAGCTTCATCCCGTTTTGCAGGCATAGCCTGTTTTGTAAGCATAGCCCGCTTTGCAGGCATAGCCTGTTCTATAGCCACCACCCGCCTCATACCTCTTACTTATCTTACGCCTTTTCTACCGCCTGTATCTCTTTCTCGCTCAGCCCGTAGAGCGCATAGACCGCCGCGTCTATCTCTTTCTCTAGCTCTGCTGTGTCCGCGCCCTCTGAGGCTGTCGAAGCTGCCTGCTTTGCCGCGAGTATCTTGTCCACCAAGTCGATGATTTTTTTCTGTTCTTCTGCCGTTGCGTCGGGGATTGGTAATTTTCCTACTCCGTTCTCAAAATATTCATATACGCCACTTCCTGTCTGTTTTCCGATTGACCTATATCGGAAAGTTAAAAGTTTTGAGTTCAGTAAAGCAAGCAAATATTTCAAAGAAAGATTTTCATTTGTGTCAAAAATGACAGTTGTATTTGTGAGCCCGATATAATCAGATGATTCATCAAGTACAAATTCATTTGTCTTAGACCTGTATGAACACCAGATTTTATTAAGATGATAGTATTCCTTGTGCATAGGACGAGAATATCTCCACCATACACGCCCCTCATTTTTTACAGTAGCCCTTTCAAGTAATTCCTGTTTATGTTCGTTCAAATATTCTTGAATTGAAACAGGAAGCTCATTGAAATCCTCTATATCTTCAAAATAAAGAATATACTCTTCTTTATTTGCAATATGGTAGCGGCTAATAATTTCGCCACACATACGCCGCTTTATATATTCTGCAGGAAATTGCGTTGGATATTCTGAAAAACAGAAAACTTTGTTTGCCGCTGTTTCCATGCCTTTCCCAATTTTGAACAATTCTCTCAACTGCTTGTGATTGCCATCAATTTTAGAATTCAAATTGTCAATATCTGAATCTACAAGGGCAAAAACACTATCCGCTTTCAAGTTCACTTTGTAAGAGTTTTCGGGATTAGAAATATATTCCACAACATCTTTTTCAGTGTAATTTTTCCCTTTCAAGTTGATTGCGCAGAAATCTTTATCATCATTAGAAAGAAGTGTAATGCACGTTGTTATAGACGCTTCTGGAAATACCATAAACTCCTCAAAGTTTACAATTTTTCTCATTCTGCCATCTTTAATCATATCTTTTCTAAGTTTTTGAGCTTTATCAGAAAACAAATATGCATTAGAAGTGATAAAACAGATTGTCTTATTTGAAAGCACCATTGCAAGTTTGAAGAAATAAAACAGAATATCTGATTTATCTTGCCAAATATCTTTGTATTTGTTCATCACAAATTTTGCATAAGGAGATTTTGCACCAAGTGTTTGAATATTAAAATACGGAGGGTTACCGATGACAACATCAAAGCCCATAAACTTGCCGTCGTCGTCTAGCACTTCTGGGAACTCCAAGCTCCATTCCATCGAGTGCTTGAAAATATTCTCATCTCCTATTTTCTTGTTCGCTTCCTCGTCAAACAAATCCAACTGCGCCCCAGCGTTCAGCCTTGCTTTCAAGTCTTTTATCGCCTTGTCCGCTTCTTTCTTCGCTTCCTTGTTGCTTTCGTTCTTATATGCGTTTACTGCTTGCCTGTATTGCGCAATTAAAGCCCTTGTTTCTTTGCTTCTCTCTTCGCTGTCCGCTCTTAAAACACTATCCCCCACCTTTACACCGTATCGCGAAACAAGCGAATTCCCGCACTTTATGTTTATGTCGATATTCGGTAGCGTTTCCAATGAGCCGCTTTCTTCGTTGTAATATGCGTTCTTCAAAAGCTCTATCCACAACCTCAATCGGCAAATATACACGCTCGCAGGATTGATGTCCACCCCAAAAAGTGAGTTCTCTATAATCTTCTTTTTCTCATTGAATAGCGTTTCTTGCACTCTTTGCGAAACTTTGCTTTTTGCGTTGTATTCAAAAGCCTTGTCTTCGTCTGTGTCCGTTACGCTGATTTCATCGTTTTCAAGGTGAAACTCCCAGCGTCCATTGCTTAGCTTCTTTCCCTCTTTGTCAAACAAAATGTTTAAGTACGACTTTGTAAAAAGCAATCTGTTCAATACCGAAACCAAGAAATGTCCCGACCCAACCGCAGGGTCAAGCACTCGGATAGTATTAAAAATCTCGCTTGCTTCTTTTGCGTCAATCTTTTTGTCTTCAATCAACTCTTTCACGTCATCAAGGCTTTTGCAATTAAGGCTCTTTGCGTCGTTAAACTTTTGCACAACCGCTTTTTCTACCGCTTCTTTTGCCATATACTCCGTGATAAAGCTAGGAGTAAAGAATGAGCCGTCTTTATAGCCGTTAATCTTTTCAAAAATCAAGCCCAACACACTCGCATTGATTAACACCTTTGTGTCTTTCGTTATGCCGCCAGAGCTTTCAGAAGAAAAGTTGTATGCGTCTAAGAATGCAAAGATGTATTCAAGATTATCCATCTCGCCTACTCTTCTCACTCCGAGACTAGTCTTTAAAACTGTCTGCTTGTAAAGCGGAAGAGCTCTGTTTCTTATTCCTCTAATCTGCAAGGAATATTCTCTTTCCTCTGCGCTAAGCTCAAAAAGAGAAGAGTTCAAATACGGCACATACTTGTATTTCTCGCTCACTTCGCTATCTCTTGAAGCAATGTTCTTGCCTAAGACCTTGAAGAAAAGCACATTCAGCTCGTCAAAGTCCGAAATCTTTTCTTTTGTCAAAAACTTGTAAGCCTCGTTTCCCTTTTGATAGGCTAATTGTTGACTTTCCACTAACTTCAAGAAAAGCAATCTGTTCACCCAAGTGATAACCAGCTTTAACGCCGCTTCAAATCTCTCGTCTTCCCTCGAAATATCTTCTTCAAGCTGATACATCGCCTCTTCAAGCAAGCTCGCGCTTTTTCTTTCTGTCGCTCTTCTGATTAGCTTTTTGCCGCCCTCTTTCACTTCTTCCAAGCCAATGATATACAAAAGCTCTTCATAAAAGTTCTTATCAAGGCTGTTAGCGTCGTTTGCAAAACTTTTCTTCAATAAATGCTCAGGCGAAAGTATTTTGTAGAGCGGAATTAAGCCGTCAAGTGCATTTTCTCCAGAGTCATTATCGCTCTTGACCTGATAATCGCTCGGCTTAAAATGCGTTATTTGCGTTTTGCCTTCTGCTTCAATCCACTTTGCTATTTTTGGCTTTGCACACTTTTCATAGAAAAACGAAGTTTTCTTGTCTGTCAGCTGTCCCGCTTCAAACTTCTTAAACTCTTCGATAAAAGCCTTATCGCCAAGCAAGAAGCGAGAGAAATCCTGCGCGTCAAAGATATAAAACTCATCATAATTTGTGATGATTATGCTTTTTAGCTCTTTGTTGCTCTCGTTAACCGCCTCTTGCATAAAGTAGTATACGCACTCTTGCAATGCCTTGCAGTTTAGATTGCTTTGAGAGAACATTTCTGCCGTATTCGTTGGAGATTTTGCTTCTATAATAACAGTCGGCTTTGCGTCTTTTTCGCTCGTGCTATAGATTACTAAGTCTTCTCGTCCATTCGTGTTTACGCTGTAATCTTTGCCGTACCAAGTATTCGCCAAAAAGTCCTTGATTAAGTTTTTGTGATACTCTTCGCTCTCGCCGACCTTTGCGCCTTTTATGTAGATGTCAAGATTTTGTGCTAATCGCTCTATGTCTGCCAAAAGAGTAGGCTGTCTTTGCCACGCCACACTCAAGGTCTTTTTTATCTTAATAAACTCAAAACTCATATTTTAATTATAATAGCACAAAACCTTTTGAGCAAGACAATATACTTTTTTCACTAGATAAGGGTATATACACCTACTAGATAAAAGGCTCTTATCTAGTTAGATAAAGCACTCTTATCTAGCTAGATAAAGGGGTCTTATCTAGTAGGATAATAGTGACTAATCTAGCTAGATAAAAGCGACTTATCTATTTAGTATTGCTTAATTAGCTTAAATTATAAGAAGAAAGTAACTCTGCGAGAAATGCACTGTCGGTTAAAGCTCTCTTTACGTCTTCCTCTCTTCCTTGTGCATATAGATTTGCAAGTGCATTTTGCATTTGGCTGATACCCTCTGTACGTCCTACAGTACGTCCCTTATTTAGTCCTTCTGTAAGTCCCTCGCTGCGTCCTTCGCTACGTCCTTTGGAGAGACCGAGAGAGAAGCCTTTTTGTTCGCCAAGAGCAAACTTTTTATCCATTGTGTATTGAAGCACATCAAACATTTTTACACCTCCTTTTGAGTCCGCTTGTAATGAGTGAATACTCGCTTTGATTTCATCAAATCTGCTGTTTCCAGAAAGATATTTGAATAAATCAAGTATCTCTTCAATATGGTTTATCTGCTTTTGCGACCCCTCGTAAGTTTCGTGCAACCTTGCAGCTCTCAAATATTCCACAACATCGCGAAAATCGCTCTTGAATAGCTTTATCTCTTCTTCATTCATCAGTATAACAGCCATATATCGTTTTGTAAATCAGCAGGAAAATACTAAAAGTATGAAGTATGAGGGACGTTTGAAAAATAGCCTGTGGCATTTGAAAAGCAGCCTGTGGCTGTTGAAAAATATGGGGATTATGGATATACTTTTTAGAATAGGTATGAACATCTGTCTTTTTGCTAAAGAAGAAATTGACTCTAATTCTTTAGGTTCATTAAACCTAAAAGACGAAAGAGCAAAGCATATATTGAAAATCTTGCACAAAGGTGTGGGAGATGATTTTTCTGCTGGTATTATCGGCGGTATGGCGGGAAAAGCCGTGATTAGCGATATTAGCGATAGCGCAATTTCATTCGAGTTCAAGGCTTTAAGCGACGGAAAAGAACTCTATCCGCTTGATTTAATTATTGGCTTTCCGCGTCCAATTCAGCTAAAAAGATTGTTTCGCGATGTGGCGAGTTTGGGCGTGAGAAGTGTGCATCTGACAGGCACAGAACTGGGAGAGAAATCTTATTTGCAGTCGAACGTAATCAAAGACGGCAGCGCGTATAATATGCTTCTCGATGGCAGTGTTCAAGCGGCAAGCACCCATGTTCCTGAATTGTTCGTGCATAATTGTCTTAAAGACTGTCTTGATAGTATGAGCGATGAGAGCATAAAAATTGCCCTCGATAACATAAACCCCGAAACTAGCTTACTTAAGTTTTTAAGCGACCAAACTTTTACAAAACACGCTGTGTCTTTTACAAAATACGCTGTGCCTTTTGAAAAACAGCCTGTGGCTGCGGCGATTGGGAGCGAAAGAGGGTGGAGCGAAAGAGAGAGAAGAATGCTTGAAGAGGCGGGGTATATTCGCTTGGGAATGGGAAAGAGAATATTGAGAACAGAAACCGCTTCTACCGTTGCTACTAGCTTGATTTTGGGCGCAATGGGTTATTTGGACTGATTGGGAAGTAATTTGGAGTAATTCGGAGAAGAAAATGGACAACGAAGAGATAAAGGCGAAACTCTTGGAGATTGAAGAGTCAAAACTAGATTTCACGGTAACGCTTACAGGAAAAGAAAGCAAGAGAGTGAACGGACTTTATAAACCAGAAACACAAGAGATTTTGCTTCATAATAAGAACTTTGAAAACGACAATCAGCTCATGTATACGGCTATACACGAATATACTCACCATCTCATAAACGAGCAGGAAATAGCCGAGGCAGAGGGCAAAACGCCGCTAAAATCTTCTAAAGTGCATACGAATGCTTTTTGGGCAAAGTTTCATTCGCTTCTCGATATTGCCGAAGAAAAGGGCATTTACAAAATGGATATGTCTGTAAGCCCTGAACTTGAAGAACTGACAAAAGAAATAAGAACAAATTACCTTGAAGCAAATGGCAAGTTAATGGTAGAGTTTGGAAAGAAACTCTCTAAGGCTCATGAGCTTTGTGAAGCAGCAAATATACGCTATGAAGATTATCTTGACCGAGTGTTGCGCATTTCTCGCTCTGCAGCCTCTTCTATAACGAAAGTTGCGTCTGTGCCTGTAAATCCTGCGATTGGATTTGAGAATATGAAGATGGTTAGCTCGATTAAAAAGAGCGAAGACAGAACAAAGGCAGAAGAGGAGCTTTTGAGCGGAAAAAGCCCTGAAACTGTAAGAGAAATGATGAAAAGAAAGGCTTCGGGCGAGGACGACAAAAAGAGCAAGCTCGAAAAGGAAAAGCAGCGGCTTGAAAAATCGATTAGCGAGCTTGAAAAACGCCTTGAAATAGTGGAGGAACATCTTGCGAGTATGTAGAAAATTAAGTGCAGTAGTATTGTTTTTGCTGCCTTCCTTTGCTTTGTGTGCGCAGTCGTCAAATGGCTTGTCTATGCCAGATGGACCTACGATGCCGTCGATAACATCTCCGAGTCTTTCGGGTGGCTTTTATGCTCCAGGACGAAACACTACTACAACAAAAAGAGCTAACTCTTCTGTATCTAAAACAGAAAGCTCTATTACAAGCGAAACGACGAAAAGCGAATCGATAAAACAGACTTTGTCTGCGGTGCAGCTTTCGGCAAATGATATATCTTCGCTTGGTAGTATGGGGCTTTTAGGAAACCTCACAAGCGCACAAAACACAAGCGGAGAGGCTACTACAGCTTTATTGCAACAGATTCTTTCTGAGATTGCAGAGCTTAAAAAACAGGTTGCCGAAACTCAAGCTGCATTGAAAGAAAGAAATATTGTAACGACTGCCGAAGACTCAACAGAAAGTGCAGAAGTTGTGAGCAATGAGAAAGTATCTCTTAACTTGCAGGAAAAGCAAGAAAACACTGTACCTCGCTCTGCGGCTTCTCTTTTGCGCTTCACTGTAAACGGCTATAGTTTAATTTCGACTTGTCGCACTGTATATGTTTCAGATACTCAAGCCGATGGCTCATTTTTGGTAACAGGCGACAGGCGATATTTGTCAAATGGGCTTTTCTATACTGAAACTTTCTATTTGCTTTTCCGTCCGTCTGGTGCGCAAAATGGCACTGAAACTTATACTGTAGCTGCTTCTGTGTCGCAGGACAAAAACAACCCTTATTCTTATGTTTATCGCTTGTCTTTGCGTCCGACTCTCACGGCTAGCCGAACGGGAAATCTTGTTTCTTTGCAAGATCACGATGACAGATGGAATGCTGATATTCTTTTAGACATAGGCAGAGGTGCTGCTTCTTTTGTAAGGAGCGACAGATAAATGAGCAAATTGACAGATGGAATAAAAGAGCTGGGCTTTTTTACAGAAGACAAAGCTAAGTATCTCGAAGAGAAATTTGATGCATATATAAATGAAATAAAGCTCTTTAATCAGACGGCTAATCTTGTGGGGACTGACGATTATGATGAGCTTAGTGTGCATCACGTTTTGGACTGTCTTTCTGGGGTGAAGATATTTAGTGAAATCGCAGAGAAAGAGCAAGCGAAAAAGGGTGAAACTCGGCTTGTGATTGGCGATATAGGCTCTGGCTCGGGGTTTCCTGGTTTAGTGCTTGCTACATGCTTTCCTGATTATGATTTTCAGCTGATTGAGAGAATGAAAAAGAGATGCGGATTTTTGGAAAGTACAGCGGCGGTTTTGGGCTTGAAAAACGTAACTGTGATAAACAAAGACGCAGAGAAAATCAAGAAGAAAAGCCTTGATATTGCCACTTTCCGCGCTTTTCGTCCGCTAACTCTTGAGATGACAAAGACTATTTTGGCAATGCTAAAAATTGAAGGCGTAGTCATTGCTTACAAGGCAAGAAGCGAGAAAATAGCAGAGGAAATGGAAGGCATAAAAGAGATTGTAAGCTCTTTTGAGAAAAAAAGCTTGACAGTGCCGTTTTTGACTAAAGACACACAAGAGCCGAGAGAGCGTAATCTTGTCATATTCAGAAAGTCAAGTTCTTAGAATATTGTTAATCTCGTCATAACGTGATATAATCAGTTTTATAAATGGAGATAAGGAGCGAAGATATATGGCTGATGATTTTGACCCAGTTGCCTTTATTCTTGAAAACAATTCAAGCGATGAAGCGAATACAGATGAGTTCGATATTCCTGGAGTGGATTTTGGAAACGATAGTTCTGCTTTGTTCGACGATGATGAACCTACTGTAAGAGATCCTTTCACTGTTGATTTAAGCATAAAGGGGTTTGAGCCTGTTACAAAGACCTTTCAAGATGAATCTACAGGCGTGTTTGATGACCCGAAATATTATAAAGTGCTTATGGGTGGCGAGGGGCAGAGTGCGCAAAGACTTCACAACTTGCTGTCAAAGTACCTTACTAGCAAAGACCCTCAAGACCGCGTAATGTATAGACAGCAAATTATTAGTGCGTATTGGGAATTTGTTAAATCTTTAGCTCCAAAGATGAATATTTCGTCAACCCCTATGCCGAAAAGAATGGTAATGCGTTATGCTGTAGCTTTGCCGTCTCTTTTTACTGCAGAGCAAAAAGAGATGTTCTCAAAAGCCTTTTTTGAAAACACATCAGGCGAGCCGATTTTGTATCTTGATGAATGGATGAAAGCCATTGCAACAGGTAAGCTCGATTTGTCTGCAACTGACGACGTACCGCAGAGAAAGAGTCAAATGCAACAAGGCGGAAGTGCAGAGCAACAATATTTGATGCAGCTCAAGAGCAAAAATGCTGGCAAATTGCAGAGCGCAGAAAGCCAACTCAATGCAAAAGAAAGCGAACGCTCTATGGTTGAATCTGAGCTGAAAAGTCGCATAGATAATCTTTGTGAACATCCGCCTTATGTTGGTCTAGCACCTCACAAAATGACTTGGAGCGATGCACAAAGAAAGCTTATTGGAGAGATTCAAGAGCGATTGCGTGCTTTGCAGAAAATCGATAAAGAGCTTGCAAAATTTCTAGATGAGTTCCAAGAGGCTAAAGAAATCGGTAATTCTCTCGATAGCAAAATGGCAGATATGCCGCAGGAAATCGAAGTTGACCTTTCTGATATCCACAAAGAGATGGATACTGTTCGACAAATGGCAAAGATGACTGTAGGACGAAAGGGAAATCATTTCCCTGTATATTCTCGTGAGTTCTTCCATTGTTTGCCGAACTCTACAGGTTTCCGCGAAAATGTTATAAAAACATTTGCTTGGATTGAATCGATTGACCCAGATTGCTTCGTGCGTATTCATAAGAACCAGCATAACCGCATTGTTCCTTATACGCTCTTAGTTCCGACTTATGGTGATATGGGTATTTGTTGGGAGCCGTTTAACCGCTATAATCGCTTGACTAGCCGCGGAAGAATTGCAATCCCTATGTATCCACGCGATTTAAAAATAGCTTGTCTTGCGGCAGTTGCGGATTTAAGATGGCAAGTTGCAAAGGCAAAGGCTATTGACTGGACTGCTGATGGCTTGACTGGTCAATATTACCAGTGGATTGAAAGCCAAAAGCTCAAGGGAGATTTGAAGACTTATTTCATTGCTGATTATATTTTGTGGATGACAAAGGAATCTACAGGAATACAGAAGCTGACTAAAGAAGTTCGCGGTATTTTCTGGCGATATATGCCGTTCCCACAATCTCTCAAAGATGATTTGGGCAGACGAAGCCCTGTTTATGCGGATTTGGTGCAAAAAGACAAGAACCGCGAAATGAGCGACGGCTATTGATATCTAAAGGCTGTTTCTTAAAAGCCACAGCCTATTTTGTAAGCACTGCATAGCAAATAAAATTGCTTAAAGGAATAGAGGAGGTTGAAAAGCCTCCTTTATTTGTCTAAAATGGATATGACTTGATATTTTGACGGAGAATATATGAAAAAATTGGCGGTGGTTTTATTAGCCTTGCTTTTACTAGTTCTGCCCATGACAGCAGTTACTATCGATGATATTTGCTCTCGTCTGACGGCGTATAGCGTTACGACAGGCGATTTTGCGCAAGAAAAGACGGCAAAAGCCTTGAAACGACCGCTGAAATCGTTTGGCAAGTTTAGAATTGACGAAAAGGGCATTATTTGGGACACCCAAAAGCCGTTCAAAAGTAAGATGATTGTGTCAAAGACCAAAATCACACAAATAAGCGCAGACGGAAAAGAAACTTCTATTGATTCAGGCGAAAATCAAGTCTTTGCAGAAGTGGCTGATACGATTTCCGCTGTGTTTTCGGGCGATAAGACTGCTCTTGAAGCCAAGTTTGGCGTGGAAGTCAACGACGACGGAAAGAATTGGCGTATGAAGCTCTCTCCGAAAGACAAAACGATACAAAGTGCGATTACCTCTATAGAGATGACAGGTAAAATCGAGGGGAGCGAAGCTGATTCTGTTTTGATTACGCAAGCCTCTGGCGACACGATACGCTATACGTTCTCTAATCATGCGCACAATGCATTTTAAAACTATTTTCGCTTGAGATTTTTTATGACTATAGATCTTTCTAACAATAAACTTTTTTTTCGAGTGTGGCTTTGCTTTCATCTCGCGCTTACCCTCTTGCTATTAGGCTCTGCTTTCGTGCGGGGCGGGCTATTCTTTGATGCGGATTTTATGAATATGTTGCCAGAAAGCTCTGTCAATCAGGCACTAAGAGCGGCAGACAGGGCTTTGTCGAAAACTTCGAGCGAAAATGTCTTTATCCTTGTGGGGAGCGAAGATTTTGAAGTGGCAAAGAGTGCCGCAGAGGATATTTTTATAAATCTCGAGGGAAAAAGTGCTTTTAACAGCGTAACAATGAGCGCGGACGTGGCGGATATGGGCGACGTAAAGGATTTCGTGCAGAAATGGAGATGGAACTTCATTCCCAAAGACGCACAAGACGAAATCTCTTTCGATGCGCTCGGATTTTGTGAGAATGCATTGTCTTCTGCCTTTGGCTTTTCGCTTTTGGGCTTGGAAAACATCGATGCTGACCCCTTTATGCTTTCGGAAAGAGTGGCGAAAGGCTATCTTGCCGCCATATCGGATTCAGGGGTGGCGATGTCGAGCAAAGACGGCGTGCTGGCGCGGGAGTTTGAGGGCGTTTGGTACGTTATGATTCGTGCGACGCTGTCAAAAGAGGGCGCAAAGCTTTTGAGCAAGACAAACGCTGTGCCTTTGATTTACGAAAGCTGCAAAGAAGCGGAAAAAAGTGGCGTGAAATGTGTTTTTTATGGCACTCCTTTCCATAGCTACAAGAGTTCGACTGCTTCTCAAGCCGAAATCACGCGGATTTCCGTCGTTTGCTCTCTTTTGGTGCTTGCTTTGCTCTTGGCGGTCTTTAGAAGCGGTGTTCCGATTGTCTTTTCCATGCTGAGCGTGGCGATTTCGCTCTTTTCGGCTCTTAGCGCAACTCAAATCGTCTTTGGTAAAATCCATTCGCTCACTCTCGTTTTCGGAACGACGCTGATTGGCTCTTCTATCGATTATTCCCTGCATTATTTTATGGCGTGGAAAAGCGCAAAGGGCATTACTTCGACGGCGGACATCAGAAAAAAGCTCTTCAAAGGCGCAACTCTCTCTCTTTTTAGCACGCTAATTTGTTACGCGCTCTTGGTTTTCGCTCCGTTTGCGCTTGTCAAGCAGATGGCGGTCTTTTCTTTCGCGGGCATCGCTAGCACTTACCTCACTTCTCTCTGTCTTTTCCCGCTCTTGCCTCTTCCGAGCGAAAAGAAGAGGGGATTTCCTTTCTTAGAAAAGCAGATTTTGCCTAAAGTGCCGAAAATCGCGAGCAGAATTGTGCTTCTATCTTTGTTTTTGCTCAGCGTCGCGCTCATTTTTGTTAAGAGAGACAGCGTGAAGATAAAAAACAATATCTCTTCGCTCTACAAAATGGAGGGAAAGCTCAAAGACGACACGATTTTGGCTTATAAAATCCTAGAATACTCGCCCGCAAGCTATCTTATCGTATCTGGCGACAGTGCCGAGGAAGTTCTGGAAAAAGAAGAGGCAATTTCAGAGAAACTCGCAGCAAAGGGGATTAGGGATTATCTTTGTACGACGAAATTCGTTCCATCGGCGAAAAGACAAAGCTCTTCTTTGGAGTGCGCAGAGCGTCTGCTCGAAAATCTTGATGAACAAATGGACTTTTTGGGCTTCGACAAAGAAGACGCGGATAAAGTCAGAGCGGATTTTGCTTCTGCGAAAAAAATGCGCTTTAATATAGAAGAAAACAACGCGATTTCTTCTCTGCCCGCAGCCTTGCAAAGCGTTTTAGGCTCGCTTTGGCTGGGGAAAAGCGGGGAAAAGTATTATTCTCTCATTGTTCCGAGCAAAATCACGGATAGTTCTCTTTATGAAGAGCTTGCCGACGGCGACGAGGGCGTTTTCTTCGACAACAAAGTCGATTCCATCAGCAAGGGACTGGATAAACTCACGCTTTTCATCTGCAAAATCTTTGCGCTTGCCTATATCGTCATTTTCGCCCTTGTGCGCCGCGCGTATAGCTGGAAAAAGACTTTGAAAATCGCATTTATCCCGCTCTTTAGCGTGGCGGCGGTGGTGGCGGTCTTTGCTGTGAGCGGAATGGCAATAGAATTCTTTTCGGTAACGGGTCTGATTTTGGTTTTTGGCTTGGGACTGGATTATATCATTTATTTTGTGCAGGCTGGGGGCGAAAAAGAGGAAAAAGCCGCGGTTTTCTTGAGTTTTGCCACGACTGCCCTTTCTTTTGGCGCGCTCGCCTTGAGTTCTTTCGTGCCTGTTCACGTTTTGGGATTGTCGATTTTGGTGGGCTTGACATCAGCATTCATAGCTACAGCTGCTGGCTGATTTGGGATAAGGAAAAGTTATCTATAAAGGAGAGTTTTTCAAATGAGATTGGTCGAAATGACGAAAGAAAATAGAACCGAGGCTTTGCGCTTCTTGAAAGCTCACGAAGACAGAGCGATTGCGCTCACGGAAAGAGCTTTGAAAGACAAAGATGGCGTATATCTTTTGGTGGAAGACAAAACAACGATAGCGGGAGTCTTTTCTTTGTCGCGGGGTGGCACGGTTTTGCACTGCTTGCCTTTTGCCTTGAAGCTATCGGCTAGGAGCAAGAGCAGAATAGGAGAGGCAACGCAGATTTTAAGCCCATTTTTCGCCGAAAACGAAGTCTTTTGCGTGAACGGAGAGGCTGACGGAAGCGAACTCATCGAGAACGCAATTCGGCTCGCGGCGACGCAAAAGGTTTATGAGGCTCGCAAATATTATCGAATGGAATATGACAGCGACAAAGACACTTATCGAAAGCGGGAAGAGGAATTTTCTGCCAAAGAAGCGGAAAAACAGGAAAAAGAAGAGAGAGCGAACCTCTATGGCATAGAATATTTTTCTGAAAAAACGAGCGAGAGCCTTGATGAAACGCTGGCTTTGCGCGATACTGGCACGATTGTGAAATGCGGCGTGCAGGATTTGCAGCAGCTTTTGCCTTTGGAGGAGCAATATCAGAAAATCGAGGTCTTGCCAGAGGGATTTGACTTTGACGCGGAGAATTGCCGCTTGGGATTGCTCGCAAAACTCAAATATCAAGACGTGTGGGCGGATAAAATCGGCGTGGAAGTCGTCGCAAAGGCGGGAACGAACGCGAAGGGGCTCGGCTGGGTGCAAATAGGTGGCGTTTACACGAAGCCTTTGTACAGAAAGCTAGGAATTGCGGGCAAACTCGTCAGCCACATTGCTAGAGAAGAGGCGAATAATGGAAAATCGACTGCACTTTTTGTCAAAGAACTAAATACGCAGGCTCTTCACGCATACGAGCGAGCGGGATTTGTCAAAAAAGGCTCTTGGCGTATCGTGTATTACAATTAAAAGAGGAAAAAAAGTGCAACTCGCTATCGGGTTGACACGAAAAAGTATATTTCAGAGAAAACACGCTGCGGAGTAAAGAAAAAATGCCACACGGATTGAAAAACTGCTGTGTGTATGGGGGTAAATATTATGGATAAAGTTTATTCAGACGAATTGCGGTTTGAAGATATCGAGATTAAGCTCGCGTATCTTGAGGATTTCGTGAAGCAGCTGCAAAGTGTGGCTGTGGAGCAAGGGAAAACGATTGATTTATTGCGCGAAGAGAACAAACTTCTTTCGGGCAAGCTCAACGAGCTTCTTGACAATATGGAAGACATTCCCAACCGCAAGCCGCCGCACTACTAATGAGGAGTTTCGTGATGAAAACTGAGCAAAAGGTAAAGAAAAGCACCAAGTTCAAGCGGGAACACAAAGAAGATTACGGAAAAGAACGCATAAAGATTTTGTACCGCGACGAATGGCTGGTTATCGTGGAAAAACCGACGGGGATTTTGTCTGTGCCGTATCCTGGAAGCAAAAACCGCACTGTCATCGGCATTTTGGAAAAGATTTTGGCGAAAGACGGCGTGAAACCTTATGTTGTTCATCGTCTTGACCGCGATACTTCGGGCGTGATGATGTTTGCTTTGAGCGAAATGGCGCAAAAAAAGATTATGGACAGCTGGCATCAGATGGTTACGGAGCGAATCTATCGCGCGGTGGCGGAAAATCCGAAGAAAAACACGCTCGAAGATAGCGGCTTAATCGATGATGAGCTTGCTTTTAATGCGCACAATATGGGGTTCGTGCCGAAAGACGACGCAAAGCCCAAAACGCCGAAGAGCAAGGGGGCAAACAAGAGTATCTACGAAAAATATCTTGAGGAAAAAGGCGGAAATCTTAATTTTAAGACTGTTCCTGCGCGCACTCACTACAAAAAGCTCATCAAAGGCAAGACTCACACGCTTTTTGAGCTTGAACTCGACACGGGAAAGAAAAATCAGATTCGCGCACACCTTGCTTCAAAGGGATTTGTGCTTGCTGGCGACGAGAATTATCGCGCAAAGACAGATCCTTTTCATCGCCTAGCCTTGCATGCGCGAACTTTGTGTTTTACTCACCCTTTCACCAAAGAAAAGCTTCGTTTTGAAGTGGCAGAGCCTGACTCTTGGGCGGAGTTTGTGGAAAACAATAGCGATAAAATGGCTGTAAGAGCGATTTGGACAGAAAAGAATGAAAAAAATCAGAATCGTGTTACAATGAATGATAAAGCCATTGGCTTTTCAAAGAAACAGCTTGCACATATGGACTTCATGGAGAGAATGAGAAACAGCCACGGTCGAAAACGATAGGAGGAAATGAGTAGTGAAGAGAAAATACGGGTTGTTTTTGTGTGCGATGGTGATATTTTCTCTTTGCATGCTCTCGTCTTGCGACAAAGTGGGCGAAGTTTTGGGCAAAAAGAGCGAGGAACGAGTTTATGACGGAGTTATTCGCGCTCTTTTTGTTTCTCCTTACGATGATGTGTCACTGAAAAACTGCTTCTGGCTCAAAAATCTTGCTATGGAGCAAAAAATATATATCGATTGGGAAGTGATTAGCGCGGACGAGTGGGAAAAATGCAAGAAGCAGCGGCTGGAAAGTGAGGAAATTCCCGATATTTTCATAAACGCTCTCGAAACTGGCGATTTTGTTTTGTATGAAGGCAAATTCGAGAACCTAGAAAAACATATCGGCTATGACACTCCTAATATCTCAAAAATGTTTCGCGAAACTAAGGATTTAATCAACATTTCTTCAATGTATTCGGGTGAACTTTTTGCTTTGCCCTCTTATTCTGCAGCAGCTTCGCAGATTTCTTCTTCAAACGGTTCAAAATCGGTGCTGTTCATAAATCAAAGCTGGCTCAAAAGGCTAAAGCTCAATACTCCTGCAACTTTTGACGAGTTAGAAGCCGTTCTCCGCCGCTTCCGCGTGAGTGATTGCAACCTTGACGGCGATGTCAGCGACGAAATCCCCTTTGATTTCCACGGATTTTTTGGCGACCCGCAAAGCGCGTTTATGCTTTTGGGGGCTTTTGGTGTTCAATTCACGGATTCGGGCAAAGACGGCTATTTTATGGAAAATCGGCAAGTGAAAAGCGCGTACATTGACCCAAGATACAAATATCTTTTAGCGAAACTCGCGAGATGGTACAAAGAAGGCTTGATACGCGACGCGGCTTTGATTTCTAGCTATTCTTCTTTCCTTGACCGCTCGCACGGAAGGAAAAACGGCTCGGCTTTGGTCGGCTTGGTTTTGGGCAAGGAAGAAAGCGCGCAATTCGGCAACAATCTCGCTTCATCTTACCGCGTAATCCCGCCTCCTGTCGTTACTTTTGAGGGGGAAGAGAGGGAAGTGAAGTGGAGTCAAGATGTTTTTGCGCTGAGAGAGAATGTTGTTTCGATTTCTAGCGAATGTCCGAAAAAAGACGCGGTTATGCGCTTTATCGACTCGATTTATTCTGCTGATATGAGCATTTATTCGCTTTTCGGCGACTCGGAGTTCGTGGAGAAGAGGGGAAATCTTGATTACAAGGTCTTTGAGAACGAAAATCATCTTGATTCTTTCGGATTTACAGGCCCTCACTTTTTGGAATCGGGAATTTTGCTATCTTTGCCCGACTCTTACACCTACGCGCTTTTAGAACGCACTCAATACAAGAAATTCGCAGTAAATCAAGGCGATTTTTGTCCAGAAATCTTTTTGAAGTATCCACATTCGCTCTTAAAATCCCTTTCTGAAGCTCAAGTGAAGATAAACAAGGTTGCAAAAGACTTTGCGCTTGAAGTTATCCGCGGAGAAAGGAATATTGAAGAAGATTGGCAAAGCTACGAGGCGGAATTGAAGAGTTTGGGCTTGGAAAAGACTCTTGCGGCTCGGCAAGCGGCTTTTAATCGCACTTTCAAGAAATAATCGTGCCAGAAGAAGCGGAAATATTGTGAGAAATGCTCGTTCCGTTTTCGTCTTCGAACTCCGAGAGAGAAAGCACGCGCAAAATCGTGGGCTCTAGCTCGGTTATGGTGAAAGAAAGCTCACTTGTGGACAGTTTCGTGTTCCATTTTATGCGATTAAACTCTTGATAAAGTGAAATGTCGTCGAAAGGAGAAGAAGTGCCTTTCAAAACATTTATATAAGCGATAGGAGCAATGCTTTTTTCTGCAATCGGCAAGGAAAGTTCGTAAATTTTTTTGCACACATCTTCTATTTTCATTCTCGCTCCTTTTGCAAAAGAAAATTTTGTCTTTACATCTTACATTTTAACACTGTTTTTGATAAAATGGGGATTTCTACGAGGTTTTTTTTATGAAATTTGAGAAATTACCTTTCTTCAAAAATCTGTTTTTGGTGATTTTAGCGATTCTCACGGGACTTGTTACCGGGATTATCTGTGCAGTTTTTGGAAAAGGGCTTTTGTTTATCGAGGACTTTCGCACAAATCACTTTATTTTTCTTATTCCGCTTCTAGCTCCTGCGGGTGTGCTTCTCGTCAAGGCTTATCACAAATGGGGCGGACAGTGTTACAAGGGAATGGGCTTGGTTTTTGAAACAGGAGTGGGAAAAAGCGAATATTTGCCGCGCCGCTTCTTGCCTTTTGC
>Ga0310695_10004493_pt1 | contig 25653 bp, 28 predicted proteins | sample RumenRJG_04DNA_FD_203882 | JGI IMG/M metagenome (GOLD analysis project Ga0310695, IMG submission 203882) | Bovine rumen microbial communities from Lethbridge, Alberta, Canada - RJG_04 (v2) (version 2) | ecosystem: Host-associated > Mammals > Digestive system > Stomach > Rumen | place: Canada...
TTATCATAAAGTCTACTTGACCAGGCGGCAGGAGCAGAAAAGGCATTGCAGGTTAAAAAAGTGTGTGCATTTTAGGCGACCTGCTTTGAAATATGGTTTGAAAAAAGAGGGAAAAGATGAAAGAAAGATATAATGAAATACTAAGGCTTAAAGGTATGCTCGAAAAGGCAGGAATACCTTTTAGGTTTTCTAAAAGTTTTGGGGGCTATCATATTGTATATCCTAACAGTGCCTACAAAGTCTGTTCTGTTATAGAGCACGATGGTAGTTATGGATGTAGACAAGACTTGTTAGAGATTATGGGCTTGTTGACCAAAAAAGAAAAAAAAGAAGATGTTGTTCTTGGTTATCTTACGGCAGAAAATGTTTTTCAAAGAATTAAAAAACACTGGAGAAAATTAAAGAGGTAGAAGAATGAAATTTTTAACAGAAGACGCAAAAGAAAAAGTAAAGGAAATGAACTTCTGTATCATCAAGGGTGCAGATAATGATTATGCGAAAATAGATATAGAGGATGTTATTGAAACATACTTGGAAGACTGTTGCGAATTAAAAGAAAAGCCCGATTCTGAAATCGAAATAGAATTGTACAAATACTTGCCATTCGGTGAGTATACAAAGGGTCTTATTCTTGAAGATTTTATTGAGAGAATGGACGACTACCACAAGGGAGAAGCAACTTCATTAAATGAATTTCCCGATGAAGTCTTTGAACTAGAAAAGAAATTGTATGAAGCGGTAACAAAGAACTATCAAAGATTCTTTGGTGAGATTTTTGACACGATTAAGATTGACATAACTGATGAAATCAAAGAATGGGAAGAGGAGAATAAATGACAGAACGGAAATGTGGTGATTGTGCCTTGTGAATAAAAGACGATGGACATCCTTATTGTGCAGTTAAAGATTTGTATACGAATGTTGAACTTGATGATGTGTGCGATGAAAAAGACATAAAAGGTGAATATTACTTTGCAGAAGAAAAGAAAGGTGATGATATGATTGGCACGAATAATCAAAACGGAACTTGCAATGGACGTGCTGACTGCTGCAAGGGAAAGGATTAAAAATGTTTTCAACACTGCTCCAAAGATTTATTTATCTTTCAGCGGTGGAAAAGACAGCATAGTTCTTTCGGACATAATTTATAAGATGTGCCTTGCTATGCAGATTGACAGGCGAAAACTTGTTGTAGAGTTCATTGACGAGGAAGCGATTTTTCCTTGTGTGGAAAATATCGTCAAGGAATGGAAAGCAAAATGGGAAAGTATCGGGGTGGAATTCCGCTGGTGGTGCATTGAAGTCAAACATTTTTCCTGTCTTAATTCTTTGACACAGGAAGAAACTTTTATCTGCTGGGATAGTATGAAGCAGGATAAATGGGTAAGACCAAAACCGCCTGGCTGTATTTCAAATCACCCTTGGCTTAAAAAAAGAAAGGACAAGTACCAGGACTTTTTGAATCGAATTGAAAAGGATGGTATTTCCTTAATCGGTATTAGGACAGCGGAAAGTATTCAGCGTGTGCAGAATATGGCGGCCCGATTGACATATAAAAATCAAGACAAGGTTTTCCCGATTTACGATATGAAAGATTCAGATGTTTGGCTTTACATCTTGCAGAATAACTTGAATATCCCGGACGCTTACCTTTATATGTGGCAGACTGGCAGACCGAAAAACCGGTTGAGAATTTCACAGTTTTTCAGTATTGATACAATAGGCAGTTTGTCTGATATGGCTCAATATTATCCAGGGCTTTATGAGAAAATCTGCAACCGTGAGCCGAACGCTTATATGGCAATGCTTTATTATGATACTGAATTGTATCGCAGGGCAAAAAGGGAAAAGGACACTGTTGACTATAAGCAGAAATTTTTTGAATACATAAACAGCCCTGCCGCAAAAGAACAAATGGCGGTGCGACCGAAAGAGTTTACTGGAGCTTACAGGCTTGCACAGAATATGTTTATGACACAGAAAACTTGGAAAATGCTTTACAATATGATTGTGGGCGGTGATCCAAAAGGCAGAGCTTATAGAGCGATTGCAACGGAATTGCAGATTGCAAGAAAAGATAGAAGTTAAGTGATATTTTATCACGATAATGTGATTTAGGCATTTTTAGACATTGCTAGACATTTTTTATAATGTACAGTATAATACTTGACTATTGAATAAAAGGGAGTGGTTTATGTGGAAGATTTGCTTCAACCTGTGGCAAATGTAAAAATTATTGATAGGAGTTTATTAAAACCGAATAATTATAACCCGAATGTCGTTTCTGAACAGAACTTGGAACTTCTTGTTCAGTCGATATTGACAAATGGCTGGACTTTGCCGATTGTTGCAAGGCCAGATTACACGATTATTGACGGTTTTCACCGTTGGACTGTTTCGGGGCGAGAGCCATTGTTTTCAAAACTTGGTGGGAAAGTTCCTGTTGTTTTTGTTGACCACAAAGACCAGTCGGAAGATATGTATGGAACTATTACTCATAACAGGGCAAGAGGGGTTCATCAACTTGGACCGATGAAAGCGATTGTAAAACAGTTGCTTGATTCCGGGAAGTCGGTGCAGGAAGTTGGTAAACAACTTGGAATGAAGCCGGAAGAGATTTTTAGGCTTTCGGACTTTACAAGAACAGATTTTCTTAAACTTATGACAAAAGATGTGCACGGATATTCAAAGGCACAGGGATTGTATAGGGAACATTAAAGGGGGAATGAATGCCAAAAGAAGTTCGTGAGTTGAATGATGAATATACTCGGATAGGCGGCAATTTGATTGCTACTATGCCAGAGTTGCAGTACATAAAGGATTCAAAGGCAAGAATTGCTTTTTTGGAAAGTAACTATGACAAGCGGAACAACTGCAAGGCTGTTTTTGGTGAGTGTGAAAAAATCGCTGATAAAAACAAGTGGGCTTTGCAGGCGGATTTTACAATCACTGTTTACGCTCCGAACATTGAGGGATTTTCTGAAAAGCAGATTGCTATTCTTCTTTTCCACGAACTTCTGCATATTGGTATTGATTACCGACAGGGCGGTGAAGAAGTTTATTCAATTCGTCCGCACGATGTGGAAGATTTTAAAGTCATTATTGAAAAATACGGGGTTGACTGGGCAGAAAGGACGGTGAAATAATGGCGGACGCTGTAAAAGACGGTAAGGTTACTGCTCAAACTTTTGCAAATATGGTCGGGGTAACTCCTAGAGATATTCAAAATCAATGCAAGAAAAATATTATCCCTGCTGAAAAGATTGACGGCTCTTGGTGGATTCCGTTCCCTAAAGGTTTGCAGGCGTATATTAAAGTTTACAAGGATAAAGCGGAAGGTCGTGGCGGTGAAAACCGTGAGGAACTGGAACGCAAAAAACTTGAAAAGGAAACTGAGTTAAAATCGGCAAAGGCTGAAATGGCAAAACTTGACCTTGCAGAAAAAGCGGATCAAATGCACAGTGCGGAAATTGTGGAAGAAGTTCTGAATGATTTTGTTTTTTATGTTCGTTCTTCTATGCTTGCACTTCCGGGGCGTGTTGCAAATGATATGTTTAATACGCTTGGTCAGTATTTTGGAGAAAACAAGCCTTCATCGTCTTTGATTTCTTCAATGCTTTCAGATGAAATAAACATCATCTTGCAGGAGTTCACAAACTACAAGTATGATAAAGCAAAAATGAAACAGAAACGCTTGGAGAAAGAAAAAGGCGAAACTGTTATTGATGATGAAGAGGATGAATAATGCAGTTATTTAACGGTGATTGTTTGGAAGTTATGATGTCAAACGGATGAATGAATCACAGGAGCTGGAAAGTCTGGAAAGGCTGAAAAGTCTGGAAAGTCTGGAAAGGCTGGAAAGTCTGGAAAGGCTGGAACAATTTTCAACCGATTATCAGAATGTCAAGATACACAAAAATAGTGTTATATATTGCGACATTCCTTATGAGGGAACGGACGGTTACAACGGAATAGATTTTGATTTTGAGCGTTTTTATTCCTGGTGTGAAAAGCAGACAGAGCCTGTTTTTATTTCAAGTTATAAAATGTCGGAAGACAGGTTTGTATGTATTGCAACTTTTGAACATCAGTCGATTTATGCACAAGGTGCAAATAATAAAGTTTTGGAAAAAGTTTTTATTCCAAAGCACCAGGCAAGCAGTTACAGATTGCCTGGAAGTCTGTTTAATTTTGATGAAATGTAAAGGTGGTGGTTAAAATTATTAGGTAAAATAATAATTAACGCAGAATACGCTATGACAGAAAATCAGAAGATAACGAAACTTTTCAAGAAATGCTTAAAGAATTTTAATCCTCCCGAAAAACTGACCGTTACTCAATGGGCAGATAAATACCGTTATCTTTCGAGTGAAGCGTCTGCAATGGCTGGAAAATATCGGTCAAGACAGACGCCCTATATGGTGGAAATTATGGACGCATACAGCGACCCAAATGTTGAAAAAATCTTTGTAGTCGCAAGTTCGCAGGTCGGAAAAGCCCTTGATGTTAACACTTTAATTCCTACTCCAAACGGTTTTACAAAAATGGGAGAGTTAAAAAATGGTGATATTGTTTTCGATGAAAACGGAAAAGAATGTCGTGTAACTTTTGCAACTGAAATAATGTATAACCATAAATGTTATGAAGTTGAGTTTTCAGACGGCAGTAAAATTGTTGCTGACGCTGAACATCGTTGGTTTGTAAATAGTGATTTACCTTTGGAATATCCAAATGGTAAAAATCGTAAAGCAGTTTATGACGGTGTAGTTACTACTCAACAGATTGCAGAAACGGTGCACTATACAACAGGTCAAGGTAAAAATCAGAGAGTACGCAACAGATACGCAATTCCAATGACAAAGGAACTTGAATGTACTGAAAAAGATTTACTGATAAAACCTTATACGCTTGGCGTATGGCTTGGAGATGGACATTCTTATTCTGCTCAATTTTGCGGCCATCTTGATGATTTTGAAATTGTCGAGAGAGTACAAAAAGACGGTTATATTGTCGAAGTTGAGGAACTTGAAAACAGAAATTATAACGCAAAAATTGAAATACCATATAATCATAATTTGTGTTTATATGGACACGATAAAACTGTTACAGGAATTACAACGCAGAACACTTGTAAAGTTTGTCAAAAAATTTGTGCTCAAAATTATCAGCGTAAAAATGGAATTGTACATAAACCGTTGATTAAACTTGAAAGAACATTGCCTTTGTTATTTTCAGAGCGATTGCATAAATTGAACTTAATCAATAACAAGCATATTCCAGAAGAATATTTAAGGGCAAGTATCGAACAGCGTTATGAATTATTGCAGGGTCTTATGGATACAGACGGATATTGTAGTAAAAATGGCAGATGTGAAATTACATTAACATCAAAAAAATTGATTGACGGTGTTTGTGAATTGCTTGCAACTCTTGGTATTAAGTACACGATTGCGGAAAAGAAATCAATTTGTACAAATGCAGAGCACGATTATTCTGTTACAGCTTATAGAATTTCTTTTATAGCTTATGATGAGAGAAAAATATTCAATCTGAAAAGAAAGCAGGAAAGAATTGTTTCAAGGTTTGACGGTTATAGAAGAACTACTGAAACAGAACGTAGAAGAATTGTCAATGTGAAAGAAGTTGAAACAAGGCCTGTAAGATGTATTCAAGTTGACAGTCCAAATCATCTTTATCTTGCTGGTAAAGAAATGATTGTTACTCATAATACTGAATCAGAATTAAATATCTTGGGATATATAATCGACAATGAGCCGTGTGGTGTCATTTTTGCAGTTCCAACTATTCAAGACGCTAAAGACTTTGCCAAAGAGCGTGTTATGCCGATGATTAGGGATAATCCGACAATCAGAAAAAAGTTTGGAAGTATCAAGAGCAGGGACGCTTCAAACACAATTCGTGAAAAGACTTTTCCGGGTGGTGTGCTTAACATTGTCGGTGTAAATGTCGCTTCTCAACTTGCTTCAAAACCTCGCAGGGTTGTTATCGGTGATGAAATTGACCGCTGGACAGGAAATACTGGTGGCGAGGGTGATCCGTGGGGACTTCTTGAAGCCCGTACAATGACATTTTATAACCGCAAAATGATTGCTGTTTCTACTCCAACTGTCAAAGGACATTCAAGAATCGAAGATCACTTTTTGACAGGTACGCAGGAATATTGGTGTTATCAGTGTCCGAATTGCGGTGAATATCATCGTTTACGCTTCCAGGATATGAAGTTTGAACATCACGATACAAAGGAAAAGGGCAAAACTACTATTCACGTTGACTGGGTAAAGTGGAAATGCCCGGACTGTGGCGAAATGTTCACGGAAAAAGAAGTAAAAAGTTTTCCTACAAAATGGATTGCAACAAATCCAGCAGCATTGAAAAATCATATTCGTTCATTTTGGATAAATGGTTTTAGTTCGCCGTTTCCTGTTGCAACTTGGGAATATCTTATTTGGAGATTTCTTGAAGCAGGAAAAGACCCGGAGAAATTGCAGACAGTTTTCAACACTCTTTTCGGTGAGTTATGGGAAGATAGGCGAGATTTGACAACGGAAGAAGAACTGCTGAATCGTAGAGAAAATTACGAAGCAGAATTGCCGGACGGTGTTCTTATGCTTACTTGTGCAGTCGATACACAGGACGACCGCCTTGAATATGAAGTAAAAGGCTGGGGCAAGTTTAAGGAGAGCTGGGGAATAAAAAAAGGTTACATAATGGGCAGAGCCGATTCAAATTATGTATGGGAACGGCTTGACGATATTATTTCTCACGCATATTCTTTCAAAGACGGAAAAACGATGTCGATTACAGTAACGCTTGTCGATTCCGGCGGACATTATACGCAGGCTGTTTATGCAAACTGTTACAAACGGTCAAGCAGATATGTTTTCCCGATTAAAGGTGTGGACCGTAAAGACTTGGCACTTGCAAGACCTTTAATTTCTCCACCGAATAAACAGGCTTTTGGCTCAAGTAATGAATACAGAGTGTGGCTTTATTCAATCGGTGTAAACAGTGGAAAGCGTGCAGTTCAAGACTTTTTGAAAGTTAAAGAACACGGTTCAATGTTTTGCCATTTTCCGCTTGACAAAGACCGGGGATATGACGCAAAATACTTCAATGGCTTGTTGTCGGAGGTCGAAATTCGTACAGGGAATAAGGTAGAATGGCAAATAATTCCTGGACATAAACGAAATGAACCTTTTGACTTGTTCGTGTATAACTATGCTGCACTTATGCTTGTAGATCCAGATTTTGACGCTATCGAAGCAAGATTGCGAGGTGTAAAACAGGAGCGTAAGGAAAAACCAAAACGCAAAGTTAGGAAAAGTTCTGCTTTAGATATGTTCGATTAAAAGAGAGGTGGGAAAGTATGGCTGAAAATGTAGAAGAAACTACAGAAGAAACAACCGAAGAAAATCCAGTTTTGACAGAAACAGAAATCAGAATTCGCAATTTAACTTCCAAAAGGGATAGAACAAATCGAAGATTAAATATATACTACAATGAATTAGAGTATCTTTTGGAAGCACAAAAGGCTTTTGCCAGCGGTGCTCAAGAGTATGAAATCAACGGTAAAAAAATAACCCGTTTTGATATGGCAACAGTAGACAAACGTATTGATACGCTCTTGACAAAAATTGAAGATTTGGAAAATGTATTAGACGGAAAAGGCAGAAGTCGAATGAAGGCTGTCGTTATCCGTGATATATAGGTGATTGAATGGCAAGTGGTTATGGTAAAGGTTCAGCCAGCAACGATAAAAGAGTTTTCAAATCTTTTTTGAATGAACTTCTTTCTGGCAGTCCTAGACAAGACATTGATTACAATAATAAAACTCTTAGGCAAAGAAGCAGACTTCTGTATATGACAGAACCGCTTGCAGCTTCTCTTGTGAATAATCCTAGAAACAATGTTGTAGGACTTGGTATTTTTGCAAAGCCTAGAATTGATTTTGAAACAATCGGAATTTCAAAAGAAGCTGCTGAAAAAATGCAGGTTCGGTTTGAAAAAGAGTTTAGACTTTGGGCAGAAGATAAATATTCGTGCGACGCTATGGGAATGAATAATTTTTATGGCTTACAGCAGATTGCTTTTACATCGTGGCTTTTGAGCGGTGATGTGTTTGCTCTTTTTAAGTCTTTCAATCGAACTCCAGTTCGTCCTTATGGCTTGAGATTGCATATTATCGAAGCAGACAGATGTTGTACAGAGGGCAACCGTAGCGGTAGATACGGAATTGTTGGAACTTCTGCTGACGGTAATCAAGTTTACGACGGTGTTGAAGTTGATAAAAACGGAATGGTAGTTGCTTATTACATTGCAAGTTCCTATCCGTCAGATTACAACTACCCGGATAAAGACGGTTTGAAATGGCAGAGAGTGCCTGTTCTTGGCATAGAAACACAGTTACCGACCATCTTGCACGTTATGAGTGCAGAACGTCCAGACCAATATCGTGGAGTTCCTTTTCTGTCAAAGGTGATTGAACCGTTATTGCAGATTAGACGCTATAGAGAAGCAGAACTTATGGCGGCTGTTATTCAAGCTTTTTTTACAGTTTTCATTGAAGAAACGGACGATTCAAACGGAAATCCGATGTTCAATGAGCCGCTGGGAGATAATGAAGAAAAATCAACTAATGAAGATGAATTGGAACTTGGTCCCGGAAATATAAACTTTTTGGATAAAGGGCAGAAAGCAAACTTTGCACAGCCTACTCACCCGAATTCCGGCTTTTCCGCTTTTTGTGAAACTTTGATTTGTCATATTGCAAGCGGTTTGGGTATTCCGAAAGAAATTGTTTTGATGTGTTTCAATTCTTCTTATTCTGCTAGCCGTGCAGCATTGCAAGAAGCGTGGAAAACCTATAGAATGTTCCGCAAATGGTTTGTTGACGATTTTTGCCAGCCGACTTATGAACGGTGGTTGTATGAAGCGGTTGCACTTGGTCGTCTTTCTGCTCCAGGCTTTTTCAATGATCCGATAATCCGCAAGGCTTATTCTGGAGTTGAATGGGTAGGACAGTCGCAGGGAATGATTGACCCGACAAAAGATGTTAAGGCAGCAGTTGACGCAATAACAGCAGGATTTACAACAGCAGAAGCTGAAACTGTCCGTCTTTATGGTGGTGATATTTATCAAAATATCGCTCAAAGAGGACACGAAATTGAATTGATGAAAGAAGCAGGAATGTTGCAGACACAGACTTTTGCTGAAAATCCTGTAAATAATCAAAGTTAAGAAAATAACTTTGATGATAATTCTGATAAAGGAGAAAACGACAATGGAAAAGATGAAAATGAATAACACTTTTGGTTGGAACATTAAGGCACAACTTGAAGATGATTCTGATTCCGCTGAAATTGAACTTTACGGAGAAGTCCTTTCCAACCAGCCTAGAAATTTTTGGACTGGTGAAAAAATTGAAGATATGCAGTGTATTTGCCCGGAAGGTTTTGCAGAAGCCATTGAACCGTTAAAGGGCAAGAAAAATATCACTGTAAGACTTAATACAGTAGGTGGCGACGCTACAGTCGGACTTTTCATCTGCAACAAACTGAAAGCACTTAAAGAAAACGGAACAAAAATAAATGTGATTATTGACGGTCTTGCTGCAAGTGCTGGAAGTATTATTATGTGTGCTGGTGATACAATTTCTGTTTATTCAAACAGTATGATTATGATTCACGAAGCAAAAAGTGGTATTTGTGGATATTATTCTGCTGCTGATTTGAAAAAAGTTGAAAATGGTATAAAAGCATACAATGATATGATTGTTGCAACCTATGTACAGAAAACTGGACTTTCAGAAGAGAAATTGCGTGGAATGATTCAGCGAGAAACTTGGTTCATCGGGCAGGAAGCCGTTGACAATGGTTTTGCAGATGAAGTTCTTGACGGTGAAAGTTCTTTGTCGCTTGTTGCAAGTGCTGGAAGTCAGTATATGTGTGGTGGTAATCACGCAGTAAAGGCAGACTTCTTTATTCCACAGAGAATTAAAGATAAATTAAAACAGGTTATTGAACAGAACGAAGTTCATACAGACGATAGTGTGAACAACGCAGATGAGAGCGTGGAAAATTCTGTTGTAAATAAAATTGAAAATCAGAAAGGGGAAAATCCTATGGAAGAGATTAAAACCGTTGCGGAACTCGAAAAGGCTTACCCAGAACTTTGTGCTGAAATCAAAAACAGTGCAATGAACGGAAAGACTGACGAAGTTGTTGCCGCAGAAAGAAAGCGTATCAAAGATATTGAGGATATTTCTTTCCGTATCGCTGATAAATCGCTTGTTGAAAAAGCAAAGTATGAAGGCGGAATGACTGCCGCAGACTTGCTTATGCAGGACGCTCTTGCCGAAAAAGAACGCAATGAAAAAATCGTTGCAAATCTTGACAAAGACGCTGGAGTGGCTAATTCAGTTTCTGCTTCTGCAACAAAAGTTGAAACAGAAGAACTTGAAAAGCCATTGACTAAGGCTGAACGCTATGCAAAAGGTGTGGCCGCTGCAAAGGCTAATCAGAAAGGAGAATAAGTATGGGAACAGCAGTTTTTCAGAAAATCGGTGAATGTGTTCCAGTTGACCAGTTGATCGCAACTGGCAAAGAGAACAAAACAAATGTAAACAATGCTCTTTTTGGGGCAGGAACTTTTAAGCGTGGTCAGCTTGTAAAACTTACAAAAGGTGTTGCAAGTGCTTATGACCCGGAAGCAACTTTTGCCGCTGGCGAAAGGTTTGCAGTTGTAAAAGATGATTTTGTTGTTGAAGGTTCTGAAAATGAAAAACATCTTGTATATGTAACTGGTTCTTTCTACCGTGATACAGTAGAAGCCATTGCAGAAAAAGAAGTTTCTCTTGCAGATGAACTTGAAATGAACGCAGAAGGTATTTACTTCAATATGCACCTTTAAGGTATTGAAAGGAGATTTTAATTATGGCAGGAAAATTTGAGGGTATTAACATTTATGACCCGTGGGAACTTGCAGGACTTATTTCTGTAAAACCTCGTGCTTCACGTTTTCTTTCTAAAAGATACGGAAACGCTGGAGAAGTAGAAATCACAGAAGGCAAGCGTGTTGCTCTTGACTATCAGTTTGGTTCAACACAGATAGCACCGTTCGTACAGGACGGTTCAACTGGACTTGCTCTTGCTTCTGACGGTTACAGCACTTTGGAACTTGATGTGCCGAATGTTGGTGTAAAAAAGAATGTAACAAGGGACGAATTGAACAAGCGCCTTGCAGGTGAAGATCCGGCAAATCCTTATGATGTTCCAACTCGTGCACAGAAAAAGATTGAAGAAATCAACGGACAGCTTGAAACAGCCGTTGCCGCTCGTGAAGAGTTGATGGTTGCTGACTTGCTTGTGAACAACGGTCTTACTATCACAGAACGTGATGATAAAACTGGTGCTGTTTTGAATACTTATAAGATTGACTATCTTGCTCCGCTTGATCCAACTGGTTCACAGCTCAACGCAAGACAGAAAACTCTTATGACACAGGCTAAAGGTCGTGCTTCTTTTGCAACTTCTAAGAGTTGGGCAACCGCAACACTTACTGAAATCATACAGGATTTGGACGGTGTTGTTCAGAAGTATGCCGCCGCAGGAATTGCAGTTAGTGAACTTTTAATTACTCCAGACATCTGGACTGCTCTTTTGGCAAATACAAACTTTACTACTCCATTCCAGAACGCAATGTTCGGTAATCAGTACGGTGATATGAACTCACAGCAACTTGATATTGACGCTGCTGTTGTTGCACATCTTAAAGTTCGTGGTCGTATTATTAGTTTGATTGTTTTTGACGGTACATATATTGACAATGACGGAACAGTTAAGTCTTACCTGCCGGAAAATACGGCAATTCTTACCGCTCCGAATGTTATTAAGTTCAAATACGGTTCTCACGTAATTATTCCAGAAGGCTCAAATGACTTTGAAAATATTACAGGTGCTCGTATTCCAGAACTTTACATTGACCGCAGCAATTCATCTAAAGAATACCGCTTACATTCTCACCCACTTGCAATGCCTAAACAGTTTGCTTCTTGGTGTGTAATGAAAGTCCTGTAGTATTATTTGTTGAATGTCGGGGTGGCAACACCTCGACTTTACGAAAGGAGTATGAAAATGAAAATTATCAAAATGATTAAAGGAATGACAGTCATTAACGGCAAACGGTACGCTGTTGGTGATGGTGCTTTTCAGATTGATGATGAAGCAAAAGCGGCAAGACTTGTTAAACTTGGTGTTGCTGAATATGCTGACGGTGCAAAAGTTTCAGACGTTGATAATGATTCTGAAAAAGTCAGCGATGATGTCGAAGATGAAAACGATGTTGATTCAATGTCTTATGCTGAACTGAAAGAAAAGGCTTCTGAACTCGGCATTAAATATCCGGGAAAGAAAAAGGCAGAATTGATTGAAGAAGTCAAAGCCGCACTTACAGGGGTAGGTTCAGCAGACGACGACAACGAGGACGCTCCGACTTTTGCTCCAGAAGGAAATGTTCAATAATGGCTTTCAAAGATTTTGTTGACGCTGATATGGATAAGGTATTTCTCAATGAAGATGAATTTGCAGAAATCATCAATATTGACGGTGTGCCTATCCGTGCAGTGAAAACAAAAAATAAAGCAGTTCTTGAACAAGGTACTTCTATTTTCACTGAATTATTATCGTGTAAAACTATTGATTTACCTTTTGAAGTGCATAACGGCGATGTGCTTGACATTAACGGTGTTATGCAGGTTGTCGCAGATGTACAGGAAACAATGGGGATTACTGATATTACACTTAGACGTAATGGGTAGGTGAGTGAATGGCTAACAGTATAAAAGTTGTTTCTGATTTTGCAACTTGGTTGCGGGATGTAACAAAGGACATCGAACTTAAAAAAGCAAAAATCCCGGAAACGAAAGATTATGCTTATGAGCTTGTTGCTCCGGCAATATACGAATTAGTTGTTCCGCCAAAAAATATAAATGGCGGTTCATCTGCTCCGTCTGTTACGGTGAAACTGTCTAAAGGCAGTGTGAATAGGAATGAAGCAAAAGCGACGGTGATTTTTGAACTTGAAACTTGGAATCCGGGAAAACACAGCAAGGATTTAATTCTTGCAAAAAGTGTTGGAAATAAAAAGGATTCTGTGAATTCTGGTGCGGAAAAGCCGGAAGGTGTCAACGCTTTTCAAAAAGATGTTGACGGCTGGAAAGATATTCTTGATTTGCTTGAAACGATTATCGGTAAACTTGACGCTGACGAACAGGCAGCAGGCTATCGAAGAACAAGCGATATTAATTATAACTTTCCATTCGAGGAAGAAAGGGCTTTTACTTCTACTTATCCGTTTCAATATGCGGCAATTCAGTTTGATATTGAATATGTTTCGTATCACGCCAATAGGCAGTATGAAGAAATATTAAATGGTTAGGGGGCTATTAAATGGCTGAATTTAAACACGGTATCTATGGAGATATGGGAGAATCAATAATCTCATCTTCAAAGAGTGCTTCAATTTATTATGCGTTTCTTGGTACAGTTCCTGTAAACCTTATCCGCCTGGAAAAGAACAAGGATGGTTCTCTTCCAAAATATAAGGATATGGGATATGTAAACAGTCCAATGAAATTGGTTGATTCAAGTGCAAAAAGTGCAGTTGGTTATTCTGCTGACTGGAAACACTTTTCACTTTGTGAAGTTATCAAGGCTTTTTTCTGCAACACAAAAGGTGGTGTAGGTCCTGTATTTGCTATCAATGTTCTTGACCCGGACACAAACCGCAAATCAGCAGTTACAACAAAAACTTTTGAAATTGCGAATAAAAGAATTGAATTTGTTTCTGATACAATCATTCTTGATACACTCGCACTTGAAAAACAGGTTGATTCAGAATCAAAAACTCTTGTTGAAGGCACAGATTACAACCTGTCTTACAATTATGATTCAAACAAGTTAACTATTGAATTTCTTGCAGAAGAAATTTCTGGTTCTGTTGCTGCTTCTTATTATGAAGTTGATACTTCATTTATGGATAGCGACGAAACAAAGGCAGAACGCCTTATCGGTTCTTTGCAGGAAGACGGTTCTGCAACTGGTATTTATGCTTTGCGTAAGATTTTCAACGATTATGGTGTTCACCCTTCTGTTCTTGGTGCTCCAGGCTTTATGCACATCAACAAGGTTTACAATACCCTTGTTTCAGAAGGAAAAACAATCAATGACAAGTTCCACAATGTTATTTTCTCTGATATTCCGACAACCGAAGTTGAAAGTGTTGTAAACACAATCAAAAAGGCTGTTGCTTGGAAGAAAGATAACGGACGAACTGCTGAAAACGCTGTTTCTGTTTGGCTTAAAGGTATGGATTCAGAAGGCAATGTTTATCACGGTTCTACTATTGCAGCAGTTGAACAGTTGCGTGTTGACCTTAAAAACGACGCTATTCCGTTTGAAGTATACGACAATAAGTCTGTTACTTGGATTACAAAACTTTGTCTTGACGCTGACAATATTGTTACTCCTTACAGCGAAAAACAGGTAAATCAGCTTAACGAAGCCGGAATTACTTCTTTCAATGTATGGAAAGGAACAATTTTCCTTTGGGGCAATGGTACAGACGCTTTTGTTTACAACGGTGTTTATGACCTGCGTGCAAGGTTCAGCTCAAATATGCGTATGCAGTATTATCTGTTGAATGATTTTATCCTGCGCAGACACGAAGATATTGGCGATCCAATGTTCCTGTCAAAGAAAAATGACATCATTCGTGAAGAACAGGAAAGACTTGAAAAACTTGTTGCTCTTGGAGCGTTAATCGGTGAACCGCATTTTGTATTCAACGCTTCAAAAAATGCAAGCGGTGATGTTGCGGAAGGCAATTTTAGGTTTGACATTGACGATACGCCAACTCCACCAATTAACAGTCTTACTCTGGTTGTGTCTTACACAGACGCTGGCATTTCTGTCTACTTTGAAGAATAGGAGATGATGAATTATGGTAGTTTTTAACAAAAAAGTTGCGGTTATTGCAAACTTACTGAAAAGAAACGGTGTTGCTGTTGCAAAAGATGTAAGCGTAGAATTTACACTTCCTGCTTTTGCTCGCGGTGAAATGCAGAATAGCGGAACAGATGAAACACCGCTTCTTATGTTTGACGGCGCTATGGAAGCAAAAATTACCTGTAAAGGAATTGACAAGTCTGTAGTTGATATTGCTGCTCCAATTACTGCAAGATACAAATTGACCGAAGTTCAGCAGATTAACCTTGTTGAAGGTTCTCCAGCAGTTGAACAGGTTGAATTTGTATTCAAAGGAAAAGGTGCTGGTCCAATGTCGCACGGTTCTTCTGTAGGTGAAGGTTCTGACGCTGAATTCACAGTTGTTTTAAGTCGTTATGAGGAATATCTCAACGGTGAAGAAACAGTGCTGATTGACCGTGATTTAGGTATTTGCAAGATTAACGGTGTAGATTACTTTGCCGCTAAAAACGCAATGCTTAATTAAAAAAAAGCAGGTGTGGTATTTTATATTTTGGTATAAAATGCTACACTTGCTTAACATTTAAAGGAGTATGTTAAAATGAAAACTATTACACTTAAAAAACCGCTGAAATTTGAAGGCAGAGAAATCAAAGTTTTGAACTTTGATACAGATGTTGCAACTTTGGCAATGGATAATGAAGCGTACAAAAAAACATTCGTTGAACTTGACGGACAAATGGGAATTGCAGAAACTTGTACAGTTCTTCATCGTATTTGGGGTATGCTTATTGCCGCAGAAAGCAACGACATTGAATATGAAAACTTAAAGCGTCTTTCTTTGCAGGATTTGAAAGTTCTTGAAAGAGAGGGTAGAAATTTTTTACTCGGATCGGATTCATCGGACGAATCCAGCCAGTCAACAGAAAAGAAAGACGAAATCAAAATAGAAAAAACAGAGCAGGAAAATCAGAACGAATTGCCGATGTAATTCGTGAAGCGTGTTTTAATTACGGCATAATTTTTCATTGCTCACCGCTGGAAATGCAAAAATTACCGATTACAGAAATAATCCGGCAGATAGAAAGCGGAAATAAAGTTATACATAAGCTAAAAGAAGGGTGATGATATGGGAAATGCAATTCAAACCGCAGTAGTCAAGGTTATAGGTATACTTGACCCGTCGGTTGCAAAGACAGTCGCAGACGCAAACAAGAAGTTTTCCGGCTTAAAAGCTGGTGTTGCTATTGCAGGTGCTGCCATTGCTGGAGCGACTACTGCGGCGGTTGCTTTCGGAAAATCAGCCCTTGACGCCGCCGCAACGTTTGAAACAGGAATGTCAAACATCGCAACACTTCTTGACGGTGATACGGCTACAGTAAACAAACGTATTGCAGAAATGGGCGACGACATTATGGGTGTTGCCAAAAAAACAGGCGTTGCAACTGACGACTTGTCAAACGGTATGTATCAGATTGTTTCCGCCCTTGGTGATTCAGCAGACGCTACTTCACAACTTGAAGTTGCCGCAAAGGCAGCAAAAGCCGGTGGTGCTACTACTGTAGACGCTATCAATCTTCTTTCAGCCGTTACAAAAGGTTACGGTGATACATCGGGCGAAGCGTGGAGTAAAGCGTCTGACCTTGCGTTCCAGACAGTAAAACTCGGTCAAACATCATTCCCGGAACTTGCCGCTTCTATGGGTAAAGTTGTTCCTATTGCAAGTGCATTGAATATCTCACAGGAAGAACTGTTCGGATCATTCGCTACATTGACAGGTGTTACAGGTTCAACGGCAGAAGTTTCTACACAGTTAAAATCTGTTTTCTCTGGACTTATGACTCCGTCAACTGCACTTTCCAAAAAAATCGGTGAACTTGGTTATGAGAGTGCAAATGCAATGCTTGACCAACTCGGACTTATTGGAACGCTGGATAAATTGTCGGCTGCTTGTGGCGATGATAAACAGGCAGTCGCAAAATTATTCAGTTCTGTAGAAGCACAGACGGCTGTTCTTGCTCTTGCAGGTTCTCAAACTGAAAACTGGGTGCAGAAAACAGAAGCAATGGCAGGAGCGGCAAACGCAACTTCTAACGCTTTTGATAAACAAACTGATAATTTGCAGGGCAAACTTGCAAAGATGAAGCAAGTCTTTGAAACGTTCAAAATCAAAGTAGGAAATATTCTTATTCCAATTGTTACAAATGTTGTAGATAAAGCAATCCCAAAAATCGAAAAGGCTTTTGATACACTTGTGCCAATACTTTCAGATGTTTACACATCGGCAAAGCCTGTTATTGAAGCGTTTGGAAATGCTATACCTGGAGCGTTACAGATTGCAGGTGATATAATAAGCGGTGCTTTTAGTGTGTTAAAGGTAGTTATTCCGCCTGTTGTAAATCTTGTAAAATTTCTTGGTGATAATTTCTCTTGGATAGGACCTATAGTTGCAGGGCTTGCGGCTGGAATAGGTACATATAATGCAGTAATGAAAGTAAGTTCTGCTGTTACAGCAATTTCTGCAAATGGGTTTAAGGCTTGGGCGGCTTCTACAAAAATTGCCGGAACTGCAACAAAAATATTTGCAGGTGCTCAAAAAGTTCTTAATGCTGTTATGTCTGCAAATCCTATTGGAATTATAATTGCTGCAATTGTTGCACTTGGAACAACTTTTGTACTTTTGTATAAAAAATGTGAACCGTTTAGAAACTTCATCAACGGAATTGGTGCAGGGCTTCAAAAAGCATTTTTTTCTCCTGTTGAATGGTTCAAAGGACTTCCGGCAATATTCAGCAATATATTTAACAGTGTAGAAAACATAGTTGATAATACCGTTGCAAGAATAACAGAGAAATTCCCTGTTTTGGGTACAATTCTTGGCGGTGTTATCGGGGGAATAAAAGTACATTTTAGTTATTTGAAAACGATATTCAGCAATGTAATTGACTTTGTGAAAAACGTATTCACAGGCAACTGGAAAGGTGCTCTTGAAAATGTAAAAAATCTTGCAGTTGCTCCAATACAGAGGATTAGCGGACTGTTTGATATTGTCATAAACACTGTAAACCGAGTACTTACAGTAATAAGCGAAAAGTTCCCGGCAATAGCACCGATTATTCAAGGTGTACAGGCAACGATAATGCCGATTATCGAATCTATAAAAGGCGTATTCAATGGACTTATTGACTTTATAAAAAATGTATTCACAGGAAATTGGGCAGGTGCTTGGGAAAATATAAAGAACATTTTCGGTAATGCGTTTAATGCACTTAAAGGACTTGCAAAAGCTCCGCTTAATGCTGTTATTTCACTTATAAACGCTGCAATCGGTGGATTAAATAAATTACATATTTCAATTCCAGACTGGGTGCCGGGTTTTGGCGGCAAAGAGTTTGGAATAAGTATTCCACAGATTCCTATGCTTGCTACTGGCGGCATTGCTACACAGCCGTCAATTTGTGGTGAGGGCGGTTATCCAGAATATGTTATTTCAACTGATCCAAAATACCGTGAACAGAATCAAAAAACTGTTCTTGAAGCGGCAAGTGCTATTGGTGCTTTGGAAACTGCACAAAATGAGGGTTCTTCTGTAAGAAGTCTTTTCAAAAAGTTCAATGGAAAAGGCAGTTCAAGCACTGTAAACAATAACAGTGAATCAACTGCTTATAGAATTGAGTTTAGCCCGGTTATCAACATAAGCGGAAACACAAACAACGCTCGTTCTATTGCAGATGAAGTTATGAGAGTATTTGACGATTACGCTCCAGAACTTGCAGACAAAATAAAGGCAGTTCTTGCAACGGCAAGGGAGGGAAGTTATGGAATATAAAACTCACATTGCAACGGTAGGCGAGATGTGGGATCAGATAGCACTAAAATATTACGGTGATGAAATGAAAGCGTCTTTCCTGCTGGCAAATAATCAAGAATTGACAGATATATTAATATTTGAAGGCGGTGAAAAAGTAAGAATTCCTATCATACAAGAAAGTGAATTGATTACTTCTCTGCCACCTTGGCGAAGATAGGCGGTGAAAAAAATGACACAAGGAATGTGGCTTGATGAAGTCTGGCGGATAACAGACAAAATCAAAAGACCGATAAAATCTTTTTCTGTAAAATCCGCTGTCAAAACTAAAGAAGATAACGAAGAAACAATAGTTACAGGTAACGAACTTGAAACTGTTACCTTGACTTTTTCAACATCGCTTGCAGACGGTGGAAATCCGAAAAAAGAATACGACGAACTCACAAAAAAAGTAGGACAGGCAGATACTCTTTGCATAGGCGACGACGCTATCGGTTCAGATGTCGTAATGCTGAACAGCGTGCGTATTTCAAGTCGGTTTGTTGATAATAACGGTGTTGTTATTTTTGCAGAGATTGAATGTCAATTTGTTGAAGTTGATATGCCTGGTTCTGATTCAAAAATGATTGTAAAAATTGACGGAAAAGATGTTACAAAAGACCTTTCTATAGAACGTGCAATTTTAGAAGAATATTCAGAAGGACACGCTGACATTCTGGAAATGCGGTTTTCAGACCCTTATGGGCAATGGGCAAAATGGGCAGAAAGTGGTGAATTGCTTGGACTTAATATGTCTGTTCAAGAGGGCGATGTAAAAAGCGGTGTGCTTTTTATTCATTCTGTACAGCCTAAAGATACGACTTTTATTTTGCGTGCAATGTCTGTTCCGCCAGATGTTTTCAGAGAAACAAGTAAATCGTGGGAAAGTGCAACACTTGAAATGATTGCGGAAGAAATCGCTGGTGCTCACGCTTTGAAGTTCAAAAAATATAATACGCAGGGAATCACTCGTGATTATGTAAGACAGGACACGGAAAATGATTTTGAGTTTTTGCAGAGCCGTTGTAAGCTCGAAGGTGCAAGTTTTCTTGTTTATGACGGAACGCTTGTTCTGTATGATGAAAAATCAATGGAAGCGGAAAGTCCGACACTTTCTTTGAATATTGACAGTAATTACATAAACTTTACTCCAGATGAAAACGAAAGTGCAATGATAAAAACAATGATTGTGCAAAATGGAGAGTTTACTGGAAATTATACGGATGATAATGTCAAAGGTGATTCGGAAAAGACAATTCGTATTTCAGAAACTGTTCCAGATGAAACAGCAATGACAACTATTGCACAGGCATATTGCCGGGAAGCAAATAAAAACTGTCGTTCGGCTGTTATCGATTGTGCTTTACAAGGCAAGGTTGCGGCTGGAAGTGTGATTGATCTTGAAACAGAAACAAGACCTACATTCAAAGGGACAGTTTTTGTTTCATCTTTAAGGCATAATTTTGTTACAAATAAAACAAGATTGACGGTAAGAAAAACTCTTGCATATTAAGGCGGTGAATTATGGCACTTGTAAAAGATGATTTGACAACTGTAATGATTAACGCTACAAAATCTTGCCCGGATGGTGGTGTGGACGCAATGAAAGCACTGGGAAAAGCCATTGAGGATTATCTTGTAGAAAATACAGACGCACAATATTCTTGGGCCGCAGCAAATACGGTGTTTCCTTATGAGCCGGATTCGCAGGTAATGTTTAAGGCTGTTTTGTCTGCAAGTGAATCTCAATTTACTTCTGTTCCAAAGGATTTTAACGCTTTTATTTTAGACTTGGCAGACTGGCTTAATGATATTAAAATTGACCCGGCTAGTGGCTGGTCTTTGGGCAGTTTGCAGAGCGGAGCAGGAACATTTTCAGCTCCGCAACTTGGTGAACTTGCAGATGAAACGGATTGCGACGGTGCAATGAAAGACGCTTTTGGCTTAATTGCCCAGAGAATTATTGACGGCTGGATTAGTTATTTTCTTTCAGCAGCGCCGGGAACAAGAGCGACATATTCGGGTTCGGCAAGTCTTGTAAGCGTATCTTAAAGGGGTGATTAAATGAGTGCAAAAATTGAATTTGGAGAAATAAAATCTCTTGAAGAGCCAAAAGACGCAAACGGCGATGAAACAATGGCAATCGTCGTTCCAGACGATGATACAGGTTCTGTTACTAGAAAACTTTTTATTCCTTATTATTGGCGAAAGAAGTTTGGAAATATACAGGTAGGGGAGCAGGTTGTATATGCACTTGCTTCTAATAATTCGGGTTGTATTATCGCTCGTGTTGACGGTGAATGGGATAGTATTATCCGAAATGAAAATACGCTTGTACAGATAAACGGAAATACTGCCACAAAAGGAAATGTTCTTGTAGAGGGAAACTCGGACATCATCGGAAACTTAAATGCTGACGGTGATGTTTGTATCAATACCACAATCGAAGCAAAAGGCGGAAATCTTACTATAGACGGTACGCAAATTAAGATGAACGGAACGACTTCTACTGGAGCGAAACCTTTCAACGGTTTCCCGGGTGGTTCTGACACATTCACAGGTGCTCCTGTTTCACAAGATACAGTCAACGGCACCGGTTCTCTTGCAGGTGGAAACGCTGAAAATAATAAAAATAGTTATTACAGTGGCTCAGAAGAGGGCGGTGGTGAATAGGGCGGAGATGGCAGTCTTGTTAATAAAAGGCGGTGATTAAATGCAGGCAGAATACTTAAAAAGACGGTTTGAAATCAAAGACGATTTGCACAGGCTTATTTCTGGAATTGAACTTTCCCGCTCACTTAAAACAGAAGAAAAGGAAGTAAAGGACGGTGTAAATCAACTTGAAGTAAAAGGGTACGACAAACAGACAGTAAACATTGAATACAATGTTTCCGGGCAATGGGGAACTGCTCCATATATTGAATACATGGAATGGCGTCGGTTAAAGGGTAAAAAGGGACCGTTTTTGCTTGGTTCAGAGCAGTTAGGCAGTGGAGATTTTTTGTTAAAAAGTGTAGAATTAGCTGACGCAAAACCTGTAAATAATGGTGTTGTTGCTATTGCTTCAATCAAGCTTGAACTTGTGCTTGATGATATTCTGGAAGCAACGGAAAACGGAAATCAAGTGAAACGCAATATGCGTGAAATTACTTGGAAAGAGATGTATGGTTCGGCAGGTGTTGCAAAAAGTTCAACGGCAGCCGCTGGACCTAGTGAAGCAACAAAAAAGGCATTGTTGGAAGGTTAGAGGGGTGATTTTATGCTTGCAAAAGGCAATGGAAATGTAGAAAATTGTATCAATAATCTTGTTCATATTTTCCGTGGAGAAGTGCCGTTCGAGCGTGCTATGGGTTTGAACCGTGCATATATCGGAAAGGCAAGCGGAATCGAGTTTGCAAAAATGACTGTTGATACAAAAAGAATGTTAAAGGCTTATGAGCCTAGGGCAGAAATTGACAATATAAAAGTAAAGACGCTTCTTGCTGGTGATTATCAAATGGAAGTTTCTTTGAAAGGCGGTGAATAATGGCTTTTAATTTTATTGACTATGACGCAAACAGTTTGAAAAAAGAAATGTTTGAAACTGCTTCTCAATCATTGCGAGAACAGGGAGCGGACGACTGGACGCTTTATCCCGGTGATGAACGCTATCAGATTTTACAGGCTATGGCTTATTGTAATATGGTTTTTCTTGCAAAAATCAATAAGGCATTTTTGAACTCTTTGATTGACCACGCAACGGCAGAAGCACTTGACGAAATTGGTAAAATCAGAAATTGTTTCAGAAAAGAGCCGGGAAAATCGGTTGTTACTTTGCGTTTTTCTCTTGCTGGTGCAGTTACAAAAGATTCAACTATTCCAAAAGGTGTAAAGGTTACAGCGGATAAAAAGATTTTCTTTGTTACGAAAGAGAGCTGCACAATTCCGGCTGGTCAAGTTTATGCAGATGTAGAAGCAGAATGTACGATTGGCGGAACAGATTCACAGAAGTTTGACGTGGGTAAAATCAACACGATTATTGATGTTACACCGGCGGCTGGTGTTTCCAATCTGAATATTCCTAGCGGTGCAGACAATGGAGAGCCTTATCCTTATGACCCGAAAAATCACCCGGACGGTGATAATGGCGAGGGCGACGAACTTTTCCGTGAAAGAATTAAACTTGCTTATGCGACTGTTTCCACAGCCGGTGCAGAAACTACTTATACATACTGGGCAAAATCGGCAAACAGTACAATCTGCGACATTCGTGTTCTTGCAGACAAAGACCCGAACATTATTGATTTGATTGTACTTTGTGCAGGTGATGTTGAATGTCCGGCAATTAAAAACGGAAAATATTCAGCAGGAATTTTGCCGGAAGAAAGCATTTTGCAGGCAGTTTTGGAAAAATGTCAGTCAAAAGACCACAGGCCACAGGGCGACGAAGTTTCTGCTTATGCTCCAGAACTTGTGAATTATGACATTGAATTAAAATATTACACTACAGACAGTGAAGAATTGCAGTGTGTGGAAACAATCGAAGGTGTTGACGGTGCAATTCAGAAATATCTTGAGTGGCAGGATTCAGTTATCGGTAAACATATAAATCCCGATAAACTGGAAGCGTTGTGTGTTCACCCGAACTGGATCAGCGAAAAAACGCTTAAAGGTGCGGTTCGTGTGGAGCTTGTAAAACCGGAACATTTAGATTTGACAGGTAGACAGGTTGCAAGGTTTTCGGGTAATCTTACAGTTACTCACGAAGTAGTTGCAGATTATTAAGTTTAGGCGGTGAAAATATGCGAGTTTCTGAAATAGATTTTGTGAAATTTCTTCCCGACTTAATGCAAGATGATCCCGATGTAATAGCGATTGCAAAAGCACAAAATCTTTTTTACAAGATTGTTGGTAAAAAAATTGATATTTTGAGCCGCTGGGGAAAGTTTGACCAAATGACAGAGGAAGAACTTGACCTTTTTGCAGAAGATTTTTACATTCCCTGGTATAAAACATCAGACACAAAAGATATAAAGGTTTCTAACCTTGAACACTTTGTAGAAGTATGGGCAAGGCTTGGAACGCCAAAAGCCATAGAAACGGTTCTGGAAGATATTTACGGTTCTGCGGAACTGATTGAGTGGTTCAGTAATAAAGAAGATTATGCAAATGGAGAATTTGCTGTTGAAGTAAAAGATTTTGCTTCTTTTACGCAGGAAAATAAACGCCGATTTTACAATATTTTGGAAATTGTAAAAAGAAAATCACAAAAGTTGTCGTCAATTTTTACTGTAGCAAAGGCAAGTGTCGGCTATACGGTTGGATTGCGAGCGTTCGGTTTATCAAATGGATATTCAGAAGTTGCTGCTGATTTTTATTTACCAACTACAAAAGTTTCTTTGAATAGTTACACAGGCTTAAAAGTTCGTGTAATAAAAACAAATATTAGTACATCTGTTGCAGAATAGGAGGCAATAATGTTTAATTATGCAAGTTTAACAAAAAAGGGAGCAGTATTAATAACAAGGGCTGTCAATGGCGAGAAATTTGTATTTACAAGAATGGAATACGGAAACGGTATTCCGTCAGAATTTAATGCTTCACAAACAAGTGAAGAAATTAAATCAATTCTTTCTGAAAGAACATCTCTTGTAAGTAAAAAGGCTGATATTGGAATGTATAGTATCAGCACAAAAAATAATTGTGCAACTTTGACAGGTAAAATTATCAGTTCAAGTTTGACAGAAGATTTTCTTGCAAAAGAACTTGGTGTTTTTGGAAAAATTGGTGGGGAAGCAGAAGTTTTAGTTGCTTATTTTATTGCAACTGAAAGTCCAGATCCTATAAATCAAGCCGCACTTGTAGGACAGGAACATAAAATTATTGTAGATGTTGCTACAGGTAATGCAGCCGATATTACAATAGAATACAGTCCAGAAATTTACGCAACTAAAGAAGATTTTGACGCTTTGGTTGCAAGCAATGCGGAAGAACACGCTGCGTTGGAGCAGGCTATTGCGGATATGGTAACTTCTGAAACGATTACAAATATTCAACAGTCAATTACAGATGAAGCAACTGCAAGAGAAAACGCTGATACGGCATTGCAACAGTCAATCGCCAGTCTTGAAGCAAGTGTAGATGAAAAGATTGGAAGTATTGATATTTCTGCTGCGTTGTCGCATATAAAACAGTATGACTTTGTTGTAGACAGCAACGAAACATTACTTGCGTGGGCAAACTGTACAGACGGCAGTATGAAAAGCGTCCTTGTAAAATCCGGCGAATATACGCTTGACGGCAAAATGATAAACCTTGTAAACGCAGGTACAAAGTTTGTATTCGCAGAAGACGGAAACAAAATAACTGTATCAAATTATATGCGTGGCATTGGTGCTACAGAAGATTATGGTGCTGTTATTATCGGATTGAATGTTGAAGTAAGTTACACTGGTACTGAAGAGTGTTTTGCTTTTTATCGAGGAATGTTTTGTAGTAACTGTACCGGCACCGGCACCGGCACCGGCTTTAACACTTGTACTTGTAGTAACTGTACCGGCACCGGCACCGGCACCAACGGCACCGGCACCGGCTACGGCTTTAGGAACTGTACTTGTAGTAACTGTACCGGCACCGGCACCGGCATCGGCACCGGCAACGGCTACGGCTACGGCTTTAACAATTGTACTTGTAGTAACTGTACCGGCACCGGCACCGGCACCGGCAACGGCTACGGCTGGGGCTTTTTCAAATGTACTTGTAGTAACTGTACCGGCACCGGCACCGGCACCGGCACCGGCTACGGCTACGGCTTTAACAAATGTA
>Ga0310695_10004494_pt1 | contig 25647 bp, 26 predicted proteins | sample RumenRJG_04DNA_FD_203882 | JGI IMG/M metagenome (GOLD analysis project Ga0310695, IMG submission 203882) | Bovine rumen microbial communities from Lethbridge, Alberta, Canada - RJG_04 (v2) (version 2) | ecosystem: Host-associated > Mammals > Digestive system > Stomach > Rumen | place: Canada...
AGAGAGGTTCGTCGTTGTTACCAGAACGAAACCTTCTTCTGCGCATGTCCAGCGCTCATTGGTAACTTTTCCAATTGCAAACATAGTAACTGTGTTCTTTCCGCAAGCTCGTAAGGCTTCCGATGTAAGTGATAATATTGGAAGTAATCTAGGAAGTAACCTAGGAAGTAACCTAGGAAGTAATCTCAAATTCCGAAACATCCTTATCAGAAATATAAAAGGAAGTGAGTATGACGCAGGACGAAAGATGGAACATGCTTCGCAGGAATCACGGAACCACAGATTTACGGAATTAAGGTTTATGGATTATGGATCAAGAAACTAGATGGCTTAAGAGATATCATGAGGTGGTTAGTTTTATTGAGACTAATCACCGGAATCCGTCGAAGCATCGGATTGAGGAGCATGATATGCTGAATTGGGTGAAGGCGAATAGGAAGGTGATGAATGCGGGGAAGATGAAAGCGGATAGGGTGGAGGCTTTCAAAAGACTATTGGTTTTAATGGAGGAGTGTAAGAGGGTGAATCAGTATGTTTGAAAAGTAAGAGGGAAATATTGGTTTTTGCCTTATTATGAGAGTTTTTTGAAAGAAATTTTGGAAAATCTACGGCTAATTGAAAAAAAAGCCGTATATTTGCCAAAAATTGGCGAAGTCAGACTGCGCCTAAACAATTGAATAGAGTAATGGATACTACGACGAAGGGAATACTGACACCTCGTGACATTGACGAGGAGGGCCGATACTACTTTGTACGCAAGGCAATAGATGCGGGCGACGTGGTAAGACTGAAGAATGGAGTGTATGCCACTGAGGAGGGACTTGCTAACACGATGGTAGACGTGGAACGTATAGTTCCTGGCGGTGTGCTGTGTCTGTATTCGGCGTGGGAGCACTATGGACTGACAACACAGATACCAGGCTCAATCTATGTGGCGGTGGAGAAGCACAGGAAAGTGGTGGTGCCGGAATTTCCGCCTATTACGCTGTGCTACTGGGAACAGAAGTACTATGAGATGGGTGTGGTGGAATCAGAAGTGGCTGGACATAGGCTGCGCATATACGATATAGAGCGGTCGGTGTGCGATGTGGTACGGTTCAGGAACAAGGTGGGAATGGACGTGATGACTGAAGTGCTGCGAGCCTATCTGATTCGCAAAGACCGGAATATAGCACGTCTGACTGAATATGCGAAGAAGATGCGCATTGGTACGAGAATGACACAGTATCTGAATGTAATGGTATGATCGTGGTTAAAGGTTTATGGTTAAGGGTGAGATAAAGAATTACGGGAGATCGAACAGGACCAAATTGTTGAACCTGGCACGAAAAACGAAGGGTGCGGATTATAACCTGATATTGCTTCGCTTTGTGCAGGAAAGGTTCTTGTATAGGTTGTCGCTGAGTGCATACAGAGATAATTTCTTCGAACACAGGGACAGGTACCTGTTTCATCAACGAACACGAATCTCACGAATTGAACGAATAGAGGTATAATACACAAGATTAGAAATAAAATAACTCGCGCAAAATATGGCAAGGTGTTTTTCGTGTCGTCGTTCCCCAAATACGATGTAAGGAACGGTGGGTCTGGTTCATAATAGCAAACAAATATACAATAAACTGCTAACAATTTCGTTAAATGATATTAATTTTAATAACATAAGTCGCATAATATTTGTGTTTTGATATTAAAATTCGTATCTTTGCTACAATTCAAAGCATTAAACCCTACAACAATGAAGAAAGTGAAAGCAATAATCGAACGTGCCGGTGACGGGTCCTATAGTGTATATATGGACGCAGATGATATAAGCTATTTGATTACGGGCACTGGCAAGAATGCGGAGGAAGCCATTAATTCCTTCAAAATTAACTATGACGATATGAAGCGTTATTATGCAGAGGAAGGCAAAGAATTCGAAGAAGTTGAGTTCGTATACGAATATGATATGGCTTCATTCCTTTCCTATTACTGCAAGGCTTTTTCTCTGGCAGGACTGTCCAGAATAACTGGCGTCAATCAAGGTCAGTTAAGTCATTACGTCACTGGCCATCGAACTCCATCTGAAAGGACAAAACTCAAAATCCAAAATTCTATTCAGGAATTTGCGAAAGAGTTAAGTTTGGTTCATTTTCTATAAGAAAGACTAGTGATACCCGAACACGGGGACAGGTACCTGTTTCACCAAAAATAAACGGCCACCCATGAAACAGGTACCTGTCCCCGTGTTCGGATATCCCCTGTTTGAACGAATAGAGGCAAAGGGCAGATGTGAAAGCATCTGCCTTTTTTGCGTAATATGGGGTCTTATGTGTAATTTTTGCCTTATTTCCTTTTTTATATCAAAGAAAAAAAGTATCTTTGCAACCGAAATGGCGAGTTCGGAAACGGCTGTTTCGATTGTTAAGATGCAATAGTTCAAAGGTTTATACAATGAGATTCTACGACAGAGAACAGGAAATAGCCTTCCTGAGGGAGACTCGGGACACGGCTGAGAAGGTGGCCCGCTTTACGGTGGTGACCGGTAGGAGACGTATCGGCAAGACAACGCTGATTAGGGAGGCTTATAAGGATGAGCCCTTCGTATATTTCTTTGTGGCCAGGAAGGCGGAATCGGACCTGTGCGAGGTGTATCTGGAGGAAATCAGCGAGAAACTGGGTATCCCTACATTGGGTAGCAGCAGGCACTTCAGCGAGATATTCCGATACCTGATGCAACTGTCGCAGTCCCGGAGCTTTACGCTGGTGATAGACGAGTTTCAGGATTTCTTCCGTGTAAACAAGGCGGTTTACAGCGAGATGCAGGATATCTGGGACGAGTACGAGAAGACATCGAAGATTAATCTGGTGGTGTGCGGCAGTATTTATTCGCTGATGCAGAAGATCTTCAAGCAAAAGAAGGAACCTCTGTATGGACGCCAAACGGCAGAATTAAGGGTAAGGCCCTTTAAACCCTCGGTGCTGAAGCTGATCATGGCGGACGCAAAGCCCGACTACAGTCAGGAGGACCTGCTGGCACTGTTCGCCTTTACGGGTGGTGTGGCTAAATACGTGGGCCAGCTGGTGGATGGGGGAGCGTTGGACAAGGATGCCATGATTAGGCACATCGTAAGCCCTAACTCGACCTTCCTGAACGAGGGCAAAAACAACCTGATAGAGGAATTCGGCAAAGACTACGGCATCTATTTCTCCATTCTCTCGTGCATTGCCCGGGGTAAGAACACCCGCAGCGAGATTGAGGATGTGATTGGCAAGGAGGTGGGGGGATACCTGACCAACTTGGCGGAGGAATATGAATTGATTAGCAAGCGGCAGCCTATGTTTGAGAAGAGTGCCAACAAGAATGTGCGCTATGAGCTGGACGACGTGTTCTACAGCTTCTGGTTCCGCTTTATCTTCAAGTACAGCTACATCATTGAGATTGAGAACTATGCGAAGCTGCAGGAAATTATCGGGCGCGACTACAGCACGTTCAGCGGACTGATGCTGGAGCGGTATTTCCATCGTGTGGCCATGGAGTCGGGCGAGTTCACCCGTATAGGCCGCTGGTGGGACCGTCGGGGCGAGAACGAGATCGACATGATTGCCGAGGACGAGATTTCGGATAGTGTAACGTTCTACGAGATTAAGCGCCAGGCAGACGAAATCAGCATCGGTGTGTTGAAGCAGCGGGCTGAGGTGATGCTGCAGGGCACGCATGCGTTCAAGAAATACGACATCCGGTACAAGGGGCTGTCGATGGAGGAGATGTAGAACCCAAACACCGGGGCAGGTGTGACAGCATCTGCCTTTTTTTGCGTAAGAAAGATGGGTAAATGAAAAAAAGTTTGTATATTTGCAAACAGAATCACTAATAACTGAAAGATATGGGAAAGATTGAATTGATGGCATTGCCGTATGCGATGGATGCATTGGAGCCGGTGATAAGTAAGCAGACGCTGGAGTTTCATCATGGGAAGCATCTGGCGGGGTATGTGAATAACCTGAATGGACTGCTGGAAGGAAGTCCGTTGGCGGGATTACCCTTGGAGGAGATGGTGTGCAAGGCTGAGGGCGGTGTGCTGAATAACGCGGGGCAGATATTGAATCATAATCTGTACTTTGGGCAGTTTTGTGCGCCTAAGGCTGACAATAAGCCTACGGGAAGGTTGGCTGAGACTATCGTGCGCGACTTTGGGTCGTTTGAGGCCTTTAAGGAGGCATTCCAGAAGGGTGGGGCAACGTTGTTTGGCTCAGGCTGGGTATGGCTGTCGGCAGATAAGGATGGCAAGCTGGTGATTACGCAGGAGGCGAATGCCGCGAATCCTGTGCAGAATGGGTTGAAGCCGCTGTTGACCTTCGACGTGTGGGAGCATGCGTACTACTTGGACTATCAGAACCGCAGGCCTGACCACTTGGCTGCGCTGTGGCAGATTGTGGATTGGGAGGTGATAGAGATGAGGTATGATGGCTGACGCGAACATGGGGACAGGTACCTGTTTCACACATTTGCGATGAAACGGGGATGAAACAGGTACCTGTCCCCGTGTTCCTTGGCTGACAGAACTCAAACTTTTTAGTGATATATTTGTGTTAAATAGTGTAAATATTCAACTTTTTCGTTGGAAATGTACTATCTTTGCATCGAAAATAAAAAAAGTACACTGACAAACTCCATATAGCTGAATATCCAATGACGTATCCGTTTAAAAACTGATGATTATGATTAAGCAAACAATGACAAGTCCTTTCTCTGGAGGGGATGCAAAACTGTGCTACGAACCCTCTGTGTTGACTTTCCGTAAGGAACAATTCCATTATGTTCATCAGTTCTATGAATGTCAAGAAACACACGAGCGTTTCACTACAACGGAACTGGATGAGGCAAACTTAGCTCAGGTGTATAACCAATATAGGGCAAAATATGGTATTCCATTCCCAGAGGAAATAAAGCGTATACGCATGCATTATGGTCTTTCGGCAACAAAAATGTCTGAGATTCTGGGGTTCGGTGAGAATCAATACCGGTTGTATGAGAATGGTGAGATGCCTAGCGAAGCAAACGGAAAGGTCCTGATGTCGATTATGAATCCTGACATATTTCGAGTTTTTGTAGAAAATGCTCGGGGACAGTTTTCTGAGACAGATTATGAGAAATTGATGACCAAGGCAAACGAATGGGGCAAGGAGAAGTATTCTCCAACTGTAGTTGACTATGTGTTTGGAAGAAACCGTAGGGATATCTGTAATGGTTATACTGCGTTGTCGACTTCAAAAGTAAAAAATGTTCTGTTGTTTTTCATATGGAAAAGCCATGGGGTATTTATCACAAAAATGAATAAACTATTGTTCTATACAGATTTTTTGTCATATAGAACTAGAGGTAAGGGTATGACGGGTCTAAGATACAAGGCTCTTCAACATGGACCTGTGCCAGTAAGATGGGATCGTATTTACAGTTTCTTTGATGAGATTCAACAAGAAATTGTGCAGTTCTCCAATGACAGGGAAGGGACGATGTTGGTTTCTGGTCTCTCGCCTGATATGGCAGACTTCAGTGATGAAGAGCTGGAGATACTGGAAGCTGTTTATGGACGATTCCAGAAAGAAACGCCTACGCAAATATCTGAAACGAGTCATCAAGAGGAGGCTTGGAAGGAGTATCTCAATAAGGATTTGCCTATCAATTTTGACATGGCATTTACGCTGAAAGCAATATGATAAACAAAAACTAAGCAATGCCAAGACAAGCGAGAGAATCATCAGGAACAGGCATCTATCACGTGATGATGCGGGGTGTAAATCACCAGAACATTTTCGAGGAACAGGAGGATTACTACCAGTTCCTCAATACATTGGACATGATGGCCCGTTCGTATGAGCCCGATGGTACGCCCTCGGGACGGAATTATACGTTATATGCCTATTGTCTGATGTCGAATCATATCCATCTGCTCATTCGCGAACGTGAGAATAATATTGGGATGGCGATAAAAAGGATAGCTTCTTCGTATGTGTACTATTATAATCACAAGTATTCAAGAGACGGCCATCTGTTCCGCGAGCGTTTTAAGAGTGAGCCAGTGAACGATATGGCTTATTTCGTGACGCTTTTGAGGTATATACACCAAAACCCGGTGAAGGCTGGGATAGTGAACAGTGTGAGGGATTACGAGTTCAGCAGTTGGCGTGAATACGAAGACAAAAACAGTACGCTGTTCCCTTTGTGTGACACTCAAACTGTTTTGAACCGCATGTCATTTGATGACCTGAACGACCTGGTGAATGCCCCCTTGACCGATGATGTGTCTTGCATTGAAATAGAAGAGGTTTCTAAAGGCCGTCCATCGGATGATCAGGTAATGGGGCTGATTAAAGAAAGGACTGGCGCCACGAACAGCAACGCATTTATGCAATTGCCGGATGACATAAAAAGACCGGTATTGATGGAATTGAAGGGTAGGGGTGCTTCCCTGCGCCAATTGGAGAGATTGACGGGAATCGGGAAAAGCGCGATATATCGTTTAAGCCAAACATAGTCAAACACGGGGACAGGTACCTGTTTCACACATTTGCGATGAAACGGGGATGAAACAGGTACCTGTCCCTATGTTCGGTAAAAATTGTTAAAAACCGGAGCATAGTGAGGTCGAAGAAGGGATTCAGTTGTTTTTTATGTTGGTGATTTTTTTACATCACAAATAACATTAATAATTAAATTAATCATTTTAAAAACATGAAGAAAATTATTTTTTGGGCTTCATTGTGCCTGTTTGCTGTTAGCTGCAGCAACGAAACAATAGAGAGCGACAACGGAGTGACGAACGCAGAGAAGGTGTTGGCGCCGGTGACGGTGCGGGTGAACGGATTCTCTGTGACGCAGGAGGAGATGGCGTCGGGTGGCACTACGCGAGCCGCACAAACTGCTGCAAGTTACACTGGCGTGGGAGCTATCGACCTTGCTTTCTATTCTGGTGGGACAGAGGTCTACAAGCACACACAGTTGCGAGGCGACAACACGACTTATACTACCTTTGGTGAATTCTCGTGCAACCTGCCCATTGGAACCTACACGATGGTGGCTATTGCCAGAGGCTATTTCGATGGCGACGTGTTGACGATGACGAGTCCTACTGCAGCAGGTTATACGAGCGAGCGTCCACGTGAGACGTTCTGTGCTTCGCAGAGTGTGACGGTAACGGCTGCGGGTGCGGATGCCAGTGTGACGATGAATCGTATCATTACTCAGTTGAATATCATTTCAACGGATCAAATTTCGTCAGGGGTGGCAAAAATAAGGACTACCTATGGTGGCGGCAGCAAAAGTTTTGACCCCACTTCAGGACTGGCTACCGATGATAATGGATTCTCACTCACCAACAGTCCTACGGTACAAGATGGACATCTAGGCATCTGTAATTTCGCCTTCCTCGCTACTGACGAAGAGACGATGACCATCACCATTGAGGCGCTCGATGCAGACAACCATGTGCTGTTTACCAAATCGGTGCCCGGCGTGCCACTGAAACGTAACCGTAAGACCACACTTACTGGCGCAATCTTCACGGCAAGTGCATCGTCGGCCGCTTTTCAGGTTGAGACGGCTTGGATTGAAGGCAATACCGTTAACTTCTAAATCATTCGCAAGCAGATGAAAAAACGATTGTTTTCTTTATGCGCGGTGTGTGCGATAGTGGCGCTGAGCGTGATGGTGTCGTGCGAGAAGCCGCTGATGGGTGTGGAATCGGACGAGCCTGGAGGTAACCTGAAGGTGACGGTATTTGAGATGGAGAAGACACCGTTTGGAAGCTTGACACGCGTGGCTGAACCGGCCTCTGCGATGTGTAAGCGACTGAACTTTGCGATATATACCCTGGACGGGACGCGTGTGAAGCAGGTGAACCAGACGAGCGATGCGGCGGAATTCGGTACGGCCTCGTTCCAATTGGAGGAGGGCGACTATCAGGTGGTGGTCGTAGGTCACAGCTCGAACGGCAACCCCACGATGACCGACCCGTCGTGCATCAAGTTTACGAATGCGCAGGGGTATACGGATACGTATCTTTGTAGCGGTGTGGTTACGATAGGTGCGGAGCCCATGGATTTTCAGGTGTCGCTGGACCGCATTGTAGCCCTGTGCCGGTTTGTGATTACCGACGATTTCCCGGCGGATGTGAAACAGATGCGGTTCTACTACACGGGCGGCTCCGGAGCATTTGATGCCAACACGGGACTGGGCTGCGTGAACAGCAAGCAGGACGTGAAATTCTCGGTAACGACGGGACAGAAGCAATTCGACCTGTATACGTTCCTGCATGATGTGGAAGGTACGATTCACCTGACCGTGACGGGACTGGATGCTGCGGGCAATGAGTTGTACAACCGTCAGTTTGACGTACCGATGCAGCAGAACTACATTACGTGGCTCACAGGTGCATTCTTTAACGGCAGCGGCTCGTCATCGACGACCATTGGCGGTGTGACGGTGAACACCGACTGGGCCGGCGAGACCCACATCACGTTCTAAACCGGACACGGGGACAGGTACCTGTTTCACACATTTGCGATGAAACGGGGATGAAACAGGTACCTGTCCCCGTGTCTGCTTTACGAAGGAGTCCTCACCCACGATGCCCTTACCTTCGAAGACATCCTCCAGAATCACGTGCTATACGCAATGCAAATCACCAAACAGGTCAAAATTGCACCCCTCTTCGAAGCCTGTCTTCAGCACGGCTATTACCCCTTTTATAAAGAGTCCGTCGAAGACTTCCTCCCTCGCCTTCGCGAGACCGTCCGAGTAGTTATCGACGATGACCTGCCTGCCGTAGAGAATGTTACCTTCGAGACCATCCAGAAGGTCAAGCGGCTCCTCATGATCATCTCTGAACGCGTACCCTTCCAACCCACCATGTCCGACCTCTGGGCAGCCCTTGCCACCAACAACGAGCTGGGCCTTCGCATGCTCTATGCCCTCGATAAAGCCCAGATCCTGGGCCTCCTCACCTCCAAACCCAAGAACTATAAATACCTCAACAAGCCCGACAAGATTTTCCTAGGTAACCCCAATCTCATGCATGCCCTCTGCCCCCGTGTCGAGAAAGGCAACGAGCGCGAGACCTTCTTCTACAGCCAGCTCATTGTAAGTAACGAGGTTAAGTACCCCAAGAAAGGCGATTTCTATGTCAACGACAGATACCTCTTCGAGGTGGGAGGTCGTCGCAAGACCTTCGAACAGATTGCCGACGAGCCCGACAGTTTCCTTGCCGTCGATGATACCGAAGTCGGCCACGGCTCCCGCATCCCCCTCTGGCTCTTCGGTTTCCTCTACTAATGTCCGATTAAAAAAAATTTGGTGGTGTGTTTTTTTATGCGTATCTTTGCAAAAAATTTGCAAAGGATATGGAAATAAAGCAAGCTGATTTTTCGCTGTCGGCCCCGATGGTGTCGATGTGCCCGAAGGATACGAAGCCGGAATATGCGTTTATAGGACGGTCGAATGTGGGGAAGTCGAGTCTGATCAACATGCTGACGAATAACAGGAAGTTGGCGAAGACGAGTGCGACACCGGGTAAGACGCTGTTGATCAACCACTTCATCATTAACAAGGAGTGGTATCTGGTGGACTTGCCGGGCTATGGCTATGCCAAGCGGTCGAAGAAGGAGGTGGACAAGCTGGACCAGATGATTCGCGGATATATTCTGCAGCGGGAACAGCTGGTGAACGTGTTCGTGTTGGTGGACATCCGGCTGGAACCGCAGAAGATAGACCTGGAATTCATCGAATGGCTGGGGGTGTCGGGCATCCCGTTCTCCATCGTGTTTACCAAGGCGGATAAGTTGACGCCCAACAAGGCGCGTCAGGCCATGGAGGCATATAAGAAAAAACTGGCAGAGACGTGGGAGGAGATGCCCCCGATGTTCCTGACGTCAGCAGAGAAAAAAGAAGGCAGAAACGAAGTTCTTAACTACATTGAAAAGATCAATGATTCTTTGAACTTTGATATTTGAACTTTCTTAGACCTAAAGGTCCAAGCGACCAAAGGTCGAGCGGAAATTTATGATTTGAATAGAGATGAAAACGGAAAGTGGATTTGAGAAGATGAGGAAAAGGATAGGGATGGTGCTGGGCCCGCTGTGTGCCCTGCTGATTTGGCTGATGCCTATCGAGGGTATTTCGGAGTCGGCACACCATATGTTGGCCATCATGTCGCTGGTGGCTATCTGGTGGATTACGGAGCCGGTGCCCATCCCGGTGACGTCGCTGTTGGGTCCGACGTTGTGTGTGGTGCTGGATATTGCGCCGATGAAGGATGCCTTTGACAACTTTGCCAACCCGATGATATTCCTATTCATGGGTGGTTTCCTGTTGGCGAAGGGTATGATGGTGAATGGGCTGGACAAGCGCATGGCCTACGGAATCATGTCGATGAAATGGGTGGGTGATTCGCCCCGGAAGATATTCCTGGCCATCGGACTGGCGTGTATGCTCTGCTCGGGATGGATCAGCAATACGGCTACGGCAGCCATGATGTTTCCCATTGCCTTAGGACTGCTGGAGGCTATCCGCGAGATGATGGCTGCCAACGGAAAGACCATCGACCTGGCGAACTATAAGTATGCCACGGGACTGATGCTGATGACGGCCTATGCCTGTAGCATCGGTGGTGTGATGACGCCCATCGGCACGCCCCCGAACATTATCATGATCGGTTTCCTGGACCAGTTGGCTCCGCAGGCTCCGTCGATATCGTTCTTCCAATGGATGATATGGGGCATCGTGGCCATGGTGCTTTACTTCCTGATAGCCTATGGGGTGCTGTGGAGGATGTTCCCGGCTGACGTGAAGCACATCGAGGGTGCCCGTGAGTTTATCAGAGAAAATGTGAACTCGCTGGGCAAGTGGACCACGGCTCAGAAGAGCACCATCATTGCCTTTAGTGTGGCCGTGGTGCTGTGGGTAGCGCCCAGTGTGCTGAGCATCGTCTATGGGGCGAAGTCGGATGTGATGACATTCTATGACAACCACTTCCCCGAATCCATCGCTGCCATGGTGGGTGGACTGTTGCTGTTCTTCCTGCCTGGAAAGAAGGGTGAGACCGCACTGAGCTGGAAGGATGGTGTGGAAGGTATCGAGTGGGGCACGCTGCTGCTCTTTGGCGGTGGTCTGGCCATGGGTGCGATGATGTACACCACGGGACTGTCGGCATGGATTGGCAACGGTATCAAGGAGGCCCTGGGTGACGACCCGTCGGAGTGGGCCTTTGTGGGTGTGTTCTGCGTAACAGCCTTGATTATGTCGGAGTTGACATCGCACACGGCATCGACCAACCTGATAGCGCCTATCGCCATTGGGGCGGCCCTGTCGTTGGATATGAGTCCGATCCCCGTGGCTATCGGCATTGCCCTGTCGTCGTCATTAGGATTTATGATGCCGGTATCGACACCGCCTAACGCCATTGTCTATGCGTCGGGGTATGTGCCCATCACGAAGATGATCAAAACAGGATTCATTATCGACCTGATAGGTATTACGGTGGTAACCGTTCCTGTGGTTATCCTACTGGTTAAATGGGTTATGGGAGGTTGATTCTTTGAGGTTTGAGGTTTGAGATTTGAGGTTTATGATTTGAAATTTAAACTTTGAGGGTTGATCTTTGAGGTTTGAGGTTTGAGATTTGAGGTTTATGATTTGAAATTTAAACTTTGAGGGTTGATCTTTGAGGTTTGAGGTTTGAGATTTGAGGTTTGAGGTTTATGATATGTTAGAGAAATATATAAATAGAGAGATTGAAAATAATATATACGAGTTGGCACGTGATTTTGCCATTCGCATTGTCAATATGTATAAATACTTAGTTGAAAATAACAGGGAATATATTATGTCGAAACAGCTTTTTCGTTCAGGTACAAGCATAGGTGCAAATGTCTTTGAGGGTAAGAATGCTCAAAGTCGTCCTGATTTTGCATCTAAGATGAGCATTGCACTAAAAGAAGCTACGGAATCTGCATATTGGATAGATTTACTTCATGAGACAAAATATATCACAGACTCAGAATTTCAGTCGGTTTCGCAAGACTGTAGTAGAATTATTGCAGTACTTACAAAGATTGTAAAATCATCGAAACAAAGCTAATCATAAAGTTCAAAGTTCAAAGTTCAAAACTCAAAGAAATATGGTTCCGTATTTGGACGTACAACATCTCAGCAAGTCGTTCGGTGCCCTGCAACTGTTTGAGGATATCAGTTTCTCTATTGGCGAAGGCCAGAAGGTGGGGCTGATTGCGAAGAATGGGACGGGGAAGTCGACGTTGCTCTCGATACTTTGCGGTAAGGAGGGCTACGACGCGGGGGACATCGTGTTCCGCAGGGACCTGAAGATAGGGTTTCTGGAGCAGAGTCCGACGTTTGACCCGGAGGAGACAGTGCTGGATGCGTGTTTCAATCACCAGGGAGATCCGGAGAAGGTGCTGAAGGCCAAGCAGGTGTTGACGCAGCTGAAGATCAAGGACTTGGAACAGCCCATGGGCCAGCTGAGTGGCGGACAGCAGAAGCGGGTGGCACTGGCTAACGTGCTGTTGACGGAACCCGACCTGCTGATATTGGATGAGCCCACGAACCATCTGGACTTGGAGATGATAGAATGGTTGGAGGGGTTCCTGCAGCGCGGCAACAGGACACTGCTGATGGTGACGCACGACCGATTCTTCCTGGACCGTGTGTGCTCGGTGATTCTGGAACTGGACGACCGTACCATCTATACCTATCGGGGCAACTATGCCTACTATCTGGAGAAGCGACAGGAGCGCATAGACAACCGCAGGGCAGAGATAGCAAGGGCCAACAACCTATACCGCACGGAACTGGAATGGATGCGACGCATGCCGCAGGCGCGTGGTCATAAGGCGCGCTACAGAGAGGAGGCTTTCTACGAGCAGGAGAAGGTGGCGAAACAGCGATTGGAGGAGCGCCAGCTGCGGTTGAAGGCATCGAACGTGTATATCGGAAGCAAGATTTTCGAGATACAATATGTCTCGAAGAAATTCGAGGATGTGGTCATCCTGAAGGACTTCTACTATAACTTCTCGCGGTTTGAGAAGATGGGTATTGTGGGGTCGAACGGAACGGGTAAGTCGACGTTTATCAAGATGTTGCTGGGACTGGAACCGGTGGACGAAGGACACATCGTGATAGGTGATACGGTGAGGTTCGGGTACTTCTCGCAAGAAGGACTGCAATTCAATGAGCAACAGAAGGTTATCGACGTGATCACCGATATTGCGGACTATGTGGAACTGGGCGGTGGCAAGAAACTGTCGGCTTCGCAATTGCTGCAATATTTCCTGTTTACGCCCGAGCAACAATATAATTATGTGTATAAATTGAGCGGTGGTGAGCGCAGAAAATTGTACCTTTGCACCGTGCTGATGCGCAACCCCAACTTCCTGGTGCTGGATGAGCCTACGAACGACCTGGACATCGTGACGCTGCAGATTCTGGAGGAATACTTGCAGGATTTCCCCGGGTGTGTGATTGTGGTATCGCACGACCGCTACTTTATGGATAAGGTGGTGGACCATCTGCTGGTGTTCAAAGGCCAGGGTGAGATCAAGGATTTCCCCGGAAACTATACACAGTATAGGGAGTGGGCCTCATTGGAGGAAAATAAGACTTGTAGCTCTAGTAGCTCTAGTAGCACCAGTACGGCTGGTAAGCCCAGCTACCGCCACGATGACCGCAGGCGCCTGTCGTACAAGGAGAAGCGCGAGATGGAGCAGTTGGAGAAGGACATCGCTGCGCTGGAGGATGAGAAGAAAAAGATAGAAGAGGCTCTTTGCGGAGGCACCACCGAGGTGGATGAAATCACTGCGATGAGCAAGAGGCTTCCTCAACTGAACGAGGAGTTAGACAACAAGTCGTTCAGATGGTTAGAATTAAGCGAAATAGAGTAATCATAAAGTTCAAAGATCAAAGTTCAAAGTTCAAAGATGCAGAGCTACCCTTCACAGTTGTTAGAGAAAGCAGTTTGTGAGTTTGCCAAACTGCCGGGCATCGGGCGCAAGACAGCCTTGCGGTTGGTGCTGCACCTGTTGCGCCAAGAGGAAGAGGAGGTGACACAATTGGCTGATGCCATCAGCAGGATGCGCAAAGAGGTGAGGCGCTGTAAGGTGTGCCATAACATCAGCGACAGCGAGCTGTGTCCCATCTGCAGCAATCCCAGAAGGGATGGCAGCACGATCTGCGTGGTGGAGAACATTCAGGACGTGATGGCTGTGGAGAACACGCAACAGTTTCACGGGCTGTATCATGTGCTGGGGGGCGTGATATCACCGATGGATGGTATCGGACCGTCGGACCTGGAGATAGAATCGCTGGTGGAGCGTGTGAGTAAAGGCGAGGTGAAGGAGGTGATTCTGGCGTTGAGCTCGACCATGGAGGGCGACACCACCAATTTCTACATCTTCCGTAAACTAGCTCCGTACCACGATGTGAAAATCAGCATCATTGCACGAGGCATCTCCGTGGGTGATGAACTGGAATATACGGATGAAGTGACACTGGGACGATCCATCCTTAATCGAACGATATTTGAAGGGAAGTAAGATGGAAGAAGGAAGAGGGAAGAAGGAAGATGTAAGATGTGAAAGATATGAATAATGAAGTATTTCAATTTTGGTTGACTACCGCAGTAGAACTGATGACGCTGTTGTGTGCCTATCTGGGTGTACGACTGTATAAGAAGGACTGGAAGTTGAGGATGGTGCTGATTGTGGTGCCCTTGCTGGTGAATGCCGTCCTATACCTTATATATAATACGACCATCTTCTTCTATCTGGGTGTAGTCCTGCTATTATGTATCCCGTTTGTATGGCCAAGAAAGTCAGCATAGTGATTGTCAGCTACAATGTGCGCCCGCTGTTGACCGAGTGCATTGATAGTGTCCGTTTAGCCCTTGCAGGACTGAGCGGAGACATCACCGTGGTGGACAATTGCTCGAAGGATGATACGGTGGAGTATCTGCAGAAGCACTATCCCGACGTGCAGCTGATTGTTAACCAGGAGAATGTGGGATTTGCCAGAGCCAACAATCAGGCCATCCGGCAGACGGATTCGGAATATGTGTTGCTGTTGAATCCCGACACCATCGTCTATGAACCTACCATTCGCGGATGTATCGACTTTATGGATGCACATCCGGAGGCGGGAGGAACAGGCGTGCGTATGTTGAACCGTGAGGGAAAGGCTGCCCCGGAGTCGCGAAGGGCTATTCCCACGCCTTGGGTGGCTATGCTGAAAATGCTGGGCTTTACGCGTCGGTACTATATGAGCGACCTGCCCTGGGATGAGCCCAGTAGGATAGAGGTGATCAGTGGGGCCTATTGCATGCTGAGGCGCAAGGCACTGGATGAAGTGGGGCTACTGGATGAAGACTATTTTATGTATGGCGAGGACATAGACCTCAGCTACCGACTGCTGAAGGGTGGGTGGCAGAACTGGTATCTGCCTTATGATATCGTGCATTACAAAGGTGGGTCTACGCAAAAGACCTCGTTTCGCTATGTGCACGTGTTCTATCAGGCGATGCTCATCTTCTTCCGCAAGCACTACGGTCACCTGAGCTTCTTCTTCTCGCTGCCCATCAAGGTGGCTATCTATTTCCGTGCCTTCCTGGCTTTGATAGAGATGCAATCGGCCCGATTGCGCCAATTTATTAACCCTCGAACCGATGCTTATGAAAAAGATTAGACTGCGAGCCATAGAGCCCGAAGACCTGGAACTGCTCTACGGGATAGAGAATGATGTACGCCTGTGGAATGTAGGAGCCACCAACGTGCCGTATTCGCGCTATACCTTGCATGACTATATTGCCAACTCTGCAGATGATATCTATGCGGACAAGCAGTTGCGCATGATTGTGGAAGATAGGGAGGGCAAGACCGTGGGTATTGTGGACTTGATGAATTTCTCGCCTCAGCATCTGCGGGCAGAGACGGGTATCGTCATGCTGGATGCCGAGCGCAGGAAGGGTTATGCAACGGAAGCGCTGAACGCTTTGTGCGATTATGCCGGCAGGGTGTTGCACCTGCATCAGCTCTATGGGGTGGTGGGGAAGGACAATCAAGCTGCGTTGGCGCTTTACGAAAAAGCAGGTTTCGTGCGACAGGAAACCCTGAAAGAATGGCTGTTTGATGGCAAAAAATACACGGATGCCGTGCTGATGCAAAGATTTTTATAAAGTTTTTCCGAAAAAGTTTTGTATATTCGAAAATTCTGATTACCTTTGCACCCGCTAAACGACAAAAAGACAATTCTGGTGCGTTAGTTCAGTAGGTTAGAATGCCTGCCTGTCACGCAGGAGGTCACGAGTTCGAGTCTCGTACGCACCGCCAAGAAAGTCCAATGGTCGAGCGAAAAATTAAAATTCTGGTGCGTTAGTTCAGTAGGTTAGAATGCCTGCCTGTCACGCAGGAGGTCACGAGTTCGAGTCTCGTACGCACCGCCAAACATTAGAAAGCTCATTGGATGACTCCAGTGGGCTTTTATTACAAAATAGCATTAGGATCTATGAAACAGACAATTCTTGTAACGGGTGGCACAGGATTTATTGGAAGCCACACCACCGTAGAACTTCAGAACGCAGGCTACGAGGTAGTCATTGTGGACAATCTCTCGAACTCCAACGAGAAAGTGTTGGACGGTATTGAGAAAATTACCGGCATTCGTCCCGCCTTCGAAAAGGTAGACTGCTGCGATTATGACGGAATGGAACGTGTGTTCAAGAAATATCCCGGTATTCAGGGCATCATCCACTTTGCAGCCAGCAAAGCCGTGGGTGAGAGTGTGGAGAAACCCCTGATGTATTACCGCAACAACCTGATGTCGCTGATCAACCTGTTGGAACTGATGCCTGTCTACAACGTGAAGGGTATCATCTTCTCCAGCAGTTGTACCGTTTATGGTCAGCCCTCACCCGAGAATCTGCCCGTGACAGAGAATGCGCCTATCCAGAAGGCCTTGTCGCCTTATGGTAATACCAAGCAGATTAATGAGGAAATTATTCAGGACTACATCCACTCGGGGGTTCCTATCAAGTCGATTATCCTGCGTTATTTCAACCCGATTGGTGCACATCCCTCTGCCTTGATTGGTGAATTGCCCAATGGTGTGCCCATGAACCTGATTCCATTCGTGACGCAGACCGCCATGGGTATCCGTAAGCAACTGAAGATTTTCGGTAATGATTATAACACGCCCGACAAGACCTGTATCCGCGACTATATCTATGTGGTGGACTTGGCAAAGGCTCATGTGAAGGCTATGGAGCGTGTGCTGGACAAGCCTGAGACCGATGCCGTAGAGGTGTTTAACATCGGAACAGGTCGTGGACTCTCTACCCTGGAGGTAGTGGAAGGTTTCGAAAAGGCTACCGGTGTGAAGGTGAACTGGACGTATGCGCCCCGTCGTGAGGGTGATATCGAACAGGTGTGGGGTAATGTGGACAAGGCCAACAAGGTGTTGGGCTGGAAAGCAGACACGCCTACGGATGAGGTGCTGAAGAGTGCCTGGAAATGGCAGCAGAAACTGCGCGAAGACGGAATACAATAACACATGGTGAAGATTATAAGATACATATTCTGTTTAACAGCATGGACCTTGCTGACAGTCCCTGTCTGTGGAAAGACGAACCATAAACAGGTGCGTGCGGACATAGACAAGGCGAAGACCTATATCAAGAGCGGTAAGGACTTTGACAAGGCGGAGAAGTTGATGGTGGCGTTGCTGAATGACTCAGCCAACCATGATAACATCAAGATATACACCACTTGGTATGAGTCTGTGCTGGGTCAGTATAATGCGGCCAACGAGAAACTGTATCTGAAGCAGAAATATGATACGGCTGCTTTCTATAACCTGACGCGTCATTTGCAGGAGGTGGCTGTGGAACTTGATGCACTGGATGTGCGTCCTGACAAAAAGGGTAGGGTCCGGCCTTCGCATCGTGCGGAGAATGCCGCCCTGCTGAATCCGCTGCGAATCAATATCTATTATGGTGGAACATGGAACGTGCGGAAGGGTGATTACGAGAAGGGCTATACCTTCTTCAACGACTATCTGGAGGCTGCCCATCTGCCCTTGTTCGAAGCTTACCATTACGAGCAGAAGGATTCGCTGCTGCCTACTGCGGCCTATTGGGCTACGTTGTGCGGTTATAGGATGCAGGATGCAGAACGCACGTTGAAATACAGTGAGCTGGCGCTGAAAGACAGTGCCAAGGCTACTTTTACCTTACAGTATATATGTGAGGCCTATCAGTGGCAGAAGAATGACAGTGCCTATATCCAGACATTGGCAGAAGGCTATGAGCGTTATCCGGAATATCCTTATTTCTTCCCCCGTCTGGCTGACCATTACTCCTCACTGGGAAAATATGACAAGGTGTTGGAATTGGCCAGCAGAGGACTGGACATCACGCCGGACAACCCGTTGTTCCTGGTGGCGAAGTCGGTGGCACAGCTGAACCTGGAGCAATATGACGACTGCATAGAGACCAGTAGGGCGCTGATGGAGTTGAATGATTCCATGCCCGAACCGTATTTCAATATCGCTACGTGTTATCTGAACCAGGCGCTGACCATCGAGCAGGAACATGAGCCTCGCAAGAATAGATTGCGCCTGCAGAAACTATACTTTCAAGCGCGTCCGTTTATGGAGGATTACCGGAGACTGGCACCGGATGACCAGCAGCGATGGGCACCGGCCTTATATCGCATTTATCTCAACCTGAACTTGGGAAAACAGTTCGAAGAGATAGACAAATTGATGCGGAAGTAATATAAAATGTTAAAAAATAGGGTAAAGATACTGATTTTGCAAGATAAATCAGTATCTTTGCGTATTGGTTATTCACTAAATCTAAAACATATCATTTTGAAGTATGGAAAATAACGCTCAACTTATTGCTCAGTGCGAGGCACGTGCAAAGGAATGGCTGGCTCCGGCCTTTGACGAGGAGACACGTAAGGAAGTTCAGGCTATGTTGGATAACCCCGACAAGACCGACCTGATTGATGCATTCTATCGCGACCTGGAATTTGGTACCGGTGGACTGCGTGGTATCATGGGTGCTGGTACAAACCGCATGAACAAGTACATTGTTGGTATGGCTACACAGGGTTTTGCCAACTACATCAACAAGGCATTCCCCGGCAAGCAGTGCTCCGTAGTGGTAGGTCATGACTGCCGCAACAACGGACGTATGTTTGCTGAGTCGGTAGCTGACATCTTCTCAGCCAACGGCATCAAGGTTTATCTGTTCGAGAGCCTGCGTCCTACTCCTGAGATTTCGTTTGCCATCCGTCAGCTCGGCTGTCAGGCTGGTGTTAACGTTACCGCTTCTCACAACCCCCGTGAATACAATGGCTATAAGGCTTATTGGGATGATGGTGCTCAGGTGCTGTTCCCACACGACAAGGGTATCATCGACGAGGTGAACAAGGTGAAGATCAGCGATGTGAAGTTCGAGGGCAACAAGGAACTCGTCATTCCTATCGGTGGTGAGATGGACTGGGACTACATCCAGGCTGTCAAGGAGGCGATGGTTGACCAGGATGTCATTCTGCGCCAGAAGGACCTAAACATTGTTTATTCGCCCATGCACGGAACAGGTCGCGTAATCGTCCCGATGGCATTGCGTTCTTGGGGCTTCCAGAACATCCACGTAGTGCCCGAGCAGATGATTATCGACGGTAACTTCCCAACCGTTGTCAGCCCGAACCCAGAGAATGCAGAGGCCATGACACTGGGTATGAAGCTGGGTACCAAGTTGAATGCTGACCTGGTCATCGCTTCTGACCCGGATGCTGACCGTTTGGCTATCGTATGCCGCAACTCAAAGGGCGAGTGGGAGATCCTGAATGGTAACCAGACTTGTATGATGTTCTCTTGGTACATCATCGCCAACAAGAAGAAGCTGGGTCAGCTGAAGGGCAACGAGTTCCTGGTAAAGACCATCGTGACTACAGAGGTGATTGCCGAGATTGCCAAGAAGAACGAGGTAGAATACAAGGACTGCTACACAGGCTTCAAGTGGATTGCCAACGAGATTCGCGTGAACGAGGGCAAGAAGAAGTATATCGGTGGTGGTGAGGAATCGTTCGGCTTCCTGCCATACGACAAGGTTCGCGATAAGGACTCCCCCGCATCTATCTGTCTGATCTGTGAGATTGCAGCATGGGCTCGCGACAACGGTATGACGCTGTATGACCTGCTGATGAACATCTATAAGGAGTATGGATTCTCGAAGGAGGTGACCATCAATGTGGTACGTCCAGGCAAGAGCGGTGCTGACGAGATTAAGCAGATGATGACCGACTTCCGCGCTAATCCTCCTAAGGATCTGGGTGGTTCGAAGATTGTGCTGCAGAAGGACTTCCAGTTGCTGGAGGCTAAGAAGGCTGATGGCACTGTGGAGAAGCTTGACATGCCTGACAAGTCGAACGTGCTGCAGTGGTTCTGCGACGATGGTACCAAGGTTTCTGTTCGTCCTTCTGGTACGGAGCCTAAGATTAAGTTCTATACCGAGGTGAAGGATGCCAGCTTCAAGGGTGGTGCTGATTATGAGCGCTGCACCAAGGCTGCTGAGCAGAAGATTGAGGCTATCAAGAAGAGCTTGAACCTCTAAGCTTAGAGCAAATAATAAAAGAAGGACACTCGCCGTGAGTGCCCTTCTTTTTTGTGTAATAGATAGAACTTTATTTAATCAAATCTACCGAACGCTTCAGGAACTTGTCCAAAGCCTCTCCCTTTAACATACCATTTTGCAACAGGGCCAGGTCGATGAGCTGGTGAACGATATCGTTCTTGGCAGCAAAGCCGTTGAGCACATCTTCCTTCTTGTGCTTCTGTTCCTCGACAGCCTTCTCGCATTCGGCCTTCATGTCCTTATCGTCCTGTGTCAGCTCCTCGGGTTTCTTCTTGTCTTGTTGCTGACGGATAGCAGCCAAGCGGGCCTCCTGACCTTTCAGTTCGCTCTCAATAGGTTTCAGCGTTTCCTCGGTGCTGGTCTTGCAGTCGTCCAAGACACGCTTCACCAAAGGATGGTCGCTGTTCAGTACCAGGTTCAGCGAATCGGGCATCTGGGCGTAGAAATTCATGCCTTGCTGGAAGCGGCTCATCTCCTTCATACGACGCATCCACTCGTTCTGGGTGATGACCACAGGGCGCTGGCTCTCGCCCAGGCTCTGTACCTCAACCATGAACTCGGTCTTCTCCATCTTGGGCATCTGCGACTTGAACACCTGTGACAAATTGGCAGACTCGTCTTCTGTCAGATTGTTCTTGGGGGCATCTTCCTTCACAATGAGGCGGTCGATGATGTCACTATCGACACGGGTGAAGCGGCTCTTCTCGAACTTCTGCTCGAGCATCTGGATGGCTGGAACATCGAGTTGGCCGTCCAACAGCAGCACACTGTAGCCTTTGTCCTTGGCGCCCTGGATGTATGAGTACTGCTCTTCCTTGTCGGTGGCATACAGATAAATCAGATTGCCGTCCTTGTCTTTCTGAGCGCCCTCAATGAGGGTCTTGTATTCGTCGAAGGTGAAGTATTTGCCCTCAGTGTCTTTGAAGAGGGCGAACTCCTTGGCGCGATCGTAGAAGGTCTCCTCACTGAGCATACCGTAGTTGATGAAGAGCTTCAGGTCGTCCCACTTCTCCTCGTACTGCTTGCGGTCCTCCTTGAAGATAGCCTGCAAGCGGTCGGCCACCTTCTTGGTGATATAGGTCGAGATCTTCTTGACCTCACGGTCGCTCTGCAAGTAGGAGCGGCTAACGTTCAAAGGAATATCGGGTGAGTCGATGACACCGTGCAACAGGGTGAGGAACTCAGGTACGATACCTTCTACCTGGTCGGTCACAAACACCTGATTGCAATACAACTGTATCTTGTTGCGCTGCAGGTCGATGTTCGACTTGATGCGGGGGAAGTAGAGGATACCTGTCAGGTTGAAGGGGTAGTCGACATTCAGGTGAATCCAGAACATCGGTTCGTCGTGCATGGGGTAGAGGGTGCGGTAGAATGACTTGTAGTCCTCGTCCTTCAGCGTTGAGGGAGCCTTGGTCCACAGCGGTTCCACGTCGTTGATGACGTTGTCCTTGTCGGTGTCGACCATCTCCTTCTTCTCGCTGGACCACTCCTGCTTCTTACCAAAGGCTACGGGAACGGCCATGAACTTGCAGTACTTGGTGAGCAGCTGCTGAATCTTCTCCTTCTCCAGGAACTCCTTGCAGTCGTCGTCGATGTAGAGGATGATGTCAGAGCCGCGGTCCTCGCGCTCAGCCTCGTCAATCTCGTAGGCGGGGCTGCCGTCGCAGCTCCACTTCACGGCCTTGGCACCGTCCTTATAACTCTTGGTGATAATCTCCACCTTCTTGGAAACCATAAAGCTGGAATAGAAGCCCAGTCCGAAGTGGCCGATGATGTTGTTGGCATTGTCCTTATACTTCTCCAGGAAGTCGTTGACACCTGAGAAAGCAATCTGGTTGATGTACTTGTCGATTTCCTCCTCGGTCATACCGATACCGCGGTCAGAAATCGTAATGGTGCCCTTGTCGGCATCCAGTGATACATGTACTGTCAGGTCGCCTAGTTCGCCCTTGAACTCGCCCTGCTGGGCCAGTGTCTTTAACTTCTGCGTGGCGTCGACAGCGTTGGAAACCATCTCGCGTAAGAAAATCTCGTGATCTGAATAGAGAAACTTTTTGATGACGGGGAAGATGTTCTCGGTTGTAACCCCGATGTTACCTTTTTGCATATACCTTATTATTATTATATATTAAACTTTTGGTCAAAAATTAGCAAATATCGTGCCAATTTCGTACCTTTGCACTCGAAAAAAGAAAGAACGATGAAAAGAAGATGGCATTGTAAATCGGGGGAACAGCCCTCGGAATTGGACAAGCGCATTATGTACTTGGAAAATAAAGGGGCACTGGTACCTACCCGTGAGTTGGTGCTGAGCCCTGAACAGATAGAAGGCGTCCGTCGTGCGGGTGTCGTGAATACGGGTGTGCTGGATGCTGTAGGGGAGGTGATTCATGCAGGTATGTCGACCCTGGAGATTGACCAGATTTGTCGTGACTATTGTGAGCAGCATGGTGCCATACCTGCCTGTCTGAACTATGAAGGTTACCCCATGAGTGTCTGTACCAGCATTAACGAGGTGGTGTGTCACGGAATACCTAAGGCAGATGATATCCTGGAGGAGGGCGATATCATCAATGTCGATTTTACCACCATTCTGGATGGGTATTATGCGGATGCCTCGCGTATGTTTATCATCGGAAAGACAACGCCTGAGAAGGAACAACTGGTGCGCGTCACCAAAGAATGTCTGGAGATTGGTATGGAGGCTGCCAAACCTTGGCACGGCGTGAATGAGATTGGTCGTGCGATTGAGAAACATGCCAAGAAGTACCACTATGGTGTGGTGCGCGATTTGTGTGGACATGGGGTAGGACTGAAGTTCCATGAGGAACCTGAGGTGTGCCACTTTGCCCAACGGGGTGATGGTATGGTATTGGTTCCCGGTATGGTGTTCACCATTGAACCGATGATTAACATGGGTACGTGGAAGGTGTTTATAGATGCTGATGATCCCTATGGATGGGAAGTTATTTCTGAAGATGAACTGCCCAGTGCTCAGTGGGAACACACTTTGCTGATGACCGAAAATGGAGTGGAGGTACTTTCGTACTAAGAATAAAAGAATAAAAAAATAAAAGAGATAATGCCGGATATATATATAATAGGTATAGAGAGCTCATGCGATGATACGTCGGCAGCGGTACTGAAAAATGGGGTGTTGCTGTCGAATGTGACGGCCTCGCAAGCGGTACATGAGTCGTATGGAGGGGTAGTACCGGAACTGGCTTCCAGGGCTCACCAGCAGAATGTGTTACCGGTAGTTCATGAGGCCATCAAACGGGCTGGCATCACGAAAGAGCAACTGTCGGCAGTGGCCTTCACGCGTGGACCGGGATTGATGGGTTCGTTGTTGGTAGGTGTGAACTTTGCGAAGGGTTTTGCCCGTTCGCTGGGTATTTCCCTGATTGACGTGAACCATCTGCAAGGACACGTGATGGCGCATTTCATCAAGGAATCGGAGGATGACCAGTCGCAACCGCCATTGCCTTTCATCTGTCTGTTGGTGTCAGGTGGTAACTCACAGATAGTCTTGGTGAAAGCCTATAACGATATGGAGGTGTTGGGCCAGACCATTGATGATGCTGCAGGTGAGGCCATTGACAAATGTTCGAAAGTGATGGGACTGGGTTATCCGGGTGGACCTATCATTGACAAACTGGCTCGTCAGGGAAATCCGAAGGCTTACCAGTTCTCTGAACCGCATATTCCGGGACTGGACTATAGCTTCTCGGGACTGAAGACTTCTTTCCTGTATAATATGCGCAAATGGGTAGAGGAAGATCCCGATTTCATTGAGCATCATAAGGAAGATATTGCAGCCTCGCTGGAATGGACCATTGTGGATATTCTGATGAAGAAACTTAAGTTGGCTGTAAAACAGACGGGTATCAAGCATGTGGCTGTAGCGGGTGGAGTGAGTGCTAACAATGGACTGCGTAACGCCTTTCATGACTATGCCAAGCGCTATGGTTGGACCATTTACATTCCCAAGTTCAGCTATACCACTGACAATGCAGCCATGATAGGCATTGTGGGCTATTACAAATTCTTGGATAAGAAATTCTGCCCGATTGACGCACCAGCGTTCAGCAAAGTAACATTTTGCTAAGAATAAAAGAATAAAAAAATAAAAAACATGGATTTTGAAAGTAAGATTATCAGCAGGGAGATTAGTCAGCTGCTGTGGGAAATGGATAAAACGGTAGGTACAGCAGAGAGTTGTACAGGTGGACGAATTGCAGAAGCCATTATATCAGTGCCAGGAGCCTCGAAATACTTCAAAGGGGGTGTTATCTCGTATGTAGATGAAATTAAAATGAAGCTTTTGGGTATTTCTCAGCAGGTGTTGGATGAGAAATCTGCTGTCTGTGAGGAGGTGGCTTGTCAGATGGTGGTGGGTGCTTGTAAGGCACTGAACACAGACTATGCAATTTCTGCAACAGGATATGCAGGGCCTGGAGGTGGTACCAAGGAAATTCCTGTAGGCACCATCTGGTTGGCATGTGGTACGCAGGAGAAACAGGTGGCCATGATGGTTCACGAGGACCACGGACGCGATATCAATCTGGCTATTGCCACCAATAAAGCCATCCAAATGTTTCTCGATTTCTTGAAATCGGACCCACAATCGGAGATGGAAATAGAGAAAGAGGGTTAAAAAATCTTAATTCACAAATATTTCTCATTCCTCATTTCTCATTTCTCATTAAAAATAAGTACCTTTGCACCCTGTTTGGAGTAAGTTATAATTAAGGAACAAGTAAAAGTAGATAGAAATGTCGAAAATTTGTCAAATTACAGGAAAGAAGGCACAGATTGGTAATAATGTGTCTCACTCAAAGCATCGCACAAAGCGCAGCTTTGACGTAAACCTGTTCAGCAAGAAGTTCTACTATGTTGAGGAGGCTTGCTGGATTCAGTTGAAGATCAGTGCTGCTGGTCTGCGTATGATTAATAA
>Ga0310695_10004495_pt1 | contig 25640 bp, 23 predicted proteins | sample RumenRJG_04DNA_FD_203882 | JGI IMG/M metagenome (GOLD analysis project Ga0310695, IMG submission 203882) | Bovine rumen microbial communities from Lethbridge, Alberta, Canada - RJG_04 (v2) (version 2) | ecosystem: Host-associated > Mammals > Digestive system > Stomach > Rumen | place: Canada...
GAGACTTCCTTAGAGGATGCCCTGTTCGGGAAAAACAAGAATAAGTAGTGAAAAATGTTGAATTGTTATCCCCGGCGGGATCAAGGGAAGCTGCAATAGCAGCCATTAATGCAGGAGCAGATGCCATATATATCGGCGGCAACCTCTTTGGCGCCAGGGCTTTTGCCAAGAATCCCGGGGAAGAAGATCTTATATCCATAATTGAATATGCTCACATTCACGGAAGCAGGGTTTATCTTACGGTTAATACTCTGCTTAAAAGTGACGAGATTAACGAAATGCTCTTTGGTTACCTTAAAGCCTATTATGATAACGGGCTTGACGGAGTTATAGTACAGGACCTGGGAGTTTTTTTATATTTAAAGGAGCATTTTCCCGGTCTGGAGCTTCATTGTTCCACCCAGATGACCATATCGGACCTTACCGGTGCCCGCTTTATGAAGGAAAAGGGGGCGGACCGGGTGGTGCTTTCAAGAGAGCTTAGTCTTGATGAGATAAGGGAGATTACAGCTGCGGGGATAGAGACGGAGTGCTTTATCCACGGAGCCCTTTGTTATTGCTACTCCGGCCAGTGCCTTATGAGCTCCATATTCGGAGGCCGGTCAGGCAACAGGGGAAGGTGCGCCCAGCCCTGCAGGCTTCCCTACGATGTTTCAGGAAAGAAAAAGTATATATTAAGCCCAAAAGACTTGTGTACCATAGACTTTCTGCCGGAGCTTATAGACGCGGGAATCTACTCTTTCAAGATCGAAGGCCGGATGAAGAGGGCGGAATACACAGCGGCTGTAACAAGCATTTATCGAAAATATATAGATCTTGCCCTGTCGGGGGCAGAATACAAGGTAGATCCGGCGGATTTTGATGTGCTTTTAAAAGCCGGAAACCGGGGCGGTTTTACGGACGGGTACTATAAGGCTCACAACGGGGCAAACATGATATCGGTCAATAAACCGGACTACGATACCGGGGATGAGGCCTTCTTTAAAGCTTTTGAAGACAGGTTTGTTAATACAGAAAAGAAGGAGAAGATATCCGGAAGGGCAAGACTTCATAAAAATGAGCCGGCTGAGCTGGAGGTATCCCTGAGCCATGCGAAGGTTTTGATGAAGGGAGATTTGGTAAGTCAAGCCCAAAATGCTCCCCTGGATAAAGAAAGAGTAGAGAAGCAGCTTAAGAAGACAGGAGATACGCCTTTTGAATTTGATGATCTTGCGATAGAAATGGATGGGGATATCTTTATACCCATGGGGGCTTTGAATGCCCTGAGACGGGAGGCTCTGTCCAAACTGCGGGAGGAGATTATCTCCGGGTTTTATCCGAAAGAGAAGGCTTTGGAGGGTACTTCTGATAGTCCTGATCGGGCTGAAAGCAGTGAGGAAATGACCGGATTTACAGCATATATAGAAAACCTGAACCTCCTTGATACTATCCTGGCCTGGGATCTTTTAAGGATTTACCTTGATTCGTCTGTTTTCACTTCAGGAAATAAGGGAAAAGATATCTCCTTTGATCTCGTTAAGGCCCGGGACATTGCAGAAAGAATAAAAGCTTCGGGCAAAGAGGCCTATCTTGCCATGCCCTACATTTTCAGGAAAGATATAAGGGAATCTTTTGAAGGAAATGCAAGGGAGCTGGCAGATATCTTTGACGGCTTTCTGATAAGAAATATAGACCAGCTGGGATTTTTCCGTGAGGCCGGCCTTAATACAAGACTGATAAGCGATTACAGATTATATGGCACAAACGGCCAGGCGGCTCATTTTCTAAAAGAAAACGGTGTGGAAGCCTTATGCGCCCCGGTGGAGCTAAACGTTAAGGAACTCGCCGCAAATGAGGGGCTCTACGAAGAAATACTATCCTACGGCCATATCCCCCTGATGATCAGTGCCCAGTGTATAAGAAATACAATTTCCGGGTGCAACAGGAGGAATGATTTGATAGAATTTAAGGACAGGTATAAGAAGTCAATATTTGCAAGGTCGGTATGTAATTATTGCTACAGCGTAATCTATAACGGAACCCCCATGTATCTGTCGGATTCTTTGGGTAAGCTTCAAAAGGCCGGGATACATGCCTTTCGCCTTGAGTTTACCAAGGAGAGCCCGGAAGAGGCAAAGGCGGTTTTCTCGGCCTTTAAGGCAGGTAAAGGCCCGAAGGGGGATTTCACAAGAGGGCATTTTACCAGAGGTGTTGAATAGATGTTTAGTATTATCGTTAAGATATCCAAATATCTTTTGATCATATTGTTTGCGGTATACACTTATCTCGGCTTCGCAGCCCTGCGGAAAAAAAGCGAGGCGGCCAAGTCTACCCTTCTTAGTTTCCAGCGGTTTATGATGCTGGCTATACATCTGTGGGCCTATACCGTAATCTACATTCAGAAGGACCAGGACAACGGAGTCGTGGTCTTTTACCTGGTGCAGCTCATTTTCTTCGTGGTGGTCTACACCGTGTATTATCTGGCTTACCCCAAGGCCTCCATGCAGCTGGTTAACAACATGTGCATGTTCATGGCCATCGGCTTTATTATGATAAGCCGACTTAACTACGACCGGGCCATTAAGCAGGTGGGGATCGCCATAGTATCCATTGCCATAACCATGTTTATACCCATTATCATCCGGAAGGTCCGGGGCTTTGAACGACTAAGAATAGCTTACGGGGCCATAGGCGCCCTCTTGCTTTGCGTGGTGGCGGTGCTGGGACGCCTCAGCTACGGTGCCAAGCTGTCCTTTACCGTGGCAGGGATCTCTTTTCAGCCCTCGGAATTTGTAAAGATATTGTTCGTATTCTTCGTGGCTGCCAGCCTTTATGAAGATACTTCCGTAAAAAATGTTCTGATCACGTCAGTGGCTGCACTTTTCCATGTACTGGTACTGGTGGCCTCCAAGGACTTAGGCGCGGCCATGATATTCTTCTTTGTATATCTGGTTATGCTTTATGTGGCCACCAAAGAATTTGTCTACATCCTGGTGGGATTTGCTGCCGGGGCGGTGGCTGCGGTGGCGGCCTACTTCATGTTCTCCCATGTGCGGACCCGTGTCATTGCCTGGCTTGACCCCTTCAGCGTTATAAATGATGAGGGCTATCAGGTGACCCAGTCCCTCTTTGCCATAGGTACCGGAGGGTGGTTTGGAACCGGCCTCTTTAAGGGAAGGCCAAATGATATTCCAGTGGTGGAGGAGGATTATATATTCTCTGCCATATCCGAGGAAATGGGCGGGGTATTTGCGGTCTGTCTCATCCTTTGCTGCATGTGCACCCTGATACTCTTTATAAATATTGCAATGCAGATTAAGGATCGGTTTTACAAGCTGGTGGCTCTGGGGCTGGGGACGGCCTACGGATTCCAGGTGTTTGTTACCATAGGCGGGGTGACGCGGTTCATTCCTTCTACGGGAGTGACCCTGCCCCTTATCAGTTATGGAGGGAGTTCGCTCCTCGCGACTCTGATGGTATTCGCAATAATTCAAGGGCTATATATACTACGTACCGACGAGGGAGTTTCAAATGTTCGGAAGAAAAAGAAGAAAACCGTCGCTGGAGGAGAACAGCGGACTGGAAATGATTGATGTTGAAAATGAAGTAAAGAAAGAGACCAAGAAGGCTAAAGGGTCAGTTTATCGGGAGTATACCGTGGTGGTGTATGCCTTTCTGGCTCTCTTTGTGCTGCTTATTGGTAATTTTGTCTTCTTTAATGTATTCCAGGCGGAGCAGGTTATAAACAACAACTTTAACAAGAGGGAGGCTACCCTGGCGGAGGATATCATTAAGGGTGATATATTGGACTGCAACAAGAAGGTGCTGGCTACTACAAAAGTGGCTAAGGACGGGACGGAGACCAGGTATTATCCCCTTGGCAAGGTATTTGCCCATGTGGTGGGGTATTCCGCCAAGGGGAAGACCGGCCTGGAGTCCTCTGATAATTTCAGTATGCTCAGGTCTCATTCCTCCATCATTACCCAGGTTACAAATGATCTTAACGACAAGAAGAGCAACGGGGACAATATCGTCACTACTCTGGATTCCAATCTCCAGAGCGTGGCCTACAATGGCCTGGGGAACCTTAACGGGGCGGCTATCGTTATGGAGGTTAAGACGGGAAAGGTTCTGGCCATGGTATCCAAGCCGGCCTTCGACCCCAATACCATAGCGGCTAACTGGGACACCTACACCAAGGACACTAGCGGTACGGGAATCCTTCTTAATCGTGCCACTCAAGGGTTATATCCCCCGGGATCTACCTTTAAGATTCTGACCTTACTTGAGTATATAAAAGAAAATAATGATTACGAAAAATTCTCATATACCTGCAAGGGTTCCGTAACGGAAGGGGATTTCAAGCTTCGCTGTTATGACGGAAAGTCCCACGGAAAGCAGAATTTAAAGCAGGCCTTTGCCAACTCCTGCAACTCTGCCTTTGCCACCATAGGTCTGTCCCTTGATATAAGTAAATACAGGACCCTTTGCGAGAAGGCCTTATTTAACAAAGATCTGCCCTTAAACATGCCTTACAGCAAGAGCAGTTTCGTGCTGGATTCAAGTTCGGAGAAACCCCAGATCATGATGACTGCCATGGGCCAGGGGGAGACGGTGGTCAGTCCCATGCATATGGCTCTTATAGCTTCGGCTATAGCCAATGACGGCGTGGCCATGACCCCTTACCTGGTGGACCACACTGAAAATGATGCAGGGATTACAGTTACTACCTACAGACCTAAGAAGGGAGCCACTCTTTTCGACAAGGCTGACTGCGACATCCTTAAGACCTATATGCGGGCAGTTATAACCGAAGGAACGGGCTATGACCTTAAGGGAACCAAGTATAATGTATACGGAAAGACCGGAACTGCCGAGTATTCCAGTGATAAGACCAAGAGCCATTCCTGGTTTGTAGGCTTTTCCGAAAGCGAGGGAGCTGACCTGGCTGTCTGTGTCATCGCGGAGAATGCCGACGGCGTGGCACCCCGGATTACCAGAAGCATACTGGATACTTATTATAAGAATAAGAAATAGTGTCTTACTTGCAATGTCCCTCTATTTAGTTTATACTGATATAGATTTTTGACGAGTTAGAGGGATTGCAATGATTGAGGCAATTAGTTGCGGTGGCGTGGTCATACACCGGGGAAAGATTCTCGTTCTGTTTAAGAGGATCAAGAATAAATATGAAGGCTGGGTTCTGCCCAAGGGAACCGTGGAGCAGGGAGAAGAGTTTAAAGAGACTGCTGCCAGGGAAGTGTTGGAGGAATCCGGCGTTAAGGGTAAGATCATTAATTATGTAGGCCAGAGCCAGTACAATTTTACCGTGCCTGAGGGTGTGGTTAACAAGTCGGTTCACTGGTATCTGATGAAGGCTGACAGTTACTACAGCAAGCCCCAGAGAGAAGAGTTCTTTGTGGATTCGGGATATTACAAGTTCCATGAGGCTTATCACCTCCTTAAGTTTGACAATGAGAAGGAGATCTTAGAGAAGGCTTATAACATGTATCTTGATCTGCGTAAGAGTAATCTGTGGGGGAATCATAAGTATTACTGATTATGAAGTGGGCTAAGAAACTGATATACGGCGAAGAGGCCGGGAAAAAGAGAACCGGGTATGTAATGAAGCTCAAGATGGGTAAAGGCATCTTTGGGCTTTCTGCTATTGTGGTCAATCCCGATTCTCCCAATCAGATGGAGATCATCGACAGCAAGCAGCTGATGTGGAAGAAGTATCCCAAGGATGATCTTATCCTGATCGGCCTGGCCAAGGGGGAAGAGGAAGCCTGCGAGGTTGTGGAGAAGCTTGCCAATCGAAGCTTTGAGGCAACCGGATCCTATGATCTGAAGGCCTATGTGTTGGAGCACATGATATAATATGGGGATTGTTCTTTTAGTTTTAAAAGTAATAGGAATTATACTGCTGTGTATACTGGGGCTGATCCTGCTCTTACTCCTGCTGACCCTGTTTTCGCCCCTTACCTACAACGTGGTTGCAAGCGGGAGCATGGAAAGCTACAAGGTTAAGGCTAAGATCGGCTGGTTCTTGAATATATTCCGGGTAAATGTCTGCTTTAAGGACGGGAAGCTAAAGCTCCGAGTAAGGATAATTGGAATTCCTTTTAATCTGGGAGCCAAGTCTGAGAAAAAGCAGAAGAGGGAAGAGACCCTTCCGGCTCAGCTGCCGGAAGTCGTTGAAACTATTGAAGCTGCTGAAACAGTTGTTACAGACCCTATTGAAGCTGATGAAGAAATTCTATTGATAGAGGAAGTTACTGAAGAACCAAAAGAAGAACTTGAGAAAAAGCCGAAGCTTTCTGAGGAAGAAAAACAACGTCTGAAGGAAGAAAAGGCCCGGATGAAGGCAGAAAAGAAAGAAGCTGCCAAAAGAGCCAGGGAAGAGAAGATAAAGCAGATCAAAGAATACATTTCCAAGGGAAAAGAGGCATGGGCTTACCTCCAGGAAGCCGAGACCAAGAAGGCCATCTCCCTTGCTAAGGACGTTTTGAAAAAGGTATTAAAACATATCCTGCCCAGGAAGTTTAAGGGTCATGTGGATTTCGGTCTGGAAGATCCTTCGACGACGGGCACGGTGGTAGCTGCAGTATGTGCCGCTTATCCGGTTCATAAAGGAAATATGATCGTTACACCCTATTTCGATACTGATAAGATGATACTTAGGGGCAAGGCCCAGGTTAAAGGGCACATAATTATGTGTTACCTTCTTATTCAGGGCCTGCGCATACTGACAAATAAGAGGATTATGAGCTTAATTAAGAAAGCGAGAAACAAGTAGGAGGAATTTCTAATGGCAAATAACAGTTTTTCAAATAATGTGGAAGGTCTTTTTAAAGGATTGGACGGATTCTTTACTTCAAAGACCGTTATCGGAGAAGCGGTTCAATACGGCGAGACTACGGTTATTCCCCTTATGGAGGTTTCCTTTGGAATGGGTGCAGGAGCATTTGAGGGCAAGGGAAATGATTCCGGCGGCGGCGGAGTCGGTGCCAAGATGAGTCCCTCGGCAGTTCTCATTTTAAACAACGGAACCAGCAAGCTTATCAGTGTTAAGGATAACAGCGGCGTAGCCAAGGTTCTTGATCTTGTTCCGGATTTCGTTAACAAATTCATGGATAACGGCAGCGTTGAAAAAGAAGAAAATTTAGACGACATTTTCGAAGATAAAAAAGAAGAAGTAAGTGAAGAAAAAGAGGAAGAAAATAAGGAATAAAAAAGTCCTTGCAATAAATAATCCTTTCTGATAAAATAAATTTCACGTGAGTCTATATGGTATTGCGAAGGAGGTGCAATCATGGCAGTATGCAGTATTTGCGGTAAGGGTGCTCACTTTGGTAATAACGTGAGTCATTCACATAGAAGAAGTAATCACATGTGGAAGTCCAACATTAAGTCGGTTAAGTGTAAAGTGAACGGAGCTCCTAAGAGGATTTATGTATGTACATCTTGCTTAAAGTCCGGTAAAGTTGAGCGAGCTTAAAAAACATGTCAATGGATCCCTTATGGCTTATTATTAGCTGTAGGGGGTTTGTTATTAATAAGCCAAATAAGGAGGTTTTATATGAGAGGACATATGAATACGGAATTAGGCGAAGTTACCATTAATTCAGAAGTTATTGCTGCCTATGCAGGCTCTGTAGCCGTAGAATGCTTCGGTATCGTAGGTATGGCTGCGGTTAACGCAAGAGACGGGCTTGTTAAGCTTTTAAAGAAAGACAGCATGACTCATGGAATCAGTGTGAAGATAGAAGATAACAGGATTAAACTGGCTTTTCATATTATCATCGCTTACGGTGTCAGCATTTCAACTGTAGCTGATAATCTCATCGAGAATGTAAAATATAAGGTTGAAGAGTTTACAGGTATGCCTGTTGATAGGATAAATATATTTGTTGAAGGCGTCAGGGTAATTGACTAACTTTTTTAAGGAGAAAACATCGTGGAGATTAAATCAATAGATGCCCAGCTCTTTGCGAAGATGTTTCTTGCCGGCGCAGGACGGTTAGAGGCTAACAAAGAGTGGATCAACGAACTTAACGTATTTCCTGTTCCTGACGGGGATACGGGAACTAATATGACTATGACCATTACTTCCGCTGCGGCAGAGGTATCCAAGCTTTCTGAGTATACCATGGCAGGAGTGGCTAAGGCCGTTTCCTCAGGATCTTTACGAGGCGCCAGAGGTAACTCGGGAGTTATCTTATCCCAGCTTTTAAGGGGATTCTCAAAGGTTGTAACCAATTATGAAGTTATAGATTCCATCGTTTTGGCTAATGCTTTTCAGAAGGCCGTGGAGACTGCATATAAGGCAGTTATGAAGCCTAAGGAAGGTACCATTCTTACAGTTGCCAGAGGCGCTGCTGAAGAAGCCGTTGAACTGGCTGAGCATGAGGATGATCTTGTTAAGATCATAGAAGGGGTTATTGCTAAGGCTGAAGAAGTCCTTGCCCAGACACCGGAGATGCTCCCTGTACTTAAACAGGCAGGAGTTGTGGATTCCGGCGGACAGGGTCTTGTGGAGGTCTTAAAAGGCTGCTTTGATGCCCTTACGGGTAAAGAGGTGGATTACAAGCCCATGACAGCTCCCGGACCGGGGGCAGGAGTTAAGGTTTCCAGACCTCCCAGAGAGGATATAGATACAGCCAATATCAAATTCGGATACTGTACTGAGTTTATCATTATGCTGGATAAGATGTTTGATGAAGATGCAGAGGCTGCATTTAAGAATTACCTCTTATCCATAGGTGATTCACTGGTGCTGGTGGCTGATGACGAGATAGTTAAGGTTCATGTTCATACCAATGATCCGGGACTTGCTATCCAGAAGGCCCTGACCTTTGGCTCTCTTTCCAACATGAAGATCGATAACATGCGTCTTGAGCATGAAGAGAAGCTTATTAAGGATGCATCCAAGATCGCTGCCCAGGAGGCTCAGAAAGAGGCTGCCCGTAAGGAAGACGAGGCTATCAGGGCTAAGAATGCCCAGCATAAGAATATGGCCTTTATAGCCGTATCTGCAGGTGAGGGACTTGATGAGATATTTAATGCCTTAGGCGTTGACGTTATTATAAAGGGCGGACAGACCATGAATCCTTCCACGGAGGATTTCCTTAATGCGGTTGAGTCCATTAATGCGGACACTATATTTATCCTGCCCAACAACAGCAACATTATCCTTGCGGCTAACCAGGTTAAGTCCATAGTGGAGGATAAGAATATCATAGTTATCCCCACCAAGACCATTCCCCAGGGAATCATGGCTCTTATTAACTATATTGCCGACCGTTCTCCCGAAGAAAATGAGGAGCAGATGCTTGAAGAGATAGGCAATATTAAGACCGGACAGGTTACATATGCCATCAGGGATACTGAGATCTATGATATTAAGGTGTCTAAGGATGACTATATGGGCGTGGGAGATTCCACCATCCTTTGCGTAGGCAAGGAGCTTGAGCCCACAGTCCTTGAAATGATAGATAAGATGGTTGATGATGATTCCAGCTTGATCAGTATCTATTACGGAGAAGAGATAAGCGAGGAAGACGCACAGAAGCTTATGGAGAAGGCCGAAGAGCAGTTCGGAGACTGTGATATAGAGCTTCATTTCGGCGGCCAGCCCATCTACTATTATATTGTATCTGTAGAATAATGTGTGAACGGGGTATATCATGGCAGGCAGTGACAGTATTACTTCTTTAAAGGGTGTAGGGGAGAAGACGGCAGCTTTACTATCCCACCTTGATATATATACTGTAGAGGACATGATCCATTACTACCCCAAGGATTATAAGACCTATCCCCAGCCTGTGGGTATAGGTTCCTTAAAAAACGGTCAGACGGCTGCTGTCTGCGGATGCATTACCGATACTTTGAGGATGTCCGGGAGACCGGGTAAGAAGATAATAACATGCCATGTTAGCGACGGAAGCGGGCTTCTGTCCCTTACATGGTTTAATGCTCTCTTTTTGAAGAATGTTCTTCGTAAAGGAGGGCATTACGTATTTTTCGGCAAAGTAAGAGAATACAAGGGAATGCTTACCATGGAACATCCGGAGTACTTTGAAAAAGAAGCCTATAAGGCTGCTCTTGGAAAGCTTATACCTGTTTATGTTAAAACCAAGGGTCTAAATGATCGAACCTTATCTAAGCTTGCAGCGGCAGCCCTTTCGGCAAAGGGCGGAGATGCCGAATACCTTCTTGACCCCCTGCTGGAATCCTTTGACTTTATGAATATGGACATGGCCTTAAATCAGGTTCATTTTCCCGATAATATGCTTAGGCTGCAAAGAGCCAGAAAACGTATCGCTTTTGACGAGCTCTTTTTCTTCCTCTTAGAGATCAAAGCTTCCAAGGCATTAAGCGATGAGGACGGTAATTCCCACCCGGTAAATGATTTTAAGGCCGGCAGAAGCTTTGTAAAGAAGCTGCCCTTTGAACTTACCAAGGGCCAGAAGATCACCATTAAAGAGATTGAAAAGGATATGGCATCCCACCATGTTATGCGAAGGATCATCCAGGGAGATGTGGGAAGCGGCAAAACTATAGTTGCCCTTACAGCTATGATAAATGCGTATGCTTCCGGTTTTCAGTCCGCCATGATGGCTCCTACGGAAGTCCTTGCCATGCAGCATTACGAGACCATAAAGGGATATTTTGAAAAATATGATATTGATGTCCCCGTGGAGTGTTTAACCGGCTCCCTTAAAGCGTCGGAGAAGAAGAGGATATATGCTGAACTCTCAGAGGGGAAGACCGGGATCTTAATCGGAACCCACGCCATTATCCAGGATAAGGTGGAGTTTAAGAACTTAGGCCTGGTAATTACCGACGAGCAGCATCGTTTCGGGGTTAAACAGAGAGATTTTCTGGCGGGGAAGGGTAATATACCCCACGTTATAGTAATGAGCGCAACCCCCATTCCCAGGACCTTAGGCCTTATTATCTACGGGGATATGGACATCTCAGTAATAAAAGAGCTGCCGGCTGAGAGACTGCCCATAAAGAACTGTGTGGTAGGCCCGGAAAGCCGGAATACCTCCTATAATTTCATAAAAAAAGAAGTGGAAAACGGCCGTCAGGCTTACATTATCTGTCCCCTGGTGGAGGAAAGTGAGAATATGGACCTTTGTGACGTTATATCCTATACTTCTCAGCTAAGAAAGCACCTCCCGGGAGTGCGGTGCGAGTACCTCCACGGAAAGATGAAAAATGATGAGAAGAACCTTCTTATGGAGGAGTTCGCCTCAGGAAAGATATCAGTCCTGGTATCAACCACGGTTATTGAAGTGGGGATAAACGTACCCAATGCCACTGTTATGATGATAGAAAATGCAGACCGGTTCGGCCTTGCAACCCTTCACCAGCTGCGAGGAAGGGTGGGAAGAGGCGCCCACCAGTCCTACTGTATAATGATAAACACTTCGGATTCGGATGAGGCAAAAGAACGTCTTGATATACTTAATAAGTCAAACGACGGCTTTTATATAGCCTCGGAGGACCTTAAACTAAGGGGCATAGGAGATATGCTGGGGATCCGTCAAAGCGGGGAGATGAGTTTTAAAATGGCAGATATATACGAAGATGCCGACCTTTTAAAACCCGCATCAAGGCTCTCGGACGAGGTGATCAGCAGGATGAACGAAGAGGAGGCGAAGAAAGACCCCTTTATCGGCAAGGTCTACACCAGATTTAAAGCCAATATGGAGAAGTCTTTAATTGACGCCCTTTAGTTTTTTACGCAAAATTGACTTTTATTAATGTTAAATATATAATTAACCTGTTATGACAACTATTTTTCGGCATAATATCGAGGTTTTTTTATGGCTGCAGGTAAACGAGAAAAGATTCTTATAGTAGATGATGCGGAAGTTAACAGAGGCATACTGTGCGAGGTTTTCAAGGATAGATACGATGTCATTGAGGCCGAGAACGGACAGATTGCTCTTGATATTCTGAGGGAAGACATAAGCGGGATCACCATTATTCTTCTTGATCTGGTGATGCCGGTTCTTAACGGCTTTGAATTCCTTGAGATTATCAATGAATCCGGTCTTATTAAGAAGATTCCCGTTATCCTTATTACAGGGGATTATACCATGGAAGCAGAGAAGAGAGGCTTCAACCTGGGTGTGTCCGATGTTATTACCAAGCCCTTTAATCCCGAGATAGTTACCAAGCGAATTACAAACACCATAGAGCTCTATAAACATAAAAACAGACTGGAGAATATGGTTGAGGAGCAGACCTTAAAGATCAGCGAACAGGCGGAGATCTTAAAGAAGTCAAATGAGATGCTTATCGAGACCTTAAGTACCGTTGTGGAGTTTCGTAATCTGGAGTCAGGAGCTCATATCAGGAACATTAAAAATGTTGTGGCAGTTATCCTTAAGGTTCTTCGAAGAGACTATCCGGAGTACAACATTTCCGATAAGGATGCCGCCGACATTATAACAGCTTCGGCTATGCATGATATCGGTAAGATAGCCATATCTGATACTATTTTACTAAAACCCGGAAGACTATCCCCAGAAGAGTTTGAAATCATGAAGACTCACACCACTTTGGGGTGTGATATTTTGGAGAAATTCGAGTTTATTTATGATGACGATTTGTATAGGATCATATATGATATATGCAGATACCATCATGAAAAATACGATGGAAAGGGTTATCCCGATGGTCTTGAAGGTGAAGACATTCCCATTTGGGCTCAGATTGTGTCTATCGCTGATGTTTATGAGGCGCTGATCAGCAAGCGTGTGTATAAGGATGCTTACAGCCATGATACAGCCATTAAGATGATAAATGACGGGGAATGCGGTGCATTTTCCCCGAAGATGCTGGATTGCCTCAATAAAGCAGGTGAGGAGCTTCACAGAGTTATTAAGCCCAGAGATGAGGGGTAATGAGGTAGTACATGAGTTACGGACTTGGAATCGATACAGGTGGAACATACACCGATGCCGTTATCTACGACTTGGAAAAGGGGAAGGTATTAGACAGCGGCAAGGCACTTACAACAAAATATGATTTAACGGTGGGGATAAGGAATGTTTTAGACAGATTATCCCCTACACTTTTATCTGAGATCGCCATGGTAGGCCTTTCCACCACCATGGCTACCAATGCCTGCGTGGAAGATAAATGCGGCAGGGCTAAGCTTATAATGTGGGGCATAAGTCCTGATACCGTTGAGCGTTTCGGAGCCAAATACGGACTTCCCCCTGCGGAGGAGATCTATTTCCAGGACTCCTTCCCTAAGTTTACCGGGGGATATGAAAAGGATCCGGACTGGGATAAGTTCAAAGCGGGAATAGAGGAGAACTTCAAGGGATGCGACGCTGTTGCAACTGTTGAACTCTTTGCCATGAATAATAATGCCCTGGTGGAGAAGCAGACAAAGAAGCTGATCCGTGAGAAACTTGGAATTCCCGTTATCTGCGGAAATGAGCTTTTTTCAGATATAGATACCCTCCAGAGGGGGGCATCCGTCCTTCTTAATGCGGGCCTTATTCCTACCATTGACGACTTTACAAAGGCCATTAAGGCCGTTCTTAAAGAGAAAAACATAAATGTCCCCGTGGGTATAGTTCGAAGCGATGGGTCTTTGATGTCGGAGCGTTTCGCCATGGATTATCCCGTGGAGACTATTCTTTGCGGCCCGGCAGCATCAGTTATCGGCGGAGCATCTCTTACTCAGGAGCCCAACAGCATAGTTATCGATATGGGCGGAACCACCACGGATATGGCCATTATTAAGGACCATGTGCCTGTTACCGTGGAAGACGGTATTAAGATAGGCAGGTGGAAGACCTTTGTTAAGGGCTTGTATGTCGATACCTTCGGTTTAGGCGGAGATTCGGCCATCCGCCACAAGGACGGTCAGCTCATTCTTGATACCGCAAGGGTTATTCCCATCAGTATCCTTGCCACCCAGTATCCCTATATACTTAAGGAACTTGAGAAGCTTAAAAGTGAGGAATTCCCTCATTCCAGATATATTCATGAATTTCTCGTGGCTGTTAAGGACATTGAGGATAGTGATAATTACAATGATGATGAGAAGAAGCTCTGCGCCAGGTTAAAAGAAGGTCCCTTAAGCCTTACCCAGGCTGCGGAGTACATGGACTCCGATGTATATCATTTCAAGGCTGACAGGCTGGAGCGAGAGGGGGTTATTATAAGGTCGGGACTAACCCCTACGGATATCATGCATCTGCGGGGTGATTTTACTACCTATGATCCTACTGGAGCGCAGATGGTTGCGGATTATTACAAGGTATGCCTGGATACCCATCCTGACAGGGAGACTCTTTGCGAGATGATCTACAAGGAAGTTATGCGCAAGCTCTATATTAATATTGTGAGATGCGTCCTGGAGTATTCCAATCCTTACTACCGGAAGAACGGACTGGATCTGGGAACATTAAACCTTATAAATGATGATTTTGAGCGGAAATACAACGGAGATACGGATGTGATGCTGGAATGTGACTTTAAGGTTAACTATTCCCTTATCGGCATCGGTGCGCCTATTCATATTTTCCTGCCTAAGGTGGGAGAACTTTTAGAGACCAAGGTGGTTATTCCGGAGTATTCCGGAGTCGCTAATGCCATCGGAGCCATTAACGGTAATATCATCGCCAGGGAGCGGATCGAGATTAAGCCTGTTATGGGCGGCGGTTTTGATGTATACGGCAAGAAGGAAAAGAAGAATTTTGATTTCCTGGAGGATGCCAAGGAATACGCCCTTGCAGATCTAAAAGAGTATACCTTAGCTTCGGCGAGAGATCGGGGCGCTGTGGGAGATGTGACATTTTCCGTAGATATCAAAGATGAGAAGTCTGTTGCTAAAAACAATCTCAAGGTATACACCGGAACTGTTGTCACTGTTGCGGCTGTAGGAAAGATGGGATTCTAGGAGGAAGATATGCGGGTTATTGCAGGCAGTGCCAGAAGGCTGCAGCTTAAATGTATAGACGGGCTTGAGACCAGACCCACCACGGATCGTATCAAGGAGACCCTCTTTAATATCATAAATGATGACCTTCCCGGGGCCACCTTTATTGACCTCTTCGCCGGAAGCGGCGGTATAGGCATCGAGGCCTTAAGCAGAGGGGCTGCCCGGTGCATCTTCGTTGAGAAGAACAAGAGGGCAGTAAATTGTATTAAAGAAAACCTGGCCCATACCCATTTTGAAGACAGGGGCCGGGTCATTTTTGGTGACGCCGTATCCGCCATAGACAGGCTTGGTGAGTATGAACACCTTGATATCATTTACATAGACCCTCCCTATAAGTCGGACCTCTACGGCAGGGTATTGGACCGTATCGCCGGACTTTCCAATGTGGATGAGGATTCTTTGATAATAATTGAGGCAGATAAATACTTTGACTTTGATTTTGAGTCCAATATGGATTATACTACCCTTAGAGTCAAAGATTACAAAAACAATAAGCATATTTTCGTAAGGAGAAACAGGTAGACCTATGACCAGGGGAATATATCCGGGGAGCTTCGATCCCGTTACATTCGGACATTTGGATATTATTGAAAGGGCATCGGGGATAGTGGATGAACTGGTGGTGGCAGTGCTTATTAATTCCGCCAAGAAATCGTTGTTTTCGGTTAGTGAACGTGTTAAAATGTTATCGGAAATGTTGGAAGGGCATGATAATATTAAAGTGGAATCCTTTGACGGACTGCTTGTTGACTATGCCAGATCCAAGAATGCTTCCATTATCGTAAGAGGACTTCGTGCTGTTACGGATTTTGAATACGAATTGCAGATAGCTCAGATGAACAGGACCATTTACGGCGAGATCGACACCATATTTTTAACCACCAGTCTCGAGTATGCTTACCTCAGTTCATCTATAGTCAAGGAAGTTGCTTCCTACGGGGGAGATATATCACACTTCGTACCGGAGAGTATTATCCCGAAGATATATGAGAAGTTTAAATAGGGGGAAAAGGAGAATTATCGCGTTATGGCTAACAGAATTGAGCAGATAATAACAGAGATGGAGGAGTTTATAGATTCCTGTAAGACACAGACATTTTCCAGCTCTAATATTATCGTTAATAAAGATGAGATAGAGGAACTCTTAGCAGAACTGAAGGCTAACGTACCGGAAGAGATTCAGAGATATCAGAAGATCATTACCAATCAGGAAGCTATTCTTGCGGATGCTAAGGCTAAGGCAGAGAGCCGGATTACCGAGGCAGAAGAGACCGCCAAGAGGATCGTGGGCGAGGCTAAGGTTAAGAAGGAAGAGCTTATCAGCGAGCATCAGATCATGCAGCAGGCTTACGCTCAGGCAAATGAGATCGTTATCACCGCTTCTAAGCAGGCTCAACAGATCGTTGACGATGCCACAACGGAAGCTAATGAATTAAAGACTGCGGCTATGTCTTACTTAGATGAGAACCTGGCTAAGATGGAATTTATTATTAAGCAGACCCTGGAGGTATCCACTGCGAGACAGGCAGAGTTCTCCAAGCAGCTTACGGATTACTACAGAGTTATAGTGGCTAACAGATCGGAGCTTCATCCTGTAGAGCAGGAGGCTGCGGAAGAGGCACCTAAGGCGGTAGCTCCCGCACAGCCTCAGCCCCAGCAGGCGCAGGCAGCTCCCAAGGAGAAGCAGGAGTTTAAGGTTGATATTCCTATTGAGAACAAATAGGATTAACTAAAGAGAAAAGGTATTGCAGTTCTCATCTTTGGGGACTGCTTCTTTATGAGAAGATGAGATCAGCAAATGTAAAACAGAGTATCATAAACGGAATAAAGGACGGCATCCCCATTTGCCTGGGGTATATTGCCGTTTCTTTTACGTTCGGAATAATGGCAAAGAATGCGGGCCTGACCATATTTCAGGCGGTGCTTATATCCGCTACCAACCTTACAAGTGCAGGCCAGTTCGCGGCTCTGGGGATCATAGGAGCTTCCTCCGGATATGTGGAGATGGCATTCACCCAGTTTATCATTAACTTAAGGTATCTGCTGATGTCCTGTTCCCTGTCCCAGAAGTTTGATGAGAGAACCCCTTTCTTTCACAGGTTTTTTGTGGCCTACGGTGTGACGGATGAGATATTCGGAGTTACGGTATCCAGACCCGGCAAGATTAATCCGCCGTATTCCTACGGTATGATCGTGGTTTCCGCCTTCGGATGGACCTTTGGGACCTTCCTGGGGATCCTTTCGGGAAGCATCCTGCCTCACAAGGTAATCAGCGCCCTGGGAGTGGCCCTTTACGGAATGTTTATAGCCATCATCATCCCACCGGCCAAGAAGAATCTGATCATCAGATCAATAGTTGTAATCTCCATGCTGGCCAGTCTGGCCTTTGAGTATATTCCGATATTGAAGGATATCTCTTCAGGCTTTAAGATAATAATCCTTACTGTTATTATCGCCGGTATAGCGGCGGCATTTTTCCCGGTGAAGGATACGGAAGAACTGCCGGATGACAGTGTATTAGAGGAGGAATGAGAGTATGGAGGGTAATGTTTATATATACGTTTTGGTAATGGCAGGGGTTACATACCTTATAAGGCTTATGCCTCTTACTTTGATAAGAAAAGAGATCAAGAATACATTTTTAAAGTCTTTTTTATACTACGTGCCCTTCGTTACTTTATCGGTTATGACTTTTCCTGCTATACTGCATGGAACTGACAGTATTATCAGTGCGGCAGCGGGATTCGTGACGGCACTGCTTCTTGCCTATGCGGGACAGAGCCTTATCGTTGTTTCGGTTCTGGCCTGTGTGGCAGTATTTCTGGTGGAACTGGTTGTCTGATGGGATAAATGAAACAAAAGGGGTATCATATGTCAAAGAAGTCTGTTAGACTTGTAATATACGGGATAATAATTTATGTAATAACAGTTATTGCTCTTGCGGCAGCCCTTTCGGGATGCGGTATTGCGACAGGGACTAAGACCGATGGTGAGGGAATGGAAAGATCCCTGTCTTCCTTAGCCTCTTCAGCCTCGAAGCCGTCAGAGTCTGAGGCAGCACAGGAATTGCGGTCGGATGCGCCTCCCACTATTAGGATCCGAAATGATATTTACATGTATATCGGTCAGACCGTAAGTTACAAGAATAATATAGAGGTCAGGGATGATAACTCCCCCAAGCCTTCCCTTAAGATTGACTCTTCGGAAGTCAACACCAACAAGGTGGGAACCTACACCGTGAAGGTGATGGCTTATGACGATACGGGACATGTAAGCAGAGCATCATTTAAGGTTCATGTAAGAGATAAAAACTATACGGAAGAAGAGATGTGGGCTATATGCGATGATGTTTTATCGAAGCTGGGAACCTCAGGCATGACTGACGAAGAGAAGGTTCTGGCTATTTATAATTTCTCCCGTGAAAATGTTCGTTACGGGGCAGGAGCCACTTCTACCGACTGGGTTAAGGCCGCTGCCGACGGGATACTGTTTAAAAAGGGCGACTGTTATAATGTTGCCATGATGCTTAAAGCCCTGCTTACCAGAGCAGGGGTGAAGAATTTTGTTATTAAGAACGCCCAGGAGGGTGAACTGCTCCATTATTGGAATGTGGTTGATATAGGGGACGGACACGGATGGTACCATCTGGACGGTATAGTTCGGGGTGATGATGCGGTAATCTACCTCTGGACTCAGGCCCAGGTTGAGGCTCTGGATATAGAGGCTAATTATCCGGTGCATACCTATGACCGGTCTGCGTACCCCCTTGTACCTTAGATGATTATACTTTGCTGAAAGGTTTTGTTTGTATTGGGAAGAAGCAAAAAAGAGACAGATTACAGTGAGTTTTACGTAAACAATCTGGAAGAAGATCTGCCTGTTCGCGAGAATAAGGATAAAAGAACAAAGAAGAATAAACGTAAGAAAAAGAAGAGTGTTATTGTCTCTATTATACTGATCATTACTCTTATTGTCCTGGTAGTGGCTTTATTCATTATAGAGAACAGTTTCGTTTATGCAAGATGTGAGGTTGAAGCCGGGACACCGGTGGCTTTATCAGATCTTTTAAAACGCCCGGATAAGGATGCCTATATTACGGAAGATTCGGATAAGATCGATATCTATGTGCCCGGGGACTATCATTTGAAGGTTAAGACTGGTATTTTTGAACATCCCGTTACCGTAGTGGTTAAGGATACAGTTCCTCCGGAAGTAAAGTTTATGGAACTTGCCACGGGAATGGGATATTTGCCGGAGCCTTCGGATTTTGTGACGGAGATAGTTGATGTTACCAAATGCACGGTTTCCTATGTAAAGAAGCCGGATGTAGGCAAGCTGGGAGAGACATCTGCCACTATTGAAGTAAAGGATCTGGGCGGTAATGCCGTCACAAAAGACTTAAGAATCGATGTCTGGCCCATTAAGGGATATCTGCGGATGGAAGCGGGAAGCGACCGTCCTAAGCTGGCTGATTTTATGCTTAAGGGTGATGTTACGGGTGCTCAGATGATCTCCAATATGGAGACTATTGATATGTCCGATGTTGATGTGGTTCCCATAAAGATCAAGTTTAAAGGGACTAGCTATGAACCCAAGCTTATAATCTACGACAGCAGACCGCCGGAGTTTTCTGTTAAGAATATAGATTCTTTCCTTAACGTTCCCAGAAAGGCTGAGGATTTTGTTACCGACACAAGGGATAACTCCAAGGTTACATATACATTTGAAAGCCAACCGGACCTTACGAAAGAAGGTACTCAGACCCTTGTGGTGGTGGGCACTGACGGCGGCGGCAACCGTACTTCCCACGAAGTAAAGCTCACCTTAAGGAAGGACACGGAGAAGCCTAAGTTCAATAATGTTAAGGATATCAAGATATTTGTGGGAAGGACCGTTTCCTACAAGAATAATCTGGAAGTGACGGACAACTGTCCCGAAGGATTGAAACTGGATATAGATGCCGGGAATGTCAATACCAATGTGGTAGGCACCTATAATGCCACGGCTACTGCTACGGATATCGCGGGTAATACTGCCTCTGCATCATTTAAGGTTATCGTATCCGATGTGGCTTCCACAATTGAGGATTTAAATATTCTGGTGGATGAAGTATTAGGGCAGATCATTACACCGGGAATGAACACCATGCAGAAGATTCGGGCTATTTATGATTATGTTTATACCCACTGCAGATACAGGGATATGAACATCGATGATAACTGGATCAAGGCGGCTGCCAGCGGCTTCTTAACAGGCAAGGGAGATTGCTATACAGATACAATGATGGCAAAAGCCCTCCTTGATCGGATAAGGGTTAAGAATAAGGTTATCAGCAGGATCCATGGCAATGATGCTGACCATTACTGGAATTTGGTTGACATAGGAGACGAATACGGCTGGTATCATCTTGATTGTATCAACAGATTGGATGGAGTGGCTGAGAATCGGGTATTTATGTTAAAGACCGACCAGCTTATAGAAGTGGATAATCGTATTGGTGATTTCCATGATTTTGACAGGACCAAGTATCCGGATGTAGATCCCGGAACCGTGGCTTTTACCGGTAATACTATAATCAGTACCCATCCTATAGAGGGAGTGCCGCATATTACACCATCTTCCGCAAGTGCTGAGTCTAACGAGAGCACGGAAGGTCAGCAAACAGAGGGAAACCAGCAGAATAGTGAAGAGAGTGGCAGCCGGGCCCCGGAGAATGAGTTAAATGATTACGGGGATCAGAACAACGGGGTTCCTGCCGGCAATGAATAAGAGATTATCAGAAAGGGAGTATTAAGTATGGAGGAATTACTTGCGATTTTAAAGGGATTACACCCGGATGTGGATTTTGAGAAGGAGGACCGGCTTGTGGAAGACATGATCCTTGACTCCTTTGATATTGTTACCCTGGTGGCTGAGATCAATGATAAGTTTGACGTTGAGATCTTAGCCGAGCATCTGATACCGGAGAATTTTAATTCTGCCGAGGCTATTTATAACTTAATCCGGGAGTTGGAAGATTAATCTAAAGTCATGCTATTTACATCTTATGAGTTTATAGGATTCTTAATAGTTCTGTTTTTACTGTATTACACGGTTTGCAGAAAAGTACAGTGGGGATTGCTGCTGATAGCAGGATATGTATTCTACTATCTGGCCAATCCTCTGTATTTAATATACATTCTTATAACTACGGTTTCGATTTTCCTTACGGGGATCACCATCCAGAATATCTCCGATAAGAGCAGGGAATACCTCTCTTCGGTAAAGGATGAGATTACTAAAGAAGATAAAAAGTTATACAAGGCAAAGATAAAAAAGAGCCAGAAAAGGTATCTTATTCTTTGCCTGGTCTTTAATTTTGGGATTCTCATTTTCTCTAAATACACCAACTTTTTTATCATGAATATCAATACTCTTATGGGACGGGATGCGGTTCCTTTCCTTAGTATCCTCCTGCCTCTGGGTATTTCATTTTATACCCTTCAGGCCTGCGGTTACGTCATTGATGTATACAGGGGATCGGTTCAGGCGGAGAGGAATCTCCTGAAAATGGCCCTCTTTGTATCATTTTTTCCCCAGCTTATTCAGGGACCCATCAGCAGGTTTGGTGATTTATCAAAGACTTTATATGCCGGTCATGAATTTGACGGGAAGACTTTTGCCTTCGGACTTGAGAGGATCCTCTGGGGATTCTTTAAGAAGCTGGTTATAGCCGATCGTATAGCGCCTGCTGTTATTGCGATTACGGGGGAGCCCACAGAATACAAGGGGGCATATGTTTTCTGCGTGCTGTTCTTATATACCTTGCAGCTATATGCGGATTTTACCGGAGGTATAGACATCACCATAGGTATAGCTCAGGCCCTGGGTATTTCTTTGAAGGAGAACTTTAACCGGCCTTATTTTTCAAAGACTTTGAAGGAATACTGGAGAAGATGGCATATTACCATGTGCGAGTGGTTCAGGTCTTACGTATTCTATCCTGTATCCACCAGCAAGTGGCTTCAGGGGTTTGCTAAGTTCGCAAGGAAGTCCTTGGGGGACCGGGCAGGAAAGAGGGTTCCGGTGTATCTGGCTTCATTTGTGGTCTGGCTGGCTACGGGATTATGGCACGGCGCCAGCTGGAACTTTATAGTCTGGGGGCTTCTTAACTGGTTTCTGCTGATGCTGGGAGAAGAGATGGAAGGCTGGTCAGACGGCCTGAATGAGAAGTATGCTCTTAGGAGCAAGGGCTGGTTTAAGGCCATCAGGGTGGTTCGGACCTTCCTTCTTGTTATGGTTTTGAATCTTTTTGATTGCTATGTGAAGGTGGGGGAGACCCTGACCGGGCTTGCTTCAATATTTGTTGAAGGAAACTGGGGTGTGATCTTTGACGGGAGTATGTTGAACTTCGGGGTAAGTGCAGCGGATTATATGATGGCGTTGCTCGGAACCCTGGTTATGCTTGCGGTTAGTCTGCTGCAGAGGAAAGGGTCGGTTAGGGAGATGATCCTTGCTAAGCCTTATGTTGTGAGGGCGATAATTTGGGGCGGACTGTTTGTGATTATTATTGTTTTCGGGTCATATGGAGTAGGGTATGATTCCGCGCAGTTTATATATAATCGATTCTAGTGACGTTGTTCTAGTGACCAGTTCTAGTGACGCTTACATAATATATATTCAACGAAACAACGCTTGCGCTCCGTGCTCGCGTAGCGGAACACTAAGCTCAACGAAGGTCATTGGAAGGAGCGTGAGCATTTGTATCGTTTCGCTAAGTGCCGACTGCGACTCAAGGTGTTTCTTTTGAATATATATTATGTAAGCTGTCGCCGGAGAGTTATGGATTAATGGAATACTAGATTAATAGATTAATAGATTAATAGATGGATTTGATAGATGAGGTATGACATGAAGAAGAGGATTATAAGTATAATAATAACAGTTGTAATCCTGGTGGGGGTGCTCTACAGCGCCACCAGACTTGTTATGCCTAAATATGCCACGGATATAGTGGAAGGGAATCTGATTAAGGAGTATTATCAGGAGAAGGATAAGGACTTTGATGTGGTTTTCTTTGGGGATTGTGAGGTTTATGAGAATTTCTCGCCCTTGAAGATGTGGCAGGAATACGGGATCAACTCTTATATCAGGGGTAGTGCCGAGCAGTATATATGGCAGTCTTACTACCTGATGGAGGAGACCTTTAAGATCAATAAGCCCAAGGTGGCGGTCTTTAACATACAGTCCCTGCAGTTTAATGAGTCCCAGTCAGAGCCTTACAACAGGATGACCTTAGATCCCATGAAGTGGTCTATGTCCAAGGTCAACGCCATTCTTGCCTCCATGAAGGAGGGAGAGAAGTTTATAGATTATGTATTTCCTATCCTCAGGTTTCACTCAAGGTGGTCAGAACTTACGCCGGAGGACTTTGAGTACTGGTTTAAAGAACACAGTGTATCCCACAACGGATACTATATGAGGATAGATGTGCGACCGGCGGAAAACATTCCGGCTCCTCGGAAGCTTACGGATTACTCTTTCGGAGACAAGGCCTGGGACTATCTTGACAGGATGAGGCAGTTATGTGCCAGTGAGGGTGTGAAGCTGGTTCTGATTAAGGCCCCCAGCTTATTCCCCCATTGGTATGATGAGTGGGATAAGCAGGTATTGGACTATGCCGACAAGTACGGCCTGGATTATATTAATTTCCTTAAGATAAAGGAAGAAGTGGGATTAGATTATAATACGGATACTTATGATGCCGGTCTGCATCTTAATCTCTCCGGCGCGGAGAAGATGGCGGTATACTTCGGAAAGTATCTTAAGGATAAATGCGGTGTGCCGGACAGACGGGGCGAGGCAGAGTTAAATAACAGTTGGAAGCAGAAAGAAGTATTGTATAATAAAGAGATTGAGGAACAAAGGATAAAGTACGGTATACAATAATGTGTGGTATATGTGGTGTAATTAATTTAAGAGAGAAGAAGCCTATTGATAGAGTGGTTATAGGCAGTATGCTTGAGAAGATCAGGCACAGGGGGCCGGATGGGTCGGATATTTACCTGGATGAGAACTGCGGCCTGGGCTTTAACAGGCTTAGTTTTATTGACCTGTCGGGTGGTATGCAGCCTATTTCAAACGAAGATGGCAGCATAGTTATGGTATGCAACGGTGAGATCTTTAATTTTAAAGAGATAAAGGAGGAGCTTACGGCTAGAGGCCATAAGTTTAAGACCGGGACTGACGTTGAGGTCTGTATTCACCTCTACGAGGAAGAGGGAGAAGAGTTTGTAAACAGGCTTAACGGCCAGTTTGCCATCTGTCTCTATGACAGGAAGAATAAGAGATACCTTCTTGCCAGGGACCATGTGGGGATCTGTCCTCTTTTCTATACGGAGTTTGAAGGAAGGGTTGTATTCGCGTCAGAGATAAAGGCTATACTGGAGTATCCCGGTATGCCAAGGAAGCTGAACTTAAAGGCCGTGGACCAGCTCCTTAATTTCCCGGGAGTGGTATCTCCCAATACATTTTTTAAGGGCATCCGGTCTGTTAAGCCGGGGCATATGATCCTTATAGATGATAAGGGTCGTCTGACGGACAGGGAATACTGGGACCTTATCTACTCCCCTGAAGAAGAGGATAAGGGCGTAGATTATTATATTGAGAACCTTAGGGAGCTTATTAAAAACGCTGTATCCCGCCGTCTTATCGCCGATGTGCCCATAGGTTTCTACGTATCCGGAGGCCTGGATTCCTCCGTGGTGGCCTGCTACATCGGGAAATTCCTGCTGAATTCCTATTATTCATTTTCGGCGGAGATAGGTTCCGGAGACTTAAATGAAAAAGAGTTTCAAAGGATGGTCTCCGAGTGCGTGAAGTCCGAGCATTACAAGGTAAAAGTTGCGGAGGAAGAGATCTGGGACAACTTCGCTTCCGTTATATATCACGCGGAGTCGGGGGTTAAAGAAAGCTACGACAATGCAGCATTTCTTTTGTCCAAGCTGGTGAGCGAAAGCCCGGCAAAGGCTGTTCTTACGGGCCAGGGGGCTGACGAGTATTTCTACGGCTATGTGGGATACATGGTGGACGCCTTCAGGAAGATGCAGAAAGGGAAGATGACTCCCGAGGAATGCGCCATTAATGAGCGCCTATGGGGGGACCCCTACTTCAGGTTTGAGAGGGACCATGACGCTATAGGCAAGATTCACGCCCGGCTCTACAGTAAGGATGTATATGCTGAGTATGAGTCTTTTTCAGCAATATCCGAGAGTCCTATTGATGTAAATAAGGTAAAAGACTTAAGCACCATGAAGAGGCGGTCTTATATCGACAATAAGCTGAGACTTTCAGATCATTTGCTTGGTGAGCACGGGGATAGGATGTTCTTTTCCCACTCCGTTGAGGGGCGGCACCCCTTCCTTGACCGGGAAGTGATAGAGTTTGTGAAGACTATACCGGACAAGTACAAGCTTCGGGGAGTTAATGAGAAGTATATCCTGAAACGGGCAGGAGAAGGCATTGTGCCGGAGCCTATACTGAAGAGAAAGAAGTTCCCCTTCCAGGCACCGGGTATGTCTGCAATGATCAAGAAGAAGCCCGCGGGACCGGCCTTTGATGATCGGCTGGTTAAGGAACAGGGGGTATTTGATTATGCCTTTGTTCAGGAGCTTAAGGAGAAATACAATGATCCGGAGTT
>Ga0310695_10004497_pt1 | contig 25636 bp, 20 predicted proteins | sample RumenRJG_04DNA_FD_203882 | JGI IMG/M metagenome (GOLD analysis project Ga0310695, IMG submission 203882) | Bovine rumen microbial communities from Lethbridge, Alberta, Canada - RJG_04 (v2) (version 2) | ecosystem: Host-associated > Mammals > Digestive system > Stomach > Rumen | place: Canada...
CAGAAAATACAATAATTTCCCCATGCGCCCGCTCAACTGGATGTCGCCTTCTGACTACATCAAGGCTTTCCTTAATTCAGGTCAAGTTTTTTGATTTAATTTGTCTCATATCATTGACAAACCAACAGTCAGCACTGTTTTTTGCGTAATATCTCAGTATAACAAAAGAGAGCGTCCAAAAGGACGCTCTCTTTTAATCGTATGAGCAAATATTTAATATATTAAATTACTTTCTAGCAGCCTTGAGCTGGTCAGAAGTGATCGGGAAGTCCTTCTGGTTAATGAGCTTAGCATCCATCATCTGGATAGCAAGAGCATCTGTACCAGTGATACCTTCACCGTTGTCAACAACGTCAGCCTGCTTCTTACCCTTTTCGCCGAGCTGGTACTTATCCTTGTTACCAATGTACTGAAGGATTGTTGTAGCATCTGCTACTGTTACATCCTCGTCCTCATTAGCATCGCCCCAGAGGAGATTACCATCATTCTCAGATGAAGTCTGATTGTCATCGTTGATAGGCTTAACCTCAGGATAGAGGAGAGCCATTGTACCGGTTGTCATGAGAGCATCGCCCATGTGCCAGAATCTGTGGAGCTTGTATTTATAGTCATGTGTGCTCTTTGTCTTGTCGTAGATAGCCTTACACTCCTGATACATCTCATCCTTAGCGTATGTCTGACGGATATCAGAGAATGTTACGCCGGGCTTAAGAGGTGAACCATCAGGCATCTCGCCGTCGAATCCCTCAGGAATGTATACTGTCTGCTTGAACATTCTAACGAGTGAATCGTTGTGATCCTCATATGCGATACCAACTTCGTCACGAGCTGTGTTCCACTGTGCAGACATGAGCTTGTTAGCAAGACGGAGGCCCTTAGCAGCGAGGTCTGTATTGTCGTCTGTATCAGCAGCAGAAGCAGGAACATTGTTAGCAGCAGCATAGAAGATAAGTGTATTACAGAGTGAAGATACGCATCCGATATCTCCCTGGCCGTAACCAGTGATCTCGCATGTAAGACCATCGTTAGCCTTGGGATCATACTTCTCATTCCATGTAGCCGGCTTACCGTGCCAATCAAGGTTTGAAGGAATAGCGTAAGCCATGATGTTTCCGTCATCGTCAGCCTTATTGAACTCTGTATGCTCGATGAACCATGTGATCCATCTCTCGAGCAATGTATCGAGAGCTTCCTCAAGTGTAAGACCGCCGTATGTCTGACCCTCAGAAAGGTCGCCCTTGGTCTTTACATAGTAGTAGAGCTCTGCGAGACGCTGAGTTGACCATACCTGGTTACCGATCCAGTGGTTTGAACCCGGGTCAGCATAAACAGGGTGCTCAACGTAGCACATATCATAGAATGTCGGGTCAGATGAGGTATACTTCTCATACTTACCGTTCTTGGAGTTTGTACAACCACCAGCGAAAGGACCATCTGCTGACTGGAGCCAGAGATAGAACTCGATCTGTCTCTTGAGTGACTTCTTATAGTCGTCAACAGCGTTCTTAGCCTTCATTTCCTTGCTCATTACCGGATCATAAGCGAGAGCGTAAGCAGCAAGAGGATTCTGATAGAACTGGTGTGAGTGTGAGCAGCCGATCTGGAATGCCCAGTCGTAGTTACCGCTCGGATTATTTTCAGCGTACCAGGGGAATGTAGATCCGCCCCAAGCTGTGTACCAAGCCATGAGGAAGTGCTGTGACTCGAGGTCAGCAGACTGAGCGCCAATGTCCTGGCAGCCGATAGCCTTGTAGTACTTATCGAACATGTCGTTACGGCACTGGTCACCCATCTTAGCAGCGAGACCTGAGAGATCTCCGCAGTTTACACCGAACTGGCTTGCGAAATAGATAGCCTGGATAGCACGGTCCTCAGCGTCAGGAGCGTTTGTGAAGCTGTACTGAGGAGCGATCTGGCCTTCCTTCTTCCAACCGTTGATGATAGCCTTGATACCTGTGCATGAGTAATGAGGATCAGAAGTGAGCTTCATACCATACTTAAGGTCTTCGATACAGGGCTGAGGAACAGTCTCGAAACAAGACTCCTCTTCACCACGCTGGAATGTATTGATGAATGTGAACTGACCCTTGCCGCCGCCGAAGCCGTACCAGTCTTCAACGTCTGCGAGCCAGTGCATGAGGTAGTAACCGTTATCACTGCCGTAAGCGGACTTGAAATCCTTGAAGATCGGGTTGAAAGCGTCAACGCCGTTCTGCTCAGCAGGATAGAACTTAGGATCTTCCATCTCGTAAGTTGTATCAGCCTTAACCTTATCGAGTTTCCAGAGTGAGCTGTAATCGATGTCACCCTTAACGCTTCCGGAAGCGTTCTTGGAATAACCAGGGATCATAGCCTCAAGTGTATTCCAGCCCTTCTTGAGGTCGCCGGTAGTACCGTCGATCTTGTTGTTCTCTACGAGAACATCGTGCATAGCTGTGATCCAAGCCATGTAGGACATAGCCTCAGAAGTTGTCTCATGACCGTAGTCAGGAGCCTCAACGCAGAGAGTTTCTCTTGCGTGGTAAGGAATACCGAATCCGTTTCCGTTGTTGTTCTTGCTGAGGTATCCGTTTGTCTCACCGTTTGTGATTACATCAGCATAGAGAGACTCGAACATTTTTGCATAGCTTTCGTTTGCGCCGTTCTCAGTTGCATACTTGTTTTCAGCAGCAGATGCAAATGACGGGAGAACAGCAGTAGCAGACATTGCAGCAGCGAGAACGCCGGAAGCAAGTGCCTTTGTCTTTTTGCTTATCATTGTTTTTTAACCCCTCTCATATAATATTGGTTTAAAAAATGGATAAAAACTTTTCTATCCTCTCCGGACAGAAACGTATACGAAAATACTTCGTACACTGTGTGTTGCTTCACGAAGCGTACACACAATTCTCAAACTATTTTCATCTTCAATTATATTCCACTTTTCATATCGTGTCAACAGTTTAGCTGATTTTAGAGATTTGCCGTATTGTTTTTTGTTGCAATGCACACATTGTCAGTTTCTTTTTTGTACACTTTGTCTATTTGAAAAAAATCCGCAAAGATACGTTTATGAACGTCATATTAATAAAATTATTATTTTTAAGCAGTCCATTATGATTCATCGTAATCACAATATTCTCTCACGTATTTTTCACATATATCGTATAAAATTGTCTCATGCCATGATGTGCTGGAAGGGTCTTCCGACACCTTTGAATTAACAATTTATTCATTTTATATTAATAATATGTTCACATAATTCTGCGATAATAGAAAAGTATGATGTAATATTGTACCCTCTTATATGCCGTTCCTTGAAACAGCGTATTATCTATACTATTTATAATGGAAAGGAGTCGCTCATGATCACTATTGATAAACTGACCAAGTATTACGGCAGCAACCGCGCTGTAAACAATATAAGCTTTACAATAAACGATAATGAGATCCTTGGTTTCCTCGGTCCGAACGGTGCCGGAAAATCAACGACCATGAACATGATAGCTGGTTATCTCCCTATGACAGCCGGTTCCGTCAGCATCTGCGGAAGCGACATCACAAAAGAACCCGTAGCCGCAAAAAAGAACATTGGTTATCTCCCCGAGATACCGCCTGTCTACCCCGATATGAGAGTCAAGGAATACCTCTCATTCTGTGCCGGTCTCAAACGTATCCCCTTCGCTAAGAAAAAGGACGAGATAGACCGTGTTATGAAACTCCTCAAAATCGAGGACGTAAGCAGTAAACTGATAAAGAACCTCTCAAAAGGTTACAAACAGCGTGTCGGATTTGCACAGGCACTGCTCGGTGACCCGAAGTTCCTCATTCTCGATGAGCCGACCGTCGGACTTGACCCGAAACAGGTAATCGAGGTCAGAAATATTATCAAAAGTCTGAAAAAAGACCACTCAGTCATCTTCAGCTCACATATTCTCTCCGAGGTCAGTGCCGTATGCGACAGAGTTGTCATCATCAACAAAGGCGACATCAAAGCTATCGACACTATCGAAAACCTCGAAAAAACCTACGGCGGCAACCTCATGCTTCATATCAGGGTCAAGGGTGAACGCGGCAAGGCTTCTTCAATTATCGAGCTTACCCGCGGTGTCAAGGAAATAGTCAAGACCGATACTGAGGACGACGGCTCATTCTCCTTCACAATTAAACTCGAAGAGGGCGCAAGCGACGACGTAAAGAACGATATCATGTCTGAACTCATCAGTGCCGGACTTCAGATATCCGAAATCTACTCCGACCGCCCCGACCTCGAATCCGTATTCGTAGACCTCATGAACCGCCCGACCTCAAACAGCGGCTTGAAGGACCTCCTTGCAGAAATGGAAGATGAGCCTTCCGGTGAGGCATCCGATGATAAAAAGGAGGACGAGGAATAATGTTTTCGATTTATAAAAAGGAACTTCAGTCTTTCTTCTATACGCCGTTCGCGTATATCGTAACTGCACTGTTCATGTTCCTGTTCACTTATATGTTCAACGTTGCACTCGGTGACCTCAGTCAGCCGATATTACAGTTCACATTCCCCGACATCTTCTACAACGTAGTATTCTACTTCATCTTCCTCATACCTATCCTCACCATGAGAACTTTCCCTGATGAGCGCAAATTCGGAACAGAAGTCCTTCTCATGACATCGCCTATAAACGTATGGCAGATGATAATCGGCAAGTACCTCGCAAACATCACCGTTTTCATCTTCATGATCGCCGGAGCTTCTATCTTCCCGATTTACACCGCTATGCACGGAACTGTCATTATGACTCAGCTCGTATGTGCTTACATAGGCTTCTTCGCATGGGGTGCAATGTTCATCGCGATAGGTATGCTCGTTTCAAGCTTTACCGAAAACTCCATTATTGCGGCTGTTCTCGGCGAAATAGTGATGTTCCTGTTCCTTTTCGTCGACAATTTCAGTCAGACAGATTTTATTTCACAGTATCCTAAGCTTCAGTCATTTTTATACGCATTTGCGGCTCAGCCGAGATTCGCTTACTTCTCTCAGGGATTTATCAGACTCTCTGACCTGATATTCTTCATCTCGGCAATTATCGTATGCCTCATTTGGAACTACATAGCCATTGAGAGACGCCGCTGGAAAAGGGGGTGAACTGACATGGAAAAGAAAAAATTCGACTTCTCAGGTGCCTTTGCTTTCGTACTCGCACTGCTTATCCTCGCGGTATTCGTACCTATCAACATGATTTTCAGCTACAAGGACAAGGTGTTCGATATGACCCCGTCAGGTCAGTTCACACTCAGTCCCGTCACAAAGGAACTCCTTGACGAGACCTCCGACAAGCAGATTGATATCTACTTCCTCTCAAATCTGCTCGATTTGCAGGAAGTACCGAAGTATCTGCCGCTCTACCACACACTCACTGCTCTTGAAGAGCGCGATAATATTTCCCTCACCTGCTTCGACCCCGATAAGGACGTTGAACTCGCAAAATCTCTCGACCCGACAGGTCTCCTCGGAGTTAACCCCGCTGATATCTTCGTAAAATGCGGCGATACTACCAAGAAAATCGACTTCATACGCTGTTTCCCTACCGATTCAAACGATATCCTCATGTACAACGGTGAGGAGCTTATCGCCGGAGCTATCAAGGTCTGCGCAAGCGGAAATCTTCCGACGGTTTACTTCCTCAAAGGCTATAATGACAAATCGCTTGAACAGAACTACTCATCATACAGCAACGAAATAAGAACCGATAACTACAGCGTTGACGAGCTTGACCTCTCAACCGTTGACAAGGTCCCCGACAACACTGCTATCATCTACCTCTCAGCTCCGCAGAAGGACCTCTCCGACAGCGACTGTGAAAAGCTCAGAAACTATATCTCAAACGGCGGCGCAATATCAATGCTCCTTCCTCCGTGCGAGACTAAGGGCAGATTCAAGAACATCGAGTCTCTCCTCGCTATGTTTGAGCTCGGCATGAACTACAATAAAGTAACCGAAAAGAGTGCTATGCTCCACCCGAATGTTAAGCTCGTAAGCAACATGATACCCGCTGATATCACTGCCGAGGACGACCCCCGCCTTACCTCGATCCTTGAAAATTACATCAAGGTCTCTTACCCATATCCGAGTGAGGATATGTCAGAAGACCTGACAACCGATATCAACACAAAAATAACCGACGGAACCTATTTCGCATATGTAAATGCTTCAAGAAGCTTCTATACTCTCGTTTCCGACAGCGCTATGATAGAAAAGTCTTCGCTCATCGAAAACCTCACTCTTGAACAGGACAGCGACAAATACACAACTGTCAGCACTCCTATGGGCGGCGACAGCGAAACCGCTAAAGAAGCAGAGGCACTCTCAAATGAACCGCTTGTAATGGGTTACTACTCTTACAATAAGCAGACAGGTGCTAAACTCATACTCTTAGGTTCAGACGAGATGATCGATGACAATACTCTCACTATCGCTACATACGGTACAAGAATGCTCACACTCTTCTCGAATACATGGCTCTATAACAGCGATATCGACATGGGAATCGGCGCTAAGTCGAACTCATACGACACCCTCCAATTCAAAGACGCTGACGCTGCTGCAAAGACTATCAGATTCTTCTTCATTATCCCTGTAGTATTCGCACTCGCAGGACTTGCTGTATGGCTCAAAAGGAGATATGCTTAATGAAAAAAGGTATTATCGCAGTAGTTGCTCTTATTGCTGCGTCAGGCTTGTCGATAGGCGCTTTCTTCGCTGTCAAGAACAAAGACGACAAGGAGAATTCTAAAAAGAAAGCAGAACTTGCCGAAAACGAGCTTGCTCAGTTAGATTCCGCAAGTATAAACAAAATACAGATAAATGCCGCTGACGGTGAGTATACCCTCATTCTCGACGGCGATATATGGGTGAACGACCCCGCAAGCGGAAATGATTTTGTCATCAATCAGAATATGCCAATGGGTATATGCACATTGCTGAAAGACTTCAAGGCATACAAGAATTACGGCGACATCACAGAAGAATCCAAGCAGAAATACGGTCTGACTGACCCTTACGTGCTTACAGTATCTACAGGCAGTGAGAGTTATACAGTCAATATCGGAGACGCAAGTCCGACAGGCGGTTACTACTATGCTACTGTCGACGGCAAGAACAAGATATACGCTATCCTCGCCGACGACGCAAACACTCTTACCTGCAGCCGCTCCGAGCTTATAGACCCCAAGCTTATACCTTACTCCGAAAACGACATCAACGAAATAACCGTCAAGCTCGACGGCAAAATCAATTATTCACTCACCCGCGACCCCAGCAGCGGAAACTGGCAGCTCCCTGAGGAATATTCCCTTCTGACAGTGAATCAGACACGTCCGTCAACTATCCTTACAGTCATTACAAGACTTGAATCAAATCAGATAATCGAGGAAAAACTTGACGACCTCTCAAAATACGGATTCGATAAACCGTTTGCAGAACTTGAGGTCAAAAGCAGTGACGGCTCTTCAAAAACTGTTCTTTTCAGCCGCTATGGCAAAGATGCCGCAACTACGACATATGCCCTCCTCAAGGACAGTGGTCTTGTCGAAACTTTCTACACTTCCGATATCAACTTCGTTAACTATTCAATTTTCGACCTTGTAATGCAGAGTGTTGAAAGTGCTAATCTCTATGACATATCGGCATTTGAAGTTGCCTGCCCTGCCGTTACCGACAGCTTCACGGTAAATTTATCCGACAATAAAGCTTCATTCAGTGCAGGTGAACTCGACCTCACTAAAACTGAGGTTAAAAATATGCTTGAAAGCTTCTATAACATCTTCTCATATGTAAGCATATCAGATATTGCTCCTGACGATAATCCGTCACTGCAAAGCCCTGTCCTCTCTGCTAAATACACTAAAAACAGCGGCGAAACAGTCAATATCGACCTCGTCCCCACCGGTAACGACGATGAATGCTATGTGTTCTACTGCGGTGAATATACCGGTACCAAGACCATGCTCAATTTCATGACCGGTCAGAACTCAATGGAATCAATGTACGAAATTCTGAAACAGTACGCTTCTGCCGGCTGATATATCCGGATAAGGAAACGTAAGATGTACAGAAATTATCTCTGACTTCTAAAAAAAGACTGCCTTCGGGCAGTCTTTTTTCTGTTTTTTCTATTGCATTTTGTCGGGTTTTGTTTTATAATAATATAGTATTGTTTTTTATGGAGGAAAGAAGTATGTCTGAAAGTAAAATCGGTTTCGATAACCAAAAGTATCTAAAAATGCAGTCCGAACACATTCGCCAGCGTATTGAACAGTTCGGCGATAAACTCTATCTCGAATTCGGCGGAAAGTTATTCGACGATTTCCACGCGTCCCGCGTTCTCCCCGGATTCAAGCCCGACAGTAAGCTCCAGATGCTCCTTGAACTTAAGGACGAGGCTGAAATAGTAATCGTTATCAATTCAGACGACATAGAAAAAAACAAAGTCAGAGGCGACCTCGGTATTACATACGATGTTGACGTAATCCGCCTCTATAACGTCTTCACAAAAATAGGCCTTTACGTTAGCAGTGTTGTACTCACCCGCTACGACAGCCAGCCCACTGCTATCGCATTCCAAAGCAGACTTGAAGCTCTCGGCATAAAGGTATACCACCACTACAGCATCAAGGGTTATCCCTCAAACCTCCAGCACATTATCAGCGACGAAGGCTACGGCAAAAACGATTACATCGAAACTTCACGCCGCCTCGTTGTTATAACCGCTCCGGGTCCCGGAAGCGGAAAAATGGCAACCTGCCTCTCTCAGCTCTATCATGAGCATAAACACGGCAGAAATGCAGGATATGCCAAGTTCGAGACCTTCCCTATATGGAACCTTCCCCTCCGTCACCCGGTAAATATCGCGTATGAAGCCGCTACCGCCGACCTCAACGACGTTAATATGATCGACCCCTTCCACCTCGAAGCTTACGGTCAAACTACCGTAAACTACAACCGCGATGTTGAGATATTCCCGGTTCTCAATGCAATGTTTGAGAAGATACTCGGTCAGTCGCCTTATAAGTCGCCTACGGATATGGGTGTAAATATGGCAGGAAACTGCATCGTTGACGACGAGGTTACCTGCAAGGCTGCCTGCGACGAAATAATCCGCCGTTATTACATCGCTCAGTGCGACAAGCGCAAGGGCCTTATTTCCGACGATGAGGTAATGAAGCTCGAACTCCTCATGAAACAGGCAAATGTTACTCCCGAGGACAGAAAAGTCGTCGCAGCAGCTCTCGCAAAAGAAGATGCCACAGGCGCTCCTGCCGCAGCTATGGAACTCCCCGACGGAACTATCCTCACCGGCAGAACTTCAAATCTCCTCGGTGCTGTTTCCGGACTTCTCCTCAATGCCCTCAAGTACTTCGCAGGTCTTGACGATAGCGTACTTCTCATGTCGCCTCATGTCATTGAGCCTATCATGGATCTTAAGGTCAACCATCTCGGCAACAATAATCCGAGAATACATACAGACGAAACTCTCCTCGCACTCTCGATCTGTGCTACTACAGACGAAAATGCAAAACTCGCTATGGAACAGATCTCAAAGCTCCGCGGATGTGAGGTGCACTCGACCGTTATACTTTCAGCAGTTGACGAGCGCATATTCAAGCGTCTCGGCATAAACCTCACCTGTGAACCCAAATACAGCAACTAATGCAAAAAGCTGTTAGCATCACCGATGCTAACAGCTTTTTTTATTGCATATTCTTTAAGCGGTCAAGGATAATGTTTGCCGCGTCAAATTTACTCATAAGCTCAAGTTCTTCATCACGGTCGGACGTTATCATCGTTATGATATTGGTATCTCCGCCGAATCCGGCTCCCACCTTTTTTATGGAGTTGGCACATATCATATCGCAGTTTTTCTTAGCAAGCTTTTTACGCGAATTCTCGATAACGTTCTCAGTTTCCATAGAAAATCCGCAGACTATCTGTCCCTCACGCTTGTGTTCACCAATATATGAGAGGATATCCGTTGTACGTTTCAGCGGTATCGACATATCACCGTCCGACTTCTTTATCTTGTTGTCGGCAACTGCAACCGGCGTATAATCGGCAACTGCCGCCGCCTTGATGATGATATCGCTCTCGTCGAGACGCTCCTTCACCGCGCAGAACATATCCTCAGCAGAATTAACATTCACTACATTCACAAACATCGGCGGCTCTACGTCAGTATGTGCCGCAACTACCGTTACCTCGGCTCCGCGAAGCATTGCCGCCTTTGCAACTGCAAACCCCATTTTTCCGCTCGAATGGTTGGTGATAAAGCGGACAGGGTCGATGCTTTCGCGGGTAGCACCGGCTGTGACGAGCACCTTTTTGCCGGCAAGGTCTTTCTCAAAGGTAATCTCACGAACTATATATTCAAGCAGGACATTTACATCGGGGAGCTTTCCATCGCCTATATCGCGGTTTGCAAGCATTCCTCTTACCGGCTCGACTATCTCATAACCGTGACGGCGAAGCTTTTCTATATTCTCCTGCACTATCGGATTGTGGTACATATTATGATTCATCGCCGGAGCTATCATCTTTCTGCACGGACACGCCATAACAGTTGTAGTGAGCATATCGTCTGCGATGCCGTTTGCGATTTTTCCTATCACGTTAGCAGTAGCCGGAGCTACCATTACAACGTCAGCTTTTTTTGCGATAGCAACGTGTTCAACGCTGTACTCGAAATTGCGGTCGAATGTATCTATCAGGCACTTATGCTGTGTGAGAGTCTCGAATGTAAGCGGATGCACGAAATTCTGTGCATTTGCCGTCATAGAAACGTGCACCTCCGCGCCGAGTTTAGTAAGCATACGTGCAAGGTCACATATCTTATAAGCCGCTATAGAGCTTGAAACTCCGAGCAGAACTGTTTTTCCACTGAGCATATTTATTCCTCCGATTTTATCATTTTAAGAAGCGGCACCCATTCGTCCTCTATCAGTTCGTCACCGCTGAAACTGAATCCGTGACGCTGATAAAAAGCCTGTCCGCGTTCATTGTATTTAAGCACCCACAGCCACGTAATCCCAAGCTGTGATACTGCGTATTCAAGCAGTTTTTCACCTATCCCCTGACTTTGAAACTGCGAATCAACATGGAGTTTATTGAGTTCGTCACCTTTTACATAGATAAAACCCTTGACCACTCCGTCGTCATAAACGTAAAAACCACTAAGGTCACTGCCAAACTCCTCAGCAGTATCAAGAACGTTCAGTTCACCGAAATAGAATGGGTCATTCTTGAAGAATGGGTAAAAATTCAGCCGGTAATTGAAAACAAAAATCTCCGCGATACGTGATAAATCAGCTTTTTTTGCCGGTCGTATATTTGACATTTCCCAAACCTCCTTTTACTTATTGCAGATACATTAATTATATCACGTATATTCAAAAAAAGCTATAGATTTTTCTAAAATAATATGCTATAATATGTTTACAAGATTTTCCACAGGAGGTAAAATATGCTTTTAGCAGTTGATATAGGCAATACCAATATAGTTTTCGGCTGTGTTGACGAAAGCGACAATATCCTCGTTTTCGAGCGAATTTCCACTAATCACAACGCTACCGCCGCCGAATACGCAGTTCTTATCCGCAATATTCTCGAAATGAACGACTTCAAATGCAGTGATATTCACGATGCGATAATGTCGTCGGTCGTTCCGTCTGTCACTAACACAGTCAAGGAAGCTATCCGCAAACTTTTCAAGGTTGAAGTTATGATGGCAGGTCCCGGGGTAAAAACGGGGCTGAACATTCTTATCGACAACCCTCGTCAGCTCGGAAGTGACCAGGCTGTTGACGCAGTTGCCGCTATAAACCAGTACCCGGTACCGCTCATTATTATTGATATGGGCACCGCCTCTACTGTTTCGGTTGTCGACAGCAATAAAAACTACCTCGGCGGACTTATCATCACAGGTATGGGAGTTGCTACCGACGCTCTTATACAGCGAACTGCACAGCTTCCCAAAATCGACTTTGAGCTTCCGCCAAATATCATCGGCAGAAATACTATCGACTGCATGAAGAGTGGTGCACTCTATTCTAACGCCTGTGCCCTCGACGGTATAATCAGCCGAATAGAAAATGAACTCGGCGAAAAGTGTACAGCAGTTGCTACCGGAGGACTTGCAGAAGTTGTAGTTCCGCTCTGCAACAAAGAAATAATACTCGATAAGAACCTTCTTATAAAGGGTCTGTCGATCATCTACCGCAAAAACAAGAAAAAATAAGGAGGTCATCTCATGCCATTCATCAACGTAAAAACAAATGTATCCGTTTCCGACGACACCGCTTCTGATATCAAATCTGCACTTGGTCAGGCTATAACAGCTATTCCCGGCAAGTCCGAAGGCTGGCTAATGGTAGGTATAGAACCTGAGTACAGACTTTGGTTCAAGGGCACAAACGAACCTGCCGCAATGGTAGAGGTAAGCATATACGGTGGAGCGTCGCACAATGCCAAGACCACTCTGACAAGCCATATAACCGGACTGCTTACCGACAATCTCGGCATTTCTTCTGACAGAATATACGTCAAATACACTGAGACCGAAAGCTGGGGCTGGAATGGTTCTAACTTCTGACCTTACTGCATGGGCTCTGCCCCTGCACCCCGCTGGGACTCTGTCCCAGACCCTGCCGCGGGCTCTGCCCTCGGACTCCCGCCAAGGGACATTGTCCCTTGCAACCCAACTCACGTTGACGCTCGTAAACTCGCATACCCTGTACAAAATGCATAGTCTGCTTTCGCTCATTGGCACATACACGAAAAACAGGAACACATTAGAGTGCTTCCCTTAGCGGAATTTGTGGGCTACCGAGCCGTAAATTTACGGTACATATTCGGTATCCTGCGAAACCGCCAAAGGTGGCTCCCCTTGTGTTCCTGTTTTTTCATTTTGCACATCGTCTTGCGACTTCTGCTGTAAGTTCATCGAAATATACCTGCGAATCTACCTTGCTGTATTCTTCAAGGTAGTTGTTCCACGCAGTATCAAAGTCCTCATTCATAACAATAAGCGGCAGGTTTCTATGCTTTACCGAGTTTATCTGCTTCATAACTTTGCCGTAATCAGTCTCTTCTGTAACCGCATTGCTGAACGACCACATCGGATACCACGGCTCATTTTCAGGTGGCTCATTCAGCATCTCTGTATACGTCTGAACTCCGTATGCATCAAAACACTTCTTAACACAGTCCTGTAGGTGAGCATAGTAAATATTAGGCTGATTAGACGGTATATAGGCATTTATTCCATCAGGAGCCATACCCTGTATCATCGGCATATATGTATATTCGCAGAAATGAGTCCTTCTCACATCCTCATTTCTCCAGTTCGCATACTGTTTCTCGTCCTGTTCAAATATACCGTCTTTTCCGACAGTATAGTCCTCACCCTCAATGCCCCAGAAACGCAGATTATGTATCTCAGGTGTAATAAGGTCACTCAGGAATTTTATTGCACCGTCGGGGTCAGTACAGCTGACTGATACACCAACTCCTGTCGAACCATTGAACGAAATACGTTCACGGTAACGTTCTTCAACGTTTTCGTCTATCGTCACACCGAACGGTATATACGTACATTCCGGCGGCAGTTTATTAGTCGAACCGTCAAAATTCCAGCGCTGGTCAACCATTCCGAGGACACGTCCGGAAGCTATTCTCTGCTGGTACTGGTCTGTAGTAAGGAAGAAAGCCTCATGGTCGATTACTCCCTTCTGATACTCTACATTCAGCTTCCTGAACCACTTTTCAGCTGTTGGCGAGAGGTTATAGTCTTTCGCCTCGCGCGTAACAGGGTCAACGATACAGCATCCGTCATTCGGGTAACCGTCGAGGAACATCGGCGGATTATCAAGTGCAAAGAACCATGTGTCATTAGCTTCGACTTCATAGCCGTAATATGGCTCGCCGTTTTCATCTACAGGATTAGCCGCGAGGTATCTTTCGATGAGACCGAAGTAGTCGTCAAGCGTTTTTATTTCAGGATATCCACCCCATTCGAGGACTTTTACCTGAAGCCAGAACGCTTCGCCGGAGTGTACAGGATTCGTCGATTTGATATTTTCCGCAGAAAAGAGCGGTATATAGTAGATATGTCCGTCAGCCGCACGCACCATATCCCACTCTTCATCGGTATAAAGCGCTTTTAAATTCGGGTACTCGTCCCAGTAGTTGTCGAGGGGAACGAACGCATTCTCTCTTATCAGTTTCTGACAGTTCTGAGCATCGGGAGCCATATAGTCCGGAAACTTATTCTCTATCATCATATCGCTGAACTTCTTGGCAATATCCCCCTCATCGGGTATAAACTGCTGATGCAGTATAACTCCTGTTTTTTCAGCAATAAGCTGCTGAATATCATTATTATCCTCGTCAATGGGAGGAATACGTGCAGCATAGATACCGGTAAACTCCTTATAGTTTGCCTTATCCGTCGTTTCACTTTCCGAGCTGTCCGGATTTTGTCCACAGGCTGTCAGAGAAAGCATCAGCAGTGCTGCAAGTCCGGATGATAACAGCTTTCTGTCTTTCACTAATGTTCACCCTTTTCTGTTTCAGGATATATCTTAAAAACGAGTTTCAATTTATTTTTTGCGTTCAGTTCCATACTTACGTTTTTGCCGAAACAGTGCTTCAGACGCAGATATGGATTGAATCTGTAGCTTGTGTCGAACGAGTACTCATCGCTTACGCTGTCATCTTCAAAAATGGCATTCAGCTTCAGCGCATCAGTTGCCTTAGGCGATTTGCTGCCCTCGAAAGTAATTACCGCAGTGTCCCCAGAAGCCGCAGTTTTTACCGATTCTCCGCCGAGATTACCGAACACGTCCCATGCGATAAGCACCAATGAATATGCCGGCACACTCCATTTCCCTTCCGGAATCATTCCGCTGAACTCAGCTTCAAATCTGTTTGCTATCTTTTTAAGGAGTTCAAGTTCTGTTTCAAGCGGGAACATATCATGTGTTCCTGCGGACCTTATCTCAGGAAGTTTTTCTCTCACTGCTATTTCAGCGTCAAGGCGCATAGCAGTCGCAAAGAGCGAATTAAATTCGTCGCTCTTACGCATGAGCGAATCGTTATGCAGTTTGAACTCGCTGCCTGTAAGTTCAAGTTTTTCGGACATTTCACCGCATATATCAAGCAGTTTACCGATATCATCGCTGCCGTTTTTACTTCCGGCAAGAGATTTAACACTGCCATTGCTCTCATATTCAGCTAAAGCAGGCTTTATTCTGCGGCGGATATTAAGTGCCATAAGCAGACCGGCGATAAGTGCTGCTGTCACTATTACTATCAGAGTTATCAAAACTGATTTATTCAGCTTTATAAAGTCCCATAGAGTATCTTTGGAAGCACACGAATAGAATTCGATATCTACCGTATAGTAATTGCGCTTGATACACTCAAAGTCCTGATTGATATTGATATCATCTGCCGCCTTGACCTTCTTGTCGCTGCTGTAGAGGAGGTCTCCGCCGCTCATTACGTAAAGTTCACCATCGAATCCTAAATCGTCCGCAAACTTCGTAAGAACGTTCTGATTCAGGTACAGACACAGATAGCTGTCGCCTGTTTTAAGTTCCTGATAATCGAGTTTTCTGACGAGTATCAGTTTTTTTGTAGCGGGGTCAATGCAGAGTATGGTAGGCTTCTTCATTTTGACGAATTCCCGATACCAGCAATCTTCCTTCGCATCTTCGAGTTTTTTGATATTTCCGCCCGGGAGAACCGTCGGGTTCTCGGTATAAATTATACACGTATTAACGATATTGGTATCAGCAATATTCATTGCACTATTCTGCTGTATCGGATAGTATACCGAGTAATAATCCGATGAAGATGAATACTCCCTGTTCAAAAACTCATATATCGCCTCATTCGTGTAAATATTCTTTGCAATCGAAACCGCGCTCTCTATCGACATATTCATTATATGTTCAGAAGCGGTTACTGCCGTTTTCTCCATCTGACTGTATTTTCTTTTCTGAGTTAAAGATATGGTGCGAACCATAGCAAAAGTTATCGTCAATACAGCGAACAAAAGAAATAGTTCGACAAATACAAACTTCAATGTTACGGACAGATTCGAGAGCAAAGTAAGACGAAACTTTTTTCCTTTCAATTTACCACCTCATTATCTGTCGGGCATCTGAAGCAGTTTTTTCAGTTCAGCCTTCTTTTCATACATATTCTCCTCTGCCTCGGCAAGCAGTTCGTCATACGAATACTCGCCCTTTGCAAATGCACAGCCATATGAAAGCGAACATTTAACGTCATCGCTCTCACGGCTCAGAATATACGGAGAATCCTTGTCAAGCTGCCCCATTATTTTATCAACGGTTCTATATGATGATTCTGTCATTACTATAAGAAATTCGTCACCGCCCATACGGAAGCAGTAATCGCCATTTCCTACAAATGCCCTTATATAATCAGCGGCACGCTTTATTACGAAATCGCCGCTCTCATGACCATTTGTATCGTTCATGAGTTTAAGGTTATTAACGTCGAAATATATAACGCATATCTGCTCACAATTGCGGAAACTCTCTTCCATGCTGTGGTAGCAGCGTTTGTTCAGATGCTGTGTCATACCGTCATGATTAGCGTCATAAAGCGCCTGTGAAAGGTGTTCTGCGCCGCTGTTCATATCGAAAAGTATCTTTTGCAGAGCTTTACTGAGTCTGCCTATTTCGTCGGTACGCTTGGTATTGAAGATAATTGAAGCGTCTCTGCCTTCGGAAACACTGTCGTCGCCTGAAAGGTACACCGCTGAATCGGTTATACGCTTTATCGGCTGGAAAATCTTCTTGTTCAGTGAAGCAGTCATCAGCAGTGAGAATACGAGGCACACTATCAGCATTACCCCGAAAACACCGGCAATATACGGGAAATAGTCATATTCAAACGGTTTTGTCAGTTCTACTACTATAAATCCGCAAAGATTATCGTCAACAGTGCGCACCGGTACCATAACAGTGAGTGCACCGTGGTCTGTATAGCTGAGCGGATTTCTTCCGTTGATAAGTTCAGCCTTCATTCCGGAAGTATGCTCATTATATTCAAGCTTAGTACCGAGTTCATGACCGGCTGAATCATAAATATAACTTCCTGAGGAGTTGCTGAAGCTTACAAGCGCTATCTGTTTTATAATGTCACTGTTGTTATTCTGATATGCTTTTATCTTATTTTTCACAGATTCATAACGTTCTGATTCTTCCCTGGTAGTAAAGCTGAATTTTGCCTCATCCGCGTCTATAGTCAGCTTAACGAACTCAACCGCCTCTGAAGCGGCAGCTTTCTGATAACGGCTTCCTACAAATCTGATACAGACGGCAGCCGCAGCAAAGCTGATCAATACAAAAAGAACGAGGAGCAGTGTCGCAGAGAATGCGGTTTTCTTTCTTATAGATCCTGACATAATCTTACCTCGTAAGTTATCATACATTAAATAATAATCCAAATACCTATACACTAATTTTACACCAATAATCCCACAATGTCAACTTACTTATTGCTATCTGTAACCATGTTCACAGAAAAATTACATTTTTATAAATATTTTTCCAGGATAATACTATCCGGATAAAACAAACAGACCGGCTTAGCGGAAATAGCGTGAAGTGCCGAATTAAGAATTAGTTAAGAATTGACGGAAATAGTTAAAGATTAGTTAAGATTTGACATGGTATAATCTGAACATAGAAAGCAAGGAGGTATTGGTCATGTTTTTCAGAATACTAAAAAACGATCTGAAACGAAAAAAGACCATGAATATCATTATGCTGATATTCGTGATTCTTTCAACAATGTTCGCAGGAGCGAGTGTAAACAACATCGCCGCAGTCACAGGAGGAATAGACCATTTCTTCGATAAAGCGGGAGTACCCGATGTTATGGTCACCACCTACGGAGACGATGGAACAGTTGAAAAAGAAATCGAAAAAATCGAGGGTGTCAGCGATGTATGGCACGAAAGCTCCATACAGTTATTCAATCCGAAGTATTTCAGTCACAAAGGCAAAAAGCTCGACAACTTCATAAACCCCGCACTTCTCATAGGAGAACGCGAGTTCGGTATCAATTACTTCGACAAGGACAACAACGTCATAAAAAACATCGAAAAAGGCACTTTCTACTGCTCAACTCCCTTTATTCAGGACCTTGATGTCAAGGAAGGCGACAAGTTTGAACTTGATGTTGAAGGAGTTCATCTCGACCTTGAATACAAGGGAATAATGAAGGGTGCTATAACTGATACAAGATCTGCCGCTTCCCCGTATCTTCTCATAAACAGCGACGATTTTGACTACATCAAAAATGAGTACGTCGACGATATTCAGATTTATCAGACAATTTACATCAAGACGTCGAACGTTGACAAGGTCATTGATTACGCCAACAAAGACTCTCTCCTTTTCGCTAATACAAGAGAAGACGAAAAAAATATCTATCTCTTTGATATGATGGTAGCATACATCATGCTTGCGGTAAGTATTATCATTATGATAACAGCATTCATAGTTCTCCGCTTCACTATAGGCTTCACTATACAGGAAGAATTCCGCGAGATAGGTGTAATGAAGGCTATCGGTATCAGAAACAGCAGTATCCGCGGACTTTATATCGTAAAGTATCTGGCTATCGCAGTTTGCGGAGCGGCAATCGGATTCTTCTGTTCTATTCCGCTCAGCAAAGTAATGCTCAGTACAGTCTCGATGAATATGTTCCTCGGAAGTGAAAACGGAGTAACGCTCAGCATTATAAGCTCAATAGGTATAATTTCAATAATAATGCTGTTCTGCTATTTCTGCACACGCAAGGTCAGAAAACTCTCCCCCATCGACGCTGTGAGAAGCGGTCAGACAGGCGAGCGCTTCCACAAGAAGAGTCTCATGCACCTCGGAAAAACAAAGCTCCCGATAACAGGTTTCCTCGCCGCAAACGACGTTACAAGCGCACCTAAGCAGTTTCTCATAATAACAATTATATTCACGCTCTGTATGCTCATGATGACCACCATGGCAGTCGGCGCTGACACACTCAAAAGTGAAAAACTCCTGCGCTATTTCAACGTTGCCGACGCGGAGATAACCGTGCTTGAATCCGAATTAATGAAAGAAGCTAGTAAAACTCCCAGCGGCTACAAGGAGTCACTCGAAAAAACGGAAGATTACCTTGAAGAAGCCGGTTTAAACGGTAAATGCAGTATCACCTACGGCTGTACCTGTGAAACCTCTCACGGTGACAAATCAGATTCAAACATATTCTATATGGCCACAAGAGGTGAAGCCGCATACAAGATTGAATGCAACGAAGGCACTGCACCGCAAAAAACTGACGAGGTCGCAATCACGCAGTACGCACTCGACAAGCTTGATGCCGAAATAGGTGACAGAATTACTACTACCATCAACGACAAGGAGTATGAATTTATCATAACCGGTACTTTCTCATCATTCTGGAATGGCGGATACGCCGTATGGCTAAGCGACGACTTCTCCACAGAAGAAGCCGGACTCAAACCCTTAGGATTCGGCGGTATACAGATAAAGCTTGACGGCAGTCCTGACAAAAAAGAAATTGATTCAGCTATCAAGACCCTCAGCAAGGTAATAGATACCGATAAGGTATACACAAGCGAAGAAATGGTAAAGGAAATGACTCAGGTCTCAGATTCACTCAATGCTGTGAAGAAACTCATGATGGTCATGACTATCATACTCATATTCCTTATCATAATGCTGATGGAGCGCAGTTTCATCTCGAAGGAAAAGAGTGAGGTAGCTCTCATGAAGGCAGTAGGAGTAAACGGAAGAAGCATAATATCACAGCACATTCTCCGCTTCGTTATAGTAGCCATACTCGCGTGCATTATTTCGTCAGCAGCAGTTGTACCGTTAAGTGCAGCAATGCTCGAATTCGTCAGCCGGATGATAGGCGACGTAAAGAAAATCAGTGTAGACTTCAGCCCCGCAGAGATATTCGCAGTATGCCCTGCAATACTTCTCGCAGCAACAGTGTTCGGCACATTCATCACTGCCCTTCACACAAGAAAGATAAAGGCATCGGATACCGCAAGTATAGAATAATGCGGACATAATATGCAAAAACAAAAGAATTGAATATACAGCCACGTATCAAGGAGGAAATAATCATGGGAATGGTATTACAAACTAAAAACCTTTGCAAAACTTACATCATCAATAAGCATCAGAATAATGTACTCAAAAACATAGACCTCACTATCAATGAGGGTGAAATGGTCGCAGTAATGGGACCTTCCGGCTCGGGAAAGAGTACATTGCTCTACTGTGTTTCCGGTATGGACCGAGTTACCGCCGGAGAGGTCTTATTCAGCGGCAAGGAGACATCAAAGCTCAATGACAAGGAGCTTTCTCAGCTGCGTCTCGACGAAATGGGGTTCATATTTCAGCAGATGTACATGATGAAAAACCTCTCGGTCCTCGACAACATCATTCTCCCCGCCGTAAAGTCAAAGAAGAACACTGAATCGCGCAGACAGACTGAGGAGCGCGGACGCGCTCTCATGCACAAACTCGGTATCGACGACGTAGGCGGAAACGACATCAACGAAGTATCAGGCGGACAGCTTCAGCGTGCGTGCATATGCAGAAGCATGATAAACTCACCGAAAATGCTCTTTGCCGACGAGCCTACAGGCGCTCTCAACCGTTCAAGCTCCGATGAGGTCATGGACGAACTCCTCAAACTCAACCGTGAGGGAACTACCGTAATGTGCGTTACTCACGACCCGAAGGTAGCAGCAAAATGCAGCCGTGTTCTCTATCTCGTAGACGGAAGCATAGTCGGTGAAAAGAATATGGAGCATTTCAGCGGCAAGGAAGCCGAACTCCGCGACCGCGAAAGGAATCTCAACAACTGGCTCATGGAACAGGGCTGGTAAGCGCGGTGTTCACAGTGTCCGCGCCGCCGGCTAATGGACATACTCAGTACAAAACGTTAACAACTCTCCTAACATACACAACTCTCTTTTCTGCGGGCGGATAATATCCGCCCTTATTTTTCTTGCTTTATTCACGATAATATGATAATATAGTATCAGGTGGTGATAAAATGTCAGACATACTTTTAGTTGAAGACAACAAAGAACTCGCAGACCTTCTCACTGACTTTCTGCGTGCAGAGGGATATACTGTCTCTGCTGTTGACAGTGGAAAACGTGCGGTCGAACTGTTTGAAAAATACGGTGCTAAACTGGTAGTACTGGACATAAATCTTCCGGACGTTAACGGATTTGCTGTATGCTCAAAACTCAGAGAAAACACAGATACACCTATTCTCATCGTCAGCTGCCGCACTGAAAAAGAGGATAAACTCACAGGACTCGGTCTCGGAGCCGATGATTACATAGAAAAGCCTTACGATATCGACATTCTCCTCGCAAAGATAAAGGGTATCTTCAAACGCCGCTATCAGCAGGATATAATCTCCGCGGACGGTGTTACGCTTAATCTCGCAAACAGAACAGCTGCTATAGACGGCGAAACTGTCGTGCTTACGTCAAAAGAATTCGACCTGCTTGCACTGCTTGTGGAAAATCAGGGCAAGACAATGAAAAAAGAGTACCTTTTCAGCACTGTGTGGGGCAGTGACAGTGATTCGGAATTACAGACCCTTCATGTACATATAAACCGTCTGCGTTCAAAATTAGGTGACGACCCCAAAAAAGCAAAACGTCTGCTGACCGTATGGGGTGTGGGGTATAAGTTCGTATGAAAACATTTCGCAAAATATGCTTCATTATCACGCTTATAATACTTACGCTGACGATAATTCTCAACATAATACTGATAAAGCAGAAAAATGCCAATACCGGACTTTACCGCGTAGAGGCAAAACGTCTCACGGACGAAATCAACGAAACCGGTGCCTACGACCTGAGTAAATATCCGCACCTGCTGGCTGTTTACCCTGAACATGACGGCGACCTCTACGAAACTGATGAACAGTACCTTATCATCAGCGCAGGCGATGAATTATACCGCGTTGAATACGATATACGCAAAGATAATTCAGAGGTTTTGATAATAAACCTGTTTATTGCCATTATAGCGCTTGTATTCGCACTTATGCTGATTTACATAAGGCGGCACATATTATTGCCGTTTAACCGTATAAACTCCGTTCCGCAAGAACTTGCAAAAGGCAATCTCGCAGTTGAGATACCGGAGGAAAAAAGCCGTTTTTTCAGCAAATTCACATGGGGAGTAAATATGCTTCGTGAAAATATCGAAACAAGCCGAAAAAACGAAATATCCATGCAGCGCGATAAAAAGCTGCTCCTGCTCTCACTTTCACACGATATCAAAACTCCCCTCTCCGCGATCAAGCTTAATGCAAAAGCTCTCGCTAAGGGACTCTATCCCGATGAAGAAAAACGCCGTGCCGCCGCCGAAAGTATCAACACCCGCGCTGATGAAATAGAGAGTTTCGTCAGTCAGATAACTCAGGCTGCAAGTGAGGATTTCATGACATTTGAAGTAAACATAGGAGAAGAGTTTCTCAGCAAGATAACCGGCAAGATACTGGCAAGGTATTCTTCTCAGCTCGCCATGAAGGGAACCGATTTCATCGTTAACGAATTCAGCGACTGTCTCCTATCCTGTGACCCCGACCGTCTTGCAGAATGTCTGCAAAATCTTGTAGAAAATGCAATCAAATACGGTGACGGAAAATTAATAGAGATAAGCTTTGAAAAAATGGACGGCTGTCAGCTGATAACAGTCTCAAATACCGGCTGTACATTAACTCCGGCTGAACTTCCGCAGATATTCGAGAGTTTTCACCGCGGAAGCAACTCCGGTAAAATACAGGGAAATGGTCTCGGACTTTTCATCTGCCGCAGGATAATGTCACTGATGGAAGGCGAAGTCTATGCCGATATCAGCGACGACAGATTCAACGCGACACTCGTTGTCAGACTTGCATAACAAGTGTTAAAAAACAAGGAGGACTGACATGATACGTGAAATAAACAAAAACGACCTCAAGGGTCTGCTCGAACTCTATACTCACCTTCACGAGAAGAAAGTACCCGAAATCGACGATAAAGTGCTCGGAATATGGAATACTATAATCAACGACCCGAATCACCACATAATTGTCGCAGAGGAAGACGGAAAAATCGTCTCTTCATGCGTATGCCTCATAATCCCTAACCTGACCCGAGGACTCAGACCTCACGCATTTATCGAAAACGTCGTGACCGACAGTGCATACCGGAAAAGAGGTCTTGCAACTGCCTGTCTGAATTACGCTAAGGAAATCGCCGGACGTGAGGGCTGTTACAAACTTCTGCTTGCGACCGGCTCAAAAGAAGAAAGCACGCTCAGATTCTACGAGCGTGCCGGATATAACAAAAAAGATAAAACTGCGTTTACGCAGTGGCTATAATATATCTGTCCTCAATAACCGCCGAAAGGCGGTTATTTCCGTTTAACGAAAAGTCAGGCTAAACATGAAAAGAATGCAGATGTGCTGTACACCTGAATATTTTCATTCACGTCTTTCTGTTCATTTGACCATTATTCGGATAAATACTGCTCAATCGGGTCTTCATAATCAGTGATTATGCGGTCGCCTATCATGAACTGTATCGCTCTCTGACAGACGCATACAGTGTTTACCTGAGCGTTTCCGCCGAATTCTCCGTCGCGTGTCCACGAGATATCCTCACCGCTGAGCGATGTAAAGGTTATCTTATTCGTGCGGAAGAACTTTATATAGTCCTTGTCTATCTCTTCGGTTATGTTCAGAAGCGAATGAACTATCTGCTGAAGCTGTACTATATTTGACGGCTTCTTTATAAGTGTTACCTCGAATACTCCGTCATCAAGCAGAAAATCGTTCATCGAAAGAAGTCCTGCAACAGACGACGAATTCGTAACCATTCCATATATGAAATCGCCTTCTATAGAATTGTTATTGTACTCTATCCGCATATGCTTCGAGCGTATCGCAGGAAGCTGCGTGAGTCCGTTCAGAACGTAGGAAACGTGTCCGAACATATTCTTGACCTGCTGAGGAGTCTCATACGCTACGTTTGTGAACGCTCCGAATGCAACGATATATGAGAAGTAGTTATCATTGAACTTGCCGATATCACAAGCCATAGGAGTTCCCTGAGTTATCCACTTCACCGCTTCCATCGTATTTTTGGGTATACCAAGTGTTCGTGCAAAATCATTTGTCGAACCTGCGGGAAGGTATCCTATCGGTATTTTTCTGCCGCACTGCATCATTCCCTGCAAGCACTGACTGAGTGTACCGTCTCCTCCTGCACATACAAGTATATCATATCCGTTCTCACAAGCATATATAGTAGAATCAGCAGCATCGGTACCACTTTGAGTTATATGCACAGTGACTTCGTAATCAGCCTTGTTAAATTCGTCTATTATCTCACCGAGACGGTCACCTATAGTCGCTCTTCCGGCAATGAGATTGACGATAAAGTACAACTTTTTCATTTACACTCTCCATTTTGTAAGTTGTCGATTTCTTTCCATATTAATTATAGAACAAAACAATGTTTTTTTCAATAGGCATCAAATAATTAAAATATAAAAATATTTCTAAAACGCTTGACATTGTCGCCGAATGATGATATAATAATAAAGCTGAATCAAGCAGATACATATTGGGGTGTCGCCAAGTGGTAAGGCAGCGGACTCTGACTCCGTTATTTCGAGGGTTCAAATCCTTCCACCCCAACCAGCAAAGCTCACGCAATCGCGTGAGCTTTTTTCTTTTCTGATACCAGCTCGGTTTTAGTGACTTTCACGAAATGTGAAAGCACTGAAATCGAGTTTTTTCTTAGTACAACACTCATGCAAAGTCAATAGAAATGCCATAGTACCTCTGACACATCAGAAATACTATGGCTTAAAACTTCTATATCAGCGCCGTACCTAACAGGCGCAGATTACAGTTAGCATAAATAAACCGTTTACTTCTTGATATGCTCAACGAGATTTATAGAAAATCCGGAAGGCGAAACCATCAGAGTAGCCTTAGACGAACCAGTCTCTGTTGTACGTTCGCCCTGACTGTTTTTAAAGCCACGCTCTGTGAGGAAATTATAAGCCTCGTCAAAATCGTCAACATTCATTCTGATAGTAGAGATATCCTTGTCTACATGTGCTTCTGCAACATCTATATGGAAGCCGTTGGGGTCAGTCATTCTTACACTTGTAATATCTGCATCATTGATATTCTCCTTTGTATGACGTCTCTCAAATCCGAGGTCCTCAAATACCTTGATAACAGCCTCTGCGTCCTTAGTAATTATCATCGGGTTGAATGTAGTTATTTTCATAACGGCAAACTCCTTATTTTTTGATATGTTTAACGAGATTGATAGAGTATCCCGAAGGTGCAAACAGCAAAGCTGACTTTGAAGAAGGTGTATCTACAGTATCATTGCCGTAGAAATTCTTGAATCCATGTGAGATGAGCAAGTTATAAGCTTCATCAAAATCATCAACATTCATTCGGATAGAAGTCATATCCGGAGCTTCCGGCATAGCATCGGGGTTTGATATATCGATTTTAAAGTTG
>Ga0310695_10004498_pt1 | contig 25627 bp, 25 predicted proteins | sample RumenRJG_04DNA_FD_203882 | JGI IMG/M metagenome (GOLD analysis project Ga0310695, IMG submission 203882) | Bovine rumen microbial communities from Lethbridge, Alberta, Canada - RJG_04 (v2) (version 2) | ecosystem: Host-associated > Mammals > Digestive system > Stomach > Rumen | place: Canada...
AAATTCAAAATTATCAAAGTCCTCATATACTTTGATATTCTTATCAATTTCTCCGCAGGCATCAATATAAAGTTTATTTACTTCTTCTTTCATCCATTCCTTGAGCAAATCACGGTTGTCCTTGTCACTTGATATAATAAAATTTTTGATTTTTTGCTGTTGCTTGGGAAAATCTTCCTCCAATCTTTTTATAATATTTTTTATTTTTTCGGATTTTTTCTGATAATTATCCTGATCTTTTAATTTCACAGCCATATGCTGATGATTTTGTAGGTTTAGAAGAAGATTGTCTATTAAAAAACACAAAGACTGTTCTGCGGATGAAATGATATAATCCATATATTTTCCACTGTTGATCATATTTTCAAGATGTTCTTCCAACTCTTTAAAATTTGATTGGTTATACAGTTCTTCACGGTTATCAATATCGCCCTCATCACTATCATACAGTTTTTTAATATTTTTATCCTTTGCAGCTAATGCCTTCAAAGCCGATACGCCACATATTGTATACTCGAATTTTGGGTTATTACCACATAATTTTTCTTCAATAATTTTTTTATCAATTTCGATTTTTTGTTCAGCAGTTTCCCCCTCTGAAATTCTTAATGTGTCAATAAAATTCTGAACAAAAATAAATTTGCTTTGATAGTTTTGCAAAATTTTAATAAAATCAATATCAGAATTGGTAAGGCCTTTCATAGAAAGCAAATAAATACAAACATGAGCTTTTTTTACTTCATTAATCGTAATTTCCCTATGTTTATCTGCAATTCCATTCAGTCCTGGTGTATCGACAACAACTGTTGGATGAGATACATTGAGAAAATTCACAAAAATCGAAACTAAACTAGAGCGTGTTAACATAAATATTTACAAATCCGCATGAAAGCTGTATAATAGAAGTATGAAACTGACTAAAAAACAATACCGAAAAATCGAGCATTTGATGCCGATTTCCCGAAAGCCACCCGAGATCTCAAATTATCAATTTTTGTGTGCATTACTTTACATGATAGAAAACGGCTGCAAATGGAGGGCACTGCCAAAAAAATATGGAAAGTGGCACACAATTTATATGAGATTCAACAGGTGGTCAAAAAATGGGACGATAAAGAGAATTTTTGAAAAAATGCAGGAACTTAATATAATTGACGTCCGGACAGATACGCTTTGTATTGACAGTACAAGCATAAAAGTTCATCCCGATGCGGCAGGTGCACGCAAATCGAGTGGTGAACAAAGTATCGGACGTTCAAAAGGGGGCTAACAACGAAGTTGCATCTGTGCTGTGCCTCCGAAAAATACGCATTTGTTTTTCACCTTTCTGCCGGCAATCGTCACGATGCACCGCAAGGACGAAAACTTATCGAAATGATTTACTCCGAAGATGACCATGACCTTCTTATGGACAGAGCCTATGAAGATAATAAAACCCGTGCTTTAGCCGAAGAACACGGTTTTAATGTTGTTGTTCCTCCAAAGAAAAATCGTAAAGACCCTTGGGAATATGATAAAGAACTTTACAAAAAGCGAAATCAAGTAGAGCGTTATTTTCTCAGAATCAAACGTTTCAGAAAAGTTTTTACTCGCTATGATAAACTTGATTCCATTTTTCTCTCTGTCATCATGTTAGCTATGATTTTTGATGCTCTTTTTATGTGAACACGCTCTAAAAAGAATACAAGCAGTGCACTTATCACATTGCAGACCAATGACAAGGATACTATTGAGAAGCAGAGGAAATTTATTAAAGGACAGATAACAGGCATAAAGGCTTCACTGGAAAATGTATTGGGTGAGCTGCTTATTTCCGTTGAAACATATAAGAATGAATGTATGAAAAATCTCCGTGACAGTGCAAGGGAAAATTCACATTTAGATGAACGCCAGGGAACGGAATGGCATGAAAGAGAAAGTGTTTCATACAGACATCATTTTTTATGTTTCAGATGGGGCAGAGAAGTTACAACTGAACATTATTCAACAACTTATACATATCTTGCTGCCTCAGATGCACTGGAAAATATAAGAAATTTCAGTTATGAGGCTTGTTCGGAGATAGAGTCAGCTTTTACAAAAGCAGTGGATATAAAGAGGGTAAAGCAAAGGCTGTTGAGTACCATATTGGAAAATTTTGATACATCTGATGAAAACTTTGATATAAATAGTTTCAGACATATTGTGGAAATGACACTCAACAGAATAGAATTTCCTGTATTCAAGTTGGATGTATCGGAATATATCAGCAGTGTATCCAGCAGATTTTCAGGCGAAATAAGGGATTCTTCCAAAAGAGCTGAGCTTCAGAAAACTGTTTCCGATACAATAGATAAAGTTTTTGATAAAATATCTGAGCAATTTTTGAAAGAAACAGTAACTTTTAAATCTAAAATAAATGGTATCAAAACCGGCTTTGAAAATGAACTGCTGAAAAATATAAATGATGAATACGACAAAATTCAAAATCAGCTTAAAAACAAGGAACAGGAAATAGAAAAGTATATAAATGTTTTGGATATACTTAAAAATTTGACTTTCTCAAATTGAAACAATCTTGAAAATCAATCTATTTACACATGAATTTCATTTATTTCCGTTTCAAGCTCTGATATGCACAACATAATCTGATCAAATGTCGGTATATTGCCATACAGCATATACCGCATTTGATTATAATCAGCTTGCAATTCAGAAAAACGAAAATCAGGCGGAACTAATTTTAGTGTTCCGGGCTTTGCTTCATGATAATTTGCCCAATTACGTGGATAAAACTTCATTTTAAATTCGACAACTTTTTTCAGTAAGTCGAGATTATGAAAAGCAATTTCTTTGACATTACTATTTGCCATGCAGAACAAATCATAATAATGCCTTGAATATCGCATAGGCATAATGGAAGTTTGTGGACGGTTAGCCTCATGATGAAGAATAGTGGCTTTCTCCCAAAATGTTCTTTCAGGTAAAACTGTCAGTATAGAAGTTGTTTTCTGCTCAAAAACAGACGGATAACATTCCGCAGCATAAGATTTTATTTCTATCTGCTTTGACGGTGTCCATGCGGCAAGAGCACCTATCTCCAAGCGGATAAATTGCAGAGTAGATATATTCTGAAATATTTTGGGATAAGCAAAAATAATTGTCTGCGGATCGTGTTCGTCTATATACACATTGGCTTCTTGACCAAGTTCTGATGCCAATGCTTTTTTCATTTCAGGACAAACTACTTCTTTTAAAAACTTTTCTGCTCGTTCATTCGCCTGTTTATTAAATATTTCCTGCTTGGTTTTGGAACGTTCCTCCCACGGCTCATTTTTTCCGTAACCGAGTATTTGCCAATCCAAAATCAAATCAATATCTTCCGAAAAGCGACTGATCAAATTAAAGGCTTTTGATAAACTTGTACCACCTTTAAAAGTGATGGAATTTTTCCACGGAGAACGATGGAAAAGATAATCCAGAGTAAAACATACCCAAAAATCTTTTTCGACAATGGCATCATGAAGTTTCATTTTATCAGCGGTATTTCTGAATAACTCATATCTTTCTTCATCAGATAATCTTGCAATATTTCTCATTTTTCATCTACCCCACATATTTTTCTAATAATATTATAAATCCAATCTGTACTTTCGGCAGACTCTTTCAATACAGTGGCTTTTTCCTCAGATGTCAGTCTGTTGGAAAGCATAACAATAACTTCTGTTGAAATATTCTCTTTTCCAAGAGTTTTCAATGCCTGAATAATCAGCCTTGTCATATAAGACAATCCGCTGATTTCTTTGTTGGTACGATGTTTAAACTCAATACAAACATTGTTCCATTCATATTTGCGATACGGTCCGTCACTGATATATGACCATACAGCCGTTACTTGCGCAGAAAGTCCAAGTAAATTCAATGCTGTATCGCCACAAGGAGCAATCGTCCAGTGATAATTTCGTGCTATTGCCATTGCAACCTTGTTAGGATCAACAGCAACATACTCTTTAAGCAATTTACTGTATTTAGGCTTTTCATATATTCCATTTAATATATGATGCAAAACACCTGCTTGAGTAAGTCTGTTAAGATTACGTCTGATTGTTTCCGTTTTAGCAATGTCTGTAAAATCAGAGTTAATAAAAATCGTTCCCGGTGGACTATTTTCAATTCTTTGCTTTATTTTTCCTGAATAACTTGACTGCATAATGTCACCTCTCAATTTTGTCCCAAATATTATATAATATTTGGGACAAAATTGCAATACCATAAAATGAGTTGTAATTTATCGATGTGATACATACGTTTTTTATATGTGTGATATGTGTGTTTTAATCCATAACTTTCAACGAATCAAGTAATATGTCTAAAAATACCAGTAAATAAGGCAATATCTCATTTGTCAATTACTTGCTTGATAAGTAATTGACTTTTGAAAAAATTAGCTTTGCTACTAACAAAATTGCCTGTTATTACTTAAAACAATGAAAGTTATGGTTTAATTTTTATCCCTTTATATCACTGCCAAATTGCAAATCAGCTTGAAGATCGTCTGTAAAATATACTGCATGGTGAGTGATAACGATTGTGATGTTGCCGTCTGCGACATCAAGGGCGTGGGGATTTTTCCCATCAAGCGATTTTGTGTGTACTTCGTATATACAAAATCTATGCTTGCATATCTCCATTGCAAAATATCACTTTATGAGATGTATCAGATTCCACCAAAAGAACTTGATACAATTACGATACTCCAATTATCTGATGTCTTATTCACTATATACCTCTATTTATTGAAGCTTGAAAAAAGTATAAGTTATATGACTTGTGTTTGGATAACAAGACAACAGGTTAAGACAACAAGACAACGGGTTAAGGCAACAAGACAACGCCTAAAAACAACAAGACAACGGATAATTCTAACTTTTTTGAATATCGTTGAGTTAAATTAGCCCGAATTTATGGCTTTTCTATATTTTTTCTTCTGGATAAGACAATAACAAGACAACAACAAGACAACGCAAGACAACGAAAGACAACACTTTTAGGGGGGCGTTGTCTTGTAAAAAATCCAGTATTTATCAGTGTTTAATGGCATTATAAGACAAGCAAGACAACATTTCTCTATATCTTCTAAAAAAATAAAAATAATATACGCATAGGGAGTAAAATAGAGAAAAATAGGGTATATATAGTAGTAATATATATAAATATATAGTTTGAAATGCGATTTCGTTGTCTTGTTGTCTTGTAACCTCTAAAAACCGCATAAATACTGGATTTTTACTAAAATTGTCGTTGTCTTGTCGTTGTCTTGCGTTGTCTTGTCGTTGTCTTATCCGTTGTCTTAAATAAAAAATGCTCTGGCAACTATTTTTAAGGTTGCCAGAGCAAATAATGTTTTCATTTATGTATTTTCTTCTTCTATCGCTGTTTCTGTTTCAGTTGTCGATATTCTGGAACGCCAAGTGAGAACAGGTAATTTTCTTAATCTTCTCTGAATGCCGTCTTTATATACTTTTTGGGCATCACATCCTAAAAGGTTCAAGACAGCACCTATTTGCTGAGAGGAATATCTCCTCAACTGTTTATCCCAATTTTCTTGGAATTCTGTTGCAGTTTGATATTTCCATTCAATTATGTACCGAGCGTTAGTTTCAAGTGATAATATATCCTCAATTTCACGCTGTGCAGGCAAGGGTTTTATGAATTTATCGTTTCTTCTTTCAAGTTTTTTAAGTTCCAAACGATTGAAACGAAAACAATCAGAATAGTTTTTGCCATCTGCCACCATGTTTTCTACATTTTCATTGATTTCAGCCCATAATTGAAGAAAATCAAAGCTTTTTATATCGGCATAATCTATGTAGAAGTTGTCAGCGAGAGGAATAATGACAAATCTTCTGTTTCCTGTTGTATCAACCAAGAAGCCTTCATCTTCATTAGAATTGACCGTTCCGCAAAAAGCCGTCATTCTGGGATATTTTAATGCAGATTTTGCGTAAGGTTCACGATATTCGTCAAGTGAGCTTGATATGAGTGCTTTAAGGCTGTCAAGGTCTTTCTTGAATGTACTGCCGATTTCCCCAAGTTCGCATATCCATGTGCTTGTAGCCTGAATAATAGTGTCTTTATTCTTCGGATCAAGAGTAACACCTTCACCGAAATACAGGCGATTGAGTGCCAATGCTTCAAAAAATCTCGTTTTGCCTGCTCCCTGTTCCCCTTTGAGTATCAGGCAGATGTCAAGGCTGAAAGGATTGTCTTTACTGTTATGAAGTCCGCAAATGCACATCATAAGCCACTTTTTTATAAAAATCCTGCTGAATTTGTTTTCTTCTGTATCTTCACTAATTCCTAAAAGTTCCCAAAGAAGTGGTAATCGAGTTGTCTTATCCCAAGAAACAGACTGTATTTTTTCTAAAATGGGATTATAACTGTTTCTTGAAGCTATGACATTCAGATAATCAACAATTCGTGCAGTTGTACATCTGGTAAGCTGTTTGCTTAATTCGTTTTCAATCAGGGCAGGGGCATTTTTCAAAATATCGTCCTGACGTTCCCCAATGAAGCCCTTTATTTCGGGAGAACGGAGCAAAACATTGTATTTTACTGATATTTCGTTCATTTTTAAATAGTAATCCAAGTTTTCAATGGTTAAGGTGCCTGTTTGGTCAATATTATAATTATGTTCCAATGGCGGATCTGATGATTTTTTCTTTTTTCTGCTTGTTTTCTGCTCTTTGGTATATGCGTCAGGCTCATATAAAAGGCGAAAATCTTTCCATGTGCGATTACTGCACGACTGATGCAGGCACTTGAAACATATAGCACCATTCGGAAATTGTATCAAACAAGCGTCTTTGCCTTTGTGATTTTCGTCAAAAGGGCAGTTTTCAAGAATATATTTTGTTCCGCCACTCTTAAAACTTGCTGTTTGCGTAATGCTGATGTGATGTTCTTGTATCCAATCAATGAGATTAAAGGCTGATTTATTGCCTTTATATTCCTGTTTAGGCGGTTCAGACGGTATATTTTCATTAACAAGCCTTTGCAGGAGATCTTTCGGTATAGGTGACAGCTCAGACGGCTCTTTAAGAATATATGCAAGCCTGTGAGGTCTTTCCTGTGTGCTGACACCCTTTGCTGCTACTGTGCCGTATAATTTGCATATCCTTGCAGGATTGTATACAGTCGTATCAACGTCAACATATTCGTTGCTGAAAAGCATATCAAGAGATTTCAGCGTATTTTCAATTAACCTGATGTTATCAGGCGTTTTTGCCAATTCCACACGATACAGCAAGTGATAGCCGTTACCTGACAATGACACGATAGGTTCAGGAAAGCCGTATTCTTTCAGATAAGCATACACTTTCAAGGCACTCTGATGTGCATATTCAAGCTGATCCTGACTTGACGATATACCACTCGGTCTTTTGGGATCGAAGTCCAGAAGCAGCCATTCATATTTGTCAATATCATTGTCACTTGTGGTTATTTTGCAATTCTTGACGAAAATGTCTTTTTGTTGTCTTGAATAGCAGGCAGAGTTGATTTTATTCAAAGTGATGTAGAAATTGCCCTGTTCTGTTGTGGAAAGGTTCTTCATGCGTTCAATAAGTATATCGGTATCGGTAAAATATCCGCTGAAATTCAGTTTTCCGCTGTTTCCGATAAATCTTATTTCAAAAAGTTCATGATTTGGTTTAAGAAGTCTGAGAGCTTTTCTTAATTCCTGTTCATTAAATCGGGAATACATGAAATTTCTTTGATAATTGTTGTAATAAACAGGTGGTTCAAAGTTTGAGTGGACATTTTCGTGAATGGAGTGTTCATTTTCAGAAATGGAGTGTTCATTTTCAGAAATGGAGTGTTCATTTTCAGAAATGGAGTGTTCATTTTCAGAAATGGAGTGTTCATTTTCGGGAATGGAGTGTTCATTTTCAGAAATGGAGTGTTCACTTTCAGAAATGGAGTGTTCATTTTCGGGAATGGAGTGTTCATTTTCGGGAGTGGAGTGTTCATTTTCAGAAATGGAGTGTTCACTTTCAGAAATGGAGTGTTCATTTTCGGGAATGGAGTGTTCATTTTCAGGAATGGAGTGTTCATTTTCAGGAATGGAGTGTTCATTTTCGGGAATGGAGTGTTCATTTTCAGGAATGGAGTGTTCATTTTCAGGAATGGAGTGTTCATTTTCAGGAATGGAGTGTTCATTTTCAGAAATGGAGTGTTCATTTTCGGGAATGGAGTGTTCATTTTCAGAAATGGAGTGTTCATTTTCGTGAATGGAGTGTTCATTTTCCAAAGATGGAGTGTTCAAATAAATTTTCTGTTCTTTGTTTCCGCCTTGTTTTTGACAAGATATGTAATTTTTTTCTTCAAGCTCTTTCAGGATTCTTCTAACGGTCATTATGGATATGTTGCTATTGCTTGCTAATTCTTTGATGGGATAAGTACAGTAAGTTCCGTTTTCGTCCTGTGCTGTCGGTTTGTTCCTGAGCAGGTTATAAATTACTTTTGCTTTGGCTGATAGTTTTTCCATAAAGAAAAACCTCCTAAAAATTTAAATTTTTACGAGGTTACAACTTGAAATGTACTTGATTTTTTGTTTATATTATGTTAGAATATCAAGAGAAAATAATATAAGAACAGATATAAACAAAAACATACATCGAGCTGTCAACCTCTTTGTATTGTTTAGGGTAGTGATTTTGTGGAAAGGATCACTGCCCTCTGTTTTTTATTATAGCATTATTTCCATAGCTTTTCAACAAAATTTTTGAAATTATTTGGTTTTATTTTCACAAATAGCCGTAGAACGCATATACAAGCGTTTTACGGCTACTTTTATTTGAGTGATATAGGAATACTTAATTTGGGAGTTGAGATGCGTTGTAGTGCGTTGTAATGGCACTACAAGCGAAATTTTGAATGACAATATTATTTTTTAAATATTCTTTGGAAAAAGCCTTTCTTTGTATTTTCGGGGACTTCTGGATTTTCAGCTTGTTCGTTTGTCTGTTCGGTTGCTTGTAGGAAAAATTGTTGTTTTCCAATGGCAGCCAAAGCTTGTGCAGCGTTCAGAGCCTGAACCAATATGGTCTGTTGTTCCTGTGCTTGTTTAAGCATAGCTGTCAATTCATCAATTTGTTTATCTTTAACTGCTAATTGCTGTTGCTGCATATCTATTATCTTTTGTAAGTTTGCCGTTACGATGTTGACATCAACATCATGATTGCCGTCAATGTTGTTGACTTTATTGTCGTCAACACCGTCAATATCGTTGATATTGTCAGTTTCCTTGACATTTTTGTTGACGATATTGTCGTCAACACTGTTGTCGTTATCAGTTCTGTTGATGTTTTTATACCATCAATCCTCTCAGTAATGTTTATGTTATCACCATTGTTGACGACAACATCGTCAATATCATCAATATCGTTAGCATTGACATCGTAAACATTTTTGATACCGTCACCATTGTTATATAATGCCTTTATGGAGTTTTCGAGTGCTTCATCAACGAATACACTACGTTTAATTATATAGGAATGCTCAGGCATCATATCTAAAATCTGTTGATGTCTTTTCATACGTTGCCATAATGCCTGTTTACTAATGTGAAGTTCAGCAGCTATTTGTTTTATGGATTTGCCATTCATTTTTTGTGAGCTCCTTTTTATATACCGATTATGACTATTATAACATAATTTTTTGTCAATACAACCGCTAAATCAAATATGCTTACGTTTTTTAGTTGCAATTTGTGTTATAAAGTTGACGATATTTATTGTATTTTATGTTAAATAGTAATATATATTCATTGTATTTTTTGTAAAAATATAGTATAATACAGATATAAATATACATGACAAGGAGAGAGAGTTTTATGTATCGTACAGCAATAGAAAAAATGAAAAAATGGAAAGAAAGCCGTTTCCGTAAACCGCTTATTATAGAGGGTGCTCGTCAGGTGGGCAAAACATAGATTATGAAAGAATTTGGCAGGCAATTCTATCAGCAGACGGTTTACGTCAACTTTGATTCCAACAAGCAGATGAAAGACTTGTTTACAGCAAGTCTGGACATAGAAAAAATCATCATGGGACTTGAAATATATTCCGATACGTCAATATCTTCCGAAAATACGCTGATTGTATTTGACGAAGTGCAGGAAGTACCCGAAGCCCTCAAAAGCCTGAAATACTTTTATGAAAATGTACTTCAATATCACATCATGTGTGCAGGCTCACTTTTGGATATCGCACTCCATAACGGAACTTCTTTTCCTGTCGGCAAAGTGGATTTTCTCAGGCTCTATCCGCTTTCCTTTGATGAATTTCTGCTTGGAACGGGAAACGAAAACTTGTATAAACTGCTGAAAAGTAAAAATTATGACTTGATAAATTCATTTTCGGAACAGTTCAGCTATTTTCTCAAACAGTATTATTATATAGGCGGTATGCCAGAAGTCGTTATGCGTTTTTCCGAAAGCAAGAATTTTGATGAAGTCCGTGAAGTGCAGAAAAGAATTTTGCAGGCGTATGAGCAGGATTTTTCAAAACACGCACCGAAAGACATTGTACCGAAAATCAGAATGGTATGGAACAGTATCCCGTCACAGCTTGCAAAAGAAAATAAAAAATTTATATATGGCTTGGTTCGAGAGGGTGGCAGGGCAAAGGATTTTGAAACAGCTATCATGTGGCTAAATGACTGCGGCTTGGTTCATAAAGTCAGCCGTATTACAATACCTCATCTGCCTTTGAAAGCGTATGAGGATTTAAAAGCATTCAAACTCTTTCTCCTTGATGTTGGTTTGTTGAACTGCATGACAGGCATAAGCAAGCACATACTGCTTGACGGCAACGATATATTCAAAGAATTTAAAGGCTCTGTAACGGAGCAGTATGTATTTCAGCAGTTGAGAACTGTATCGGACTACGGTATTTATTATTATACCAACGACAGAAACAGTTGTGAAATTGATCTGTTGGTTGATGACGGAGAGAAAGTCATTCCGGTAGAAGTCAAGGCGGAAGAAAATCTCAGAGCTAAGAGTTTGAAGACATACAGAGAGAAGTATAATCCGATTATTTGTGTCAGAACGTCTATGGCAAATTACAGAAATGAAAATAATGGACTTGTCAATCTTCCTCTTTACTGTATAACAAATTGGATTTGATGCGATATAAAAAAATTTCTGAAAATTTCCCAAATGGCAGGGAGTAAAAATTTGACCTCCACAGGAGGTCGCAAGCTCAGATTTTGTCAATACATTGTATTAACAAAATCAGCTTGCTGGTGAGATATCCCCACTCCCCTTTTTAATTTTAAAATCGTTGCACTCACAAAAAATATAAATTTCAAATTTCAAAACAATAGAAAATCCGTAAACGCTTGACTGACATTTTTGATATAGCTGATACCCGTAGGAAATATTTTTTAAAATTTTTCGGATTGTAGAAAATTATAATGGATCGGTTCAATAGGACTGCTTGCTGAATTGTATGATAGGCATAAGCAAACACATACTGCTTGACAGCAATGACATATTCAGAGAATTCAAAAACTCCATAACGGAGCAGTTGCAAAATTGATTTGTTGATTGATGACGGAGAAAAAGTTATTCCAACAGAAGTCAAGGCAGCAGAAAATTTCAGAGTCAAAGTTTGAAGATGTACAGAGAAAAATATGATCCGGTTGTTTGCGTCAGAACGTCTATGGCAAATTACAGAAACAAAAATAACAGACTTGTGCATCTTCCTCTTTACTGTAATAACAAATTGGATTTGACGTGATATAAAAAATTTCTGAAAATTTCCAAAATGGCAGGGAGGAAAAATTTGACTTCCGCAGGAGGTCGCAAGCACAGATTTTGTACACCCAGTAGGTGTACAAATCGGCTTGGTGGTGAAATGTTCCCACTCCCTTTTTTATTTTCAAAATCGCTGCACTCAAAAAAAATATAAAATTCAAATTTTAGAATAATTGAAAATCCATAAACGCTTGACTGGCATTTTTATATAGCTGATACCCGTAGAAAATATTTTTTAAAACTTTTCAGCTTGTGAAAAAATTATAATGGCTTGGTTCGAGAGAACAGTAGGACAAAGAATCTTGAAACGGCTATCAGCTGAATGATTGTGGGTTCATGCAAAAGAAAATCTCAACGTCAAAAATTTGAAAATGTACAGAAAAAATATGATCCGGCTGTTTGTATCAGAACGTCTATGGCAAATTACAGAAATGAAGATAACGAACTTATCAATCTTCCACTTTATTGTATAACAAACTGGATTTAAAAATTTCTGAAAATTTCCCAAATGGCAGGGAGTAAAAAAATTGACCTCCGCAGGAGGTCGCAAGCAGAGATTTTATATATCGTTTCGATATCTAAAATCAGCTTGACGGTGAAATCTCCCCACTCCCTTTTTTATCTTCAAAATCGCTGCACTCACAAAAGACATGAGTTCCAAATTTTAGAATAATGGAAAATCTGTAAAATATTTGACTTGCGTTTTTTGTACAGCTATGGAACAGTGTCTTTTTTTCTGAATGTAGTGTACAACATATTATAGGAATTGCGGTGGACGTCTGCTGACTACGCTTAAGGAAAGTTGGATGCGTTCGACTCTCCTTTTTCGAATTTGGATATTGAAATTTTAAATAAATGCTCGTATATGCCCGTATAACGTTGCTGTATGCCCCTCAAACGTGTCAGGAGTATAAATTTATACCCCTAAGCCCTATTACCCCCTCAAAATCGCCGTATGTTGAGCCTATACACGCAATCCATAAAATATCAGAATAAAAGACCGTCTAATATGGTACAATTAAAAGCACTCGAAAAATTATTTTTCGGGTGCTTTTTGATACTTTTCTAAATGTATTTATTTTGATACTTTTATATAAACAATTACGAAAAAGTGTGTCTATACACAAAAATTCGTAATCTAACAAATATTTATGATAATTTGTATAATTATATTATTTTTATCAATTCCAATCAATATCGCTATGATTAACCGTTTCACCATTTATCAAATCTTCATGTGCTTGTGCTATTGCTTTCAAATCATCAGGACTTGCCAAATCGTCCATATTTGCTTCCGATAAAAAGCGTTTCAGTAAAAATGTCAAAAAGTAGGGCATGGTGTAAAATCTGCCGTTCCAACCGATATTCTTATTGGCAAGTTTTATTCCGTATCTTATATCGGAAAACTTGTTACTTTGTATCAGTTTATTCAACGAGGCAGTTGCACTGTCATTTGCCTTGACTTCTACGGGTATCAATGAATTGCTGTCCCTAACAAAAAAATCCATTTCAACGGTGCCTGTTTCATTCTTGTAAAAGACAAGGGCTTTACTTCAATAAGATGTCTGTAATATTCCTCTATTTGTTCGGGCGAATAACCTTTTGCCCAAAGAAATTCTTCAAAATCCATAGAGTACATTTCATAATCTTTATTGTAGAATATACACAAATCGCAATTGGTTGATTGTGCAAATTGTGAATTAACGCATTTATCAATAATCTTTATATAGTTATTTGATAGAACAAAATGTGCATCATTTTTCATCTATAATATCCTTTATCCAAATCTTTAAAAGTCTGACTATTATGTATGCATTAAATATTATTTAATTAATCCTCGTAATCCGTTCTTTCGCTTATCACAAAAACGATTGTGAAATACTACCGATTTCAAGCTGTTTTGGATATGGTGTCCTAATTTATCACTTACAAATGCAGGAAAAGGGCATCTCACAAGTACCTACATCTACACCCACAATCATACAGCCGACTACTCCAAAGCCCGATACCGACAGGACGGTTATAACAGCGGAGGAATTTCTTGCACCGCTGTATGATAAGCCTGCACCTGAGCCGACCGAGAGTAAAGCTCCTGAAAAGAAAAAGATCCGTGGGCAGAGATTAGGGGTATGCGTGACAGCGATGAGATGATTGCCGACCTTGAAGCTGGCGGTATCACATCGCTTGCCGATCTCAGGGGCTTCTTCTGGAATTTCAAGCATCCTGATGACCACACGGACAAACTTGCCGATCTGAGAGCGAAGATAGAGCCGATAGACAAGCTCATTGCGATGATGCAACAGCATTCTCAGAACTACGCTACATACAAAGAGTATCAGGAGCGTTCTGCATTTACGCAGAAGCACTTCCGCAAGAAGAATGCTGCCGCTATCGACGCTTTTGAAGAAGCCGACAAGTATATTGCTGAGCATATCAAGCCTTATTACATCAAGGGAAAAACGCCTAAGCTGAGCGATTTGCAGGCGAAGTCCACCAAGCTGAAAGAGAAATACAATGCTCTGGTGCCTGAGCATAATGCCTTTGTCACTAAGCGTGACACGGCACACAAGTACACCCGACAGGTGCGTAACTACCTCCAAAGCAAGGAACAGCAGGAACGTGACAGGCAGTATCGGGAGAAGAAACGCACACAACAGAGAAAGAAAGACTATCTGGAATAACGAAAGGAAGATTTTATGAGCAAAATAGGTTATATCCGTGTTTCTACGGAGCATCAGGAAACAGCGAGACAGCAGGAGATCATGTGCGGTTATCAGGTTGACCGCATCTTCTCCGAAAAGCTGTCAGGAGCGAACACAGACCGTCCCCAGCTCAGGGCAATGCTGGACTATGTGCGTGAGGGCGATACCCTCTATGTGGAGAGCATCAGCCGTCTGGGTAGGTCTACAAAGGACTTGCTGAACATCATCGACACCCTCACAGACAAAGGTGTTACCCTTATCAGCCACAAAGAAAAGATTGACACCGACACTCCTACGGAAAAATTTATGCTCACCGTGTTTGCAGCACTATCACAGTTGGAGCGTGAACAGCTCAAACAGCGACAGCGTGAGGGCATCGAGATCGCTAAGGCTCAGGGCAAGTACACGGGACGGAAACCTATCCCCACCGACTGGACGAGGTTCGGGCAGCTCTATGGGGAATGGAGAGCCAAGCACATCACAGGGCGAGATTTTATGCGGAGAATGGATATGTCGGCAAATACCTTTTACCGCCGTGTGCGTGAGTATGAAATCCGTCACGGGATTGCCGAGCCGACCTCAGCTTGACCGTCTGGCGAACGGAAATGCCCCTCAGCACCGTCCGAGCCTGCGGAGCGGAAAACTAACCGCTGAAAAGAAAAGCCCTCAGAAACGCTTACAGAGCGTTTCCGAGAGCTTGCGGTTATTCGTTTCAATAGGGTTTGTGCCTGTTGTGGAATGCTTCACAATTCTGATTATGACTTGTGTGGAACGGAAAACGGGTGCGCCATTAGGCTAAGGGCAAATGACCTACAAAAGTATAATCAAAAGCAACAAGAAGCAAAAAGCTGTTTCCTTTTTGGCATTTTATAATAATACTATACCAGATGTACACATTCAATATAATTGCTGTAATTATGATAATTCATCAATTGCCAATCGAATTCTATCCAATGATTCGTTTTTTCCGAATACTTCCATCAATTCAGTGGCACCACCAGGAGTTATACCCTGACGTCCAATTGCAATACGTATTGCCCACATGACAGCTCCAGCTTTTTTTTCTTTTGATATTGCATAATCTTTAAGTAGTGTGAAGAGTGTATCATTGTCCCAACTTTCAGTAGCTTCTAGAAGTGGGAGACAGCCAATAAGAACTTCCTTACAGTTTTCAGGAGTTGTTTTATTTTTCTTGTTTGTATAAAGTGAACTATCCATATCAAGTCTTTTGAGAATAAACTCAATCTGATCCTTTATCTCACAGAATGCAGATATTCTTGTGTGAAGAAGTCCTGCAAGCTTCTTTGTGTCGATATAGTTCTCACAAAGCTCGTCAAGAATTGGCAGTGCCTTTGCATTATAACTCTCCTCATCCATTTTTTTGATATACTCAGAATTAAACCATTTAAGCTTCTCGTAATCAAATACAGCAGGTGACTTGCTGAGTCCTTCCATTGAGAAGTTGGTTTTAAGCTGATCCAGTGTGAAGAATTCCTCGTTTGAATCCTTCGGACACCAGCCAAGTAGTGCAATATAGTTGACAATAGCCTCTGGAAGATAACCATCAGCCACAAGATTTTGGAAGCTTACTGCACCATGACGTTTTGAAAGCTTTGACACCTTACCATCTTCGTCCTTGCCCATAAGAAGCGGAAGATGTACATATATAGGTCGTTTCCAACCGAATGCATCGTAAAGCAGACAGTATTTGGGTGTAGATGTAAGATACTCATTTCCACGTACTACGTGTGTAACACCCATAAGGTGATCGTCAACAACATGACAGAAGTTATATGTCGGATAGCCGTCAGCCTTTATCATAATCTGATCACGCAACTCTGTATTCTCAATAGATACTTCACCGTAAACTTCGTCATAATATGAGGTAGTACCTTCAATCGGCATCTTCTGACGGATAACATATGGGATACCTGCAGCGAGATTCTTATCTATCTCTTCCTTTGAAAGATTGCGGCAATGACCGTCATATCCGCCTATGCCTTTGTCATCTTTGAGAGATTCAAGACGATCAGGTGTACAGAAACAATAGTAAGCATGACCGCTAGCAATAAGCTTTTCTGCATATTCCTTGTATATCGGCAGGCGCTCACTTTGTATATACGGACCGTGTTCTCCACCTACAACAGGACCTTCATCGTAATCCAAACCTGTCATCTCAAGTGTCTTTAGGATGACATCTGTTGCACCATCAACAAATCTTACTTGATCAGTATCTTCAATACGAAGGATAAACTTCCCCCCTTGTGATTTTGAAAGAAGGTAAGAGTATAGAGCTGTACGAAGGTTTCCGATATGCATATAACCTGTTGGCGATGGGGCATAACGAGTGCGAACCTCATCGTGGGGAATTTTCTTTTCGTTGTTTTCAAACCATTCTTTATTATTCATAATATTACCTCCAAAGTCAACCATTATTTAATGCAAAGGCTTGAGCCATTTTAGAAATAGTTTGAACCTCAAGAGGAAAGTGCTGTTGCATTTTATTTGCAAATTCATGAAAGAGTTTACTTTGTCCATTAATATACTCCAATTCAATTTCATTAATAGAACTTGATTTTCCATTACTGAATACTTCTCCAATATCAAAATCTAATTCCATCGTACAAGTCTCTTCATTAACTTTATATGTAAAAGTATATTTATCCCTTACAAATATTATTCTACATAATTCATCAAGTTTTTCTTTTAATGCTTTGTTACAAATTTCTTTAGGTGCGCCTACTAAGGGCAATTTGTTTAAGCCTTCTTCAATTGAAGATGCATCAATCTCGTATTCCTGGCGAATTTTCAAATTGCTGTCTGATTTTGTCAACAGCTTCATACAACATACTGAATTAGCATTCTCTTTTCGCAGTCTAAGTGCGCCTTTTAACGTTGAAAACATTTTATCTAACGTATCATAATAAGTTGCGTTCATCTGTATAGTACACTTAGAAAAATCAATGCCATCAAAAAATGTATCTGATAAAAAAACATCAATATCTTTTTCGTTGTCTAATTTCCATTTATATTCAATTTCCATTATTCTATCATCATCCTTTGACGAATGTATTCTACCATGGGGGCAAGTTGTCCACGCAATTGAAATACTCTGCATTTTTCAAATAAAGAATTGACAAATGAAATACGGTATCTAAAAAAATCATCATTGTCAATATCTGGTATACGCAATGGGAGTATTGATCCATCATTTCCCATAGGCAACAAATCCGAACTACATATTGTACCAGAAATATTCTGCATTATCGATAGTTTTGGTTTAAACCAATATTTTATGCGGTTTTCGATTCCGCAAGTGTAATCAATCACTTTTAACTCCGAAACCATATTATCCAATTTAACAAAGAATAAATTAATGATAGGAGAAGTGACATTTCTGGTTTTTATTCCTAGTTCTTCAGCAGATAAATATGTTCTTTCATACCAAGGCAACGCTCCATCATCTTTTACTTTATCATTATATAATTTCTGAGAATAAGCTGCTAATCCGTTACTTCTCACCTTAAATTCTGTATCTCCTCGTAATAGAAACGGAGTATTATCGAAGAATTTTACTACTGATGCATCATTAGCTCGTAAAACACAATTATAATTTTGACATAGCGAAAGAGCAGTTGTTGTTTTTCCTCCTTCAGATGGCGCAATAAATAGAGAAACTTTCCCATTATATTCTACAGCTGAGGCATGCATTTTTATTTCTTTCTGACTTTGCCTTAACCATTCAACAATTAACCGAAATGTCATTGGAAGCAAAGTGCTATTGTTGATTTCTTTCCAAGGGACAGATAAAATAAAAACCTTTTTCTCTTCATCAAAACTAAATTTATATTCATAGGAATCATAATAAATTAAAGATGCATCGAATGTGTTACAGTAATCAATTAATTTAAATGTAATTGATAGCCTTGAAAAATCTTTCAACTTGCTTAATATATAATCTGTAATATCTACAGAATTGGAAATGATTTTTATTGAGAATATATCGGCACAAACAAAATACTCGTACATATAAATCTCCTTAAATTGATTGTTTCGATTTGTTAATAAATTCTATGTAAGAGGCAAAAATGTAATCTGCCAAAAGGTATGGATCGTGATTATCTGTAGATAAAACAATATCACAGTAGTGCATTAACTCCGCGATTCCCCACATTTCTTCAATATCATGTCGTTTGGAAAAAATACTTTTAGCGGATAAAGAATCCATAAACTCACCTTCACGGTTAATAAATCTTTTGGTCAAAATATCATTTGAGCATGTCAACCCAACAAAAAAAGGAATATGCATATACTTCCTTATAGTGGTCACTTCTAAAGTTGTTCTCGGACCAACAATAATAAGTGATTCACGCTGATGCATAAGCAACAACGATTTGACAAAATAATCATTACCATGTTTCTTTATTAATTCATCAGTGTAACTTAATCTTTGTCTTGTTATAAATTCCTTTCCTTTACTAAGGATATAGTCTCTTGCTTTTATATGTGCTATTTCGCAGCTGGTATTATCATCAATGTAACGTTTAATAGTATCATTAAAATAAAATTGCTTAACAATATGTCCTACTTCAAAAAGCTGAAGCCCGGTCATTTCTGAAAGTATATTTCCAACTGTGCTTTTACCTGCACCAGTCCCTCCCATAATTACTATTCCCAATACTATCGCCTTCCTAACTTAGCACATAAAGAATAATCTTAGATATTAAATCAGAAACTCATATATTAATATTGGACTATGAATGTTTCAGATCAATTTATATACATTGAATATTTGTAAATTATTAAATACTTCTTACATAAAAATGCTGTGTTGCATATGGAATCGGTAAAAGTTTAACGTTACCTATGTCATCAATAAATTTTCTTATGATACGAATAAATTCATTGCGTTCAACACTAGTCGTATCAATATAATTGTTTATGAATATGCCGATAGGTGTACAATAGAAAACATATGCTCCATTTGTGAATTTATAAATCGTGTCTAATACAACTTCATATTCATACGCTAAAGAATCAAATACGCTTCTAAACTGACTTAAATTAATTTGTTCTTTAAAAATAGCAATAGGAAATAAGAATTGTCTTTCAAAATCCACACTGTATGCTAGCCTGTAATTCAAATCATTTGCTTTAATGCGATAATGACTTGATTTATCATATGGCCAATTCCGATAAGATTTGGCAATAGAATCATCAATTTTAAATTTCTCCATAACGAAAGACATTTTTTCTTTGCCGTTAGGGAAAGAAACACTTATATAACTAACTGCTAACTTAAAAAAATCCCACAAGCTATATCGGTCAAGTTCTAGTGCTAAATAATCTAAATCAATTGATTTATCTTGAAGCATATAATGCAAATCGTTTATATCTTTCATGTATATATTACTGTGCTTAAATAAATGCAACAATGTGATAACGATTTGATCTTCTGTAGAGATTCTGTAATTATAATACTTTGGGAAAAATAAATCAACTCTATTTATCGGAAAACCGGGAAACGTAATATCCAACTCAAACATGAACTCATCATCGATTATTTTCTGAAGATGAAAATGACCACTGATTATTTGTTTCCCATCATAATTCATCTGTTTATATGAAAACAAATTTGGTCTGATTGTAAAACCTTTTTGTAAAAGCCAATTTGCTAAATGAAATGCATCATCACTGTTTTCGGATATAATATCATAATCAGAATGAATACGTAATGATGGATTCTCGTAATACTTTTGCGAGATATATCCTTTCACAAAATACACTGCTAAATTCTGTTCTTTAATATATTCTTTTATTTCCTCAACTTTTGGAACGGTTATTTCATTTTTTTGGATAAGGTATGCAGCTGGTTTCCAAGCATCATCAATTAGTTCAGGTGCGTATTTGTATAAATGATGCAAAACAACACTGTTCATTGTATGATCAGATAAAAACTGATGGTCATAAGGAGTCATATTAGAACACATTTTTTTTAGTAACTCTATTTCATCCGAGGTGATTTCTATTTTTCCGAGAGGCAACCAATTCTCTAAATAATGTGTTTCATAGTTCCTGTTTCCATGATGATCGATTTTTTTTGTATGTTTATTCCCCCAATTAATTCTACATGCGCTAACACATGCGTCACATTCAAGCATGCTCAGTGTCTCTGGTTTTTCGCCATATTCATATTTTGTGCTAAGTAGCTCATCAATAAATGATTGAAGTAGCTTTAATGGTGAAATCAAACATTCATATCTAAGTGAATACTTCTCATATTGTAATTCAAACAGTCTAAATAATTCTGACTTGTTTTTTTCATATGCGTCAATTAATAATGCGATTTTTTCTTTTAATGTTGAAAATGAGATATTTTGAAACTTGTCTTCAAAAAACTGACAAGATGCTCGACAAAGCATACATGCTTCTTCAGAGTTAAAATGAAAATTTAGTACATCACGCTCCAATTGTCCACTAAGAATCAATTTATCTCCACATGATATTCCTTCTTTTACAACAATTAAATCTGGAATCAATAATTTATCATTTATACCCTCAAGACATTCACTTATTTTTTTAGAATAGAATCTTGCCATTTGCCAATTCCTCCAACGTATTACATAAATGATAAAGAGAATCAGAAGAAACCGATATACCAAATGAAATGCGATTAATTGCGCCTAATTCCATTTTTCTCATTGAATTTTGCGAACATAGATTGCCAGATCTAATAACGATGTTTTTGTCAGACAGTAATTCATTAATGTCATGCGAATGAATACTTTTGTGTATAAATGAGATAATTGAATCTGAACAAATATCGGTTTCTATTATTTTGTAATTATTTTCCAATAATACGGAGCGTATTACTGATTTTGCTTTTTTTTCGTGTTCAACAATCCTTGAGTAGGTTATTTGCGATAAAAATCTACAAGCTTCTGCCCAGGCTGCAATTAAAGCAACATCCACCGTTCCTGCAAAAAACTTTTTTCGCCCTGATGCCCAGCTATCTAAATAACCGACATTTTCAACCATACCTCCTCCTAAAAATAGAGGTGGTATTTCTTCTAATAAATCATTGTGTATAGCTGCGACTGCTATACTTTTAGGACCATACATCTTATGAGATGAAATAAAATGAATATCTATTCTTGTATCGCAAGGTATATTATTATGCCCAGCAACTTGAGATTCATCAACAAAAAACAACGTTTGGTTTGAAAGTTTTGAAGAAATCTTACTGATATCCACTTTGTGCCCAAACGAATTAGAAATAGCAGAAATGGATAACACTTTTATTTGATTTGAATATCTTTCAATAAAAGAATAGTCTATTTCTCCACTATAATCAGTAGGTATTTCTACTAACAAAGCACCGGTGTTTTTAGCAAGTCTTTTCCATGGGAGATAATTACTATGATGCTCATAAGGTCCAATCACAATCATGTCTAATGGTTTAAGTTGCTGATTAAGTGCCATGGCAATAATATTGATTGCTTCTGTAACATTTTTGAAATAGATAAACGAATAATTCTGGGATAAACCAAAAAAATCATAAAAAGCAGCTTCTGATTTTTCAATTACTTCATCTGCTTTTTTGGTTAATTTGCTTTTTCCTCTTCCAATAGAAACACCACATAGTTCATTAATATCTCTCCATCTATTCATTACAGATTCTGGCATAAAAGTAGTAGCTGCATAATCGAAATATGTGCAATTTGTTCTCTTTATAGTGGGTAACATAAACAGTTCTTGTAAATTATTCTCCATCATTATCACCCAATTTTGCATCGCTATTATTAGTATTATTTAGTTCTGGATGATTCCATCTGAAATAGTAATCGTTTCGATGAAATCGTTTACCGATATAGTCGTTTCCTCTCGAATCAAGCACATGACCTAACTGTAAAAATGCATCTTTTATTTCTTCAATAGAGTCCATATGCTCCCTAAGATTTATAGGAGGAAAATTGCAAACTTTTATATATCCATTGGCCGACATTCTAAAGCGATCACACCCTCTACATAGTGGATCAGATTGATTATCTAATATACCAAATATATTCCCATGACTGTTTATGTAATATTTTGAAGGTCCATTCCCTCTGATAGTATAATCACGCTCAAATGATCCAAAAGATTGTGTTAAAACACGCACTATTTCTTCGTGTGGAACTTGATCTTTAGCATTAAACCAATTTGAAACAGGTCCATATATTCCAAGTTCAAGGAAACGTGGGATAATATTTTCTGTAAAACACCATTCTGCTAATTTACAAACATCCATGTCATTAAAATTTCTAATAACTACCGAATTAATCTTAACACCAAATCCAGCCTTTTTTGCCTCTTTAATTGTTGAAAGAATATACTTTACATCTATTGAAGTTCCAGTAAAGTACTGGTATTTGGCTGTGTCTATTGAATGCAGACTTATATTCATCCTTGATAATCCAGCGTTTTTTAAATCAGGAAGCAACTCCGATAATAATGATGCATTGGTTGTAATAGCAATATCCAAATCCTCTCCAGCAATTTTTCTACATTCACGAATAACATATGGAAGAGTTCTTCTTGTTAGAGGTTCGCCACCTGTAAAATGCAAAGTTTTTAACTTGTAGATGCTATTAATTACGGAAAAAATGCGCAAAAATTCTTCGTCAGACAACCTAAGAACACTCTCTGTAGTGCTTGGATGACAAAACTTGCAATCATAATTACAGACTTCACTTGCAGATACCCTAAATAAATATCCTTTTCCTGACTGAGTATTATTAATTTTTTCCATAACGCCTCCACCAAAAGCTATAGTCCTTTTTTAAATCCAAATAAAAATAAACAATAATGATAATCAAAATATCTTGTGGTTATGGTGACCCGTACGAGAATTGAACTCGTGATTCCGCCGTGAAAGGGCGGTGTCTTAACCTCTTGACCAACGGGCCATAATAAAGAATAATAATAGAAATCTATCTGAATTGTAATTAGCTTCTTTAATACTTTATTATAACACGAAAATGATTATATGTCAATGAATTTGTCAATATTACTTGACACATTTTAGCCGAAAAATTTCAAGCAACCTTGTTCATTCGTTCATAATAGAGTTTTCGTTTGACAGCCGGAGGAAAACCGCCGTTTGCAGAACATATTCGTCTGTTTGTCCAATAACTCATGTAATACCGCCAAATCATTGTTTTCAATTCTGCAATCGTATAATTTTCCGATTTGTCGTTTCTGCTGTAGAACATTTCTTCTTTCATTCTTGCCCACATACTTTCACACCGTGCATTGTCATGACATCTTCCGCCGGCACTGTTCATACTTTGAACGAGACCGTATTTTTGTATAACGGTACGATATTCTGTGCTTGTATACTGACTTCCCCTGTCGGAATGTATGATGCAGCCGCTTATCTCCGGATAGGCTTTTTTGGCATTTTCAATCGTATGACAGCAGAGGGAAGCTCTCATGTTATCCTCAATGGCGAGACCGAGAGGCATAAGGTCGAAGCAGTCAAAAACAGCAGATACATACACTTTTCCATCTTTGGCTTTCAGTTCGCTTATGTCGGTAACAGCCTTTTCAAGAGGTTTTTCGGCTTGAAAATCACGTTTTAAAAGGTCATCGGATTTCATTGCTTCTCTGTCAGCTTTAGTAATACCGTTCGGTTTTCTTTTCGGTTTGTGCACCAGCCCGATTTGATCCATGACTTTACGTATTGTCGCTTCACAGGGGATATCAATGCTTATCTTTCCCGATGCTTTCTTTTGCATCAATGCTTGATACATCCTTTGCCTTCCGTAACAGTCATTATACTTGTCTTCATCATGGATCTTCTGCATTTCTTTTGCAAGCTGTTCATACTTACACGGTTCATTACTGCGTTCAAGCCAGTTGTAAAACGCTTCTCTGCTGACCTCTAATGCTTTACAGTAAAAACTGATTTTTCCCTTTATCCTGCCGCCATCCGTCTTGAAAGAAATGAATTTCAATCGTTCTTCTTTCCTGACTTCAGACGGCTCGCTGCGAAAAAAGCGGAAGCCTCCTCCAGAAATTCGTTCAATTCTTCAAGTTTACGATTTTTCTTTTCGAGCTCTTTTATTCTCTTGTTGGCTGCCTGAAGCTGCTGTACAAGATCCAATGCTTCTTCCGGTGAACGTGTTCCTTTTCCTGTATCTATCTCTCCGACTCTTGCTTGGCGAACCCACGTACCCAATGTTCCTCTCGGAATATCCAATTCTTCTGCCGCTTCCTTATTGCCGATTTCTTTGGCTAATTTCACAGCTTCTTTCTTGAATTCTTCACCATATCTTCTGCCTGTTCCCATTTTTGACACAACCTTTCTCGTTTTTATTTTATTTCTTCGGCTACTTTGTGTCAAGTTTTATTATACACCATCATTTCTTGATAATCCTTGCATGAAAAAGATTGACCTTTATTTCGGTTGATTTATAACGCTCTGCAAGTTTGGAAAATATCTCATTGGCGGTATCTATCGAATTGCATACAACAAGGAATTTTTTCACGCTGTCGCATTTGACGTTATCTATGACATCAATAATATCCTCCGCACACATCGCTTTTTGATAGATTTTCACATTATGCCTTGTAGTGCCGTCATCTGAGAAATCCCTGTCGGGACATTCGCCCAATATATTTTTCAGTTCCTCATGTACAAATGGCGGAAGTGTTGCAGTAAGTACGGCTATTTTACCGCCCATTTGCTTTATCAGCTTAATACCGTAAATGACCGCTGCAAGCAGTTCGGGGTCATAAGCCTGTATCTCATTTATGATAAATCGTGAATAAGAGGCAGTGGCAAGTTTATATTCATATCCCGGATATTTCAGCACAAAATCAAATATCTGGTCGGGGGTGCATACCGTTATGGGCATGGAAAGCTGTTTTGTCCTGTTGATGTAATCAAATAAATCATCGAGGGTACCCGATTTTTCTTCATTTAAATATACCGTTTTGGTATCGAAATGAAGCAGACCGACACGATTTTTATAATGTTCCTCCCCCACTAAAATTTTCATACGCTTATACATGGCATTGATGGCGGTCTTTAACGGCAGTACAAAAAAGCATTTATGATTTCCGCACCATAATAATC